>ERZ1066123.141-NODE-141-length-59143-cov-15.415719_pt1 | contig 59143 bp, 54 predicted proteins | sample MGYA00382770_ERZ1066123 | MGnify/ENA primary metagenome ERZ1066123 (study PRJEB33369, sample SAMEA5778353) | biofilm metagenome | biome: Industrial cooling water; feature: Water cooling tower basin; material: Biofilm | place: United Arab Emirates | collected...
GCCCGTCATACTGCGGGGTGAAGCCGCACTTGCTGGCGGTGTTGACCACCAGCAGGACCTTGCCGAGCTTGTCCGACAGGTCGAGCGGCTCGCCGCTGTTGGTGGTGACGGTGAAATCGGCGATGGTGGTCATGACCCTGCCCTCTGCTCCAGCACCCCGTCGTGCAGGCGGACCACGCGGTCCGTCCTCGCGGCTAGGCGTTCGTTGTGGGTTGCGACCAGCGCGGCGCTGCCCTCTCCCCGCACCAGCTCGAGGAACTGGGCCAGCACCCGGTCGCTGGTGTGCTCGTCGAGGTTGCCGGTCGGCTCGTCGGCGAGCACCAGCGTCGGCCGGTTGGCGAGCGCGCGGGCCACGGCCACGCGCTGCTGCTCTCCGCCCGAAAGCTGGCTCGGGCGGTGGGCGAGCCGGTGCCCGAGACCGAGGCCGCCAAGCAGCTCCTGCGCCCTCCGATCGCATTCGCCCCGCGGACGGCCGACGACCATCTGCGGCAGGACCACGTTCTCGTGCGCGGTGAAATCGGGCAGCAGGTGATGGAACTGGTAGACGAAGCCGAGGTGCTCGCGCCGCAGCCGGGTGCGCTCGTCGGACGCCATCTCGTGCGCCGGCTGCCCGGCGATCTCGATCCGGCCGCCGAACCCGCCCTCGAGCAGCCCGACCGCCTGGAGCATGGTCGACTTGCCCGAACCCGATGGGCCGAGCAGCGCGACGATCTCGCCCGGCTCGATGTCGAGATCGACCCCGCGCAGCACGTCGATCCGCTCGCCGCCCTGCTCGAAGCTGCGAGTGAGGCCGCGCAGGCGGACCACGGGATGGGCAGCGGTCCTATTCATAGCGCAGCACCTGCACGGGATCGGTGTTGGCCGCCTTGAACGCGGGATAGAGCGTGGCGAGGAAGCTGAGGCCGAGGGCCAGCCCGGCGATGCCGAGAATCTCCACGGGATCGACCCGGGCGGGCAGTTCGGTGAGGAAGCGCACCGACGGATCCCAGATCTGCGCCCCCGTGGCCCACTGGATGAACTCCACGATCGGCTGGCGGAAGGCGAGCACTAGGAATCCGAGCGCGAGCCCCGCAACGGTGCCGACCGTGCCGACGGTGAACCCGGTGGTGACGAAGATCTTGGTCAGGTTGCGGCGGGTCGCCCCCATCGTCCGCAGGATGGCGATGTCGCGCGTCTTGGAACGGACCAGCATGACCAGCGAGGACAGGATGTTGAATGCCGCGACCACCACGATGATCGACAGGGCGAAGAACATCGCCACCCGCTCCACCTCCAGCGCCTCGAAGATGGAGGCGTTGATCCGCTTCCAGCTGTTGACCTCTGCCCGGCCCGCAAGGCTGGCCTCGATCGGCGCCATGATTTCCTCGACCCGGTCCGCGTCGGTCGTGACCACCTCGATCATGCCGATCGTGTCCCCGGTCAGCAGCAGGGTCTGCGCGTCGGGAATGGGCATGATGACGAAGGCCTTGTCGAAGTCGTAGACCCCGGTCTCGAACACGGCACCTATGCGATAGCCGATCTGGCGCGGCACCGTGCCGAACGGAGTCGAGCGGCCCGCCGGGTTGATGATCGTGATGGTGTCGCCCACCCCGGCACCGATGTTGGCCGCCAGGCGCGCACCGATCGCCACCGTGCCGGCATTCGCGCGCACTTCGGAAAGGTTGCCCATCACCAGCTCGTCGGCCAGATCGGCGATATCCTCGGCCGTGTTGCCGCGGACCACGATCCCTTCGACCCGTCCATTGGCGGTACCGAGCAGGGGCTGCTCGATCAGCGGCGAGGCGCTGACCACGCCCTCGGTCTGGCGGGTCCGCTCGAGCACGTCCTGCCAGTCGTCCAGCCGGCCGCCATAGGCCTGGATGATCGCATGGCCGTTGAGCCCGACGATCCGGTCGAGCAATTCGCCGCGGAAGCCGTTCATCACGCTCATCACGATCACCAGCATGGCGACCGAGAGCATGACCACGACCACGCTGATGCCGGCGACCAGGGCGATGAACGCCTCGCTGCGGCCGGGCAGCAGGTAGCGCCGCGCGATCATCCATTCGAAGGGATTGAGGATCAAGGAAATCCGCTTTCAGTGATTGCGTTTCGTTGGTTCCCGCCCATCTAGGCGGCACCGCTACGGGGTGCAACGTATTCCCTTGGCCCGCCCGTGACCGGCGCACGACCGGCCCAGCGGCGCGCTTGTAATTGATCCGTAACATCGCCAAAGAGCGCGCGAGACGCGCCACGCCCAGCCCGGAACCCGTCATGAATCTCACCCATCCGTATCTCGATCCCGACGGCGACAAGCTGCGCGAGGAATGCGGCGTGTTCGGCGTGATCGGCAGCACCGAAGCGGCGGCGATCACAGCGCTCGGGCTCCACGCTCTGCAGCATCGCGGGCAGGAGGCCTGCGGCATCGTCAGCGGGGACGGGCGCGATTTCTTCGCCCGGCGCGGACTGGGGCACGTCGCGCAGGTGTTCTCGGACCAGCAACTCCTCGCCGAACTGCCCGGGCACATGGCCTCGGGCCATGTCCGCTACTCGACCACGGGCGGCCAGGGGCTGCGCAACGTGCAGCCGCTTCACGCCGATCTCGCGCGCGGCGGGTTCTCGATCGCGCACAACGGCAACATCTCCAACGCCGGCCAGCTTCGCCGCCAGCTGGTCGAAAAGGGCGCGATCTTCCAGTCCTCGTCGGATACCGAGGTGATCATCCACCTGATCGCCACCAGCCGCTATCCGACCCTGCTCGACCGCTTCGTCGACGCGCTGCGGATGGTCGAGGGTGCCTATTCGCTGATCTGCATGACCCCCAAGCGGATGATCGCCTGCCGTGACCCGCTCGGCATCCGGCCGCTGGTCATGGGCCGGCTCGGACCCAAGGACAACGGCGCGGTGGTGTTCGCCAGCGAGACCGTGGCGCTCGACGTGGTCGGGGCGACCTTCGAGCGCGAGATCGAACCGGGCGAAGTGGTCGAGGTCCGCCAGGACGGCCGGATGTCGAGCCACCGTCCGTTCGGCGTCCACGGGCCGCGCCCCTGCATCTTCGAGCACGTCTATTTCAGCCGGCCCGACTCGCTGTTCGCCGGGCGCAGCGTCTACGAAGCGCGCAAGGCGATCGGAGCGCAGCTGGCGCTCGAGTGCCCGACCGATGCCGATCTGGTGGTGCCGGTGCCCGACAGCGGCGTGCCGGCGGCGATCGGCTATTCGCAGCAGTCCGGGGTGCCGTTCGAGCTGGGGATCATCCGCAGCCACTATGTCGGCCGCACCTTCATCCAGCCCAGCGACGGGGCCCGTCATTCAGGTGTCAAGCGCAAGCACAATGCCAACCGCGCGCTGGTGGAGGGCAAGCGAATCGTGCTGATCGACGATTCAATCGTGCGCGGCACCACCAGCATGAAGATCGTCGAGATGATGCGCGATGCGGGGGCGCGCGAGGTGCATTTTAGGGTGGCCAGCCCGCCCACCGCCCACAGCTGCTTCTACGGCGTGGACACGCCCGAACGCTCCAAGCTGCTCGCCGCGCGGATGGACTTGGAACCGATGCGCGAGTTCATCAAGGCCGACAGCCTCGCCTTCATCTCCATCAACGGCCTCTACCGGGCGGTGGACGGGATCGAGCGCGATGCGGCCGCGCCCCGGTTCTGCGATGCCTGCTTCACCGGCGACTACCCCACATCGCTGACCGACCTTGCCGAGCGCACCCAGAGCGAGGCGCAGCTTTCCTTCGACAAGGTAGCCTGATGACCGACAATCGACCGCTTGAGGGCCGCGTGGCGCTCGTCACCGGCGCGAGCCAGGGGATCGGCGCTGCGAGCGCGCAGGCGCTGGCCGCGGCCGGTGCCCATGTCGTGCTGACTGCAAGGGACGTGCGCAAGCTGGAGGAAGTGGAAGACGCGATCCACGCCGCCGGCGGCAGCGCAACGATCGCTCCGGTCGACCTGACCGAGAGCGACGGCGTGGCACGCCTGGCATCGGCCATGGCAGCGCGGTGGGACAAGCTGGACATTCTCGTGCTGTCCGCCGCCTACCTGCCGACCCTGACGCCTGTCACCCAGATCGACGCCAAGCAGTTCGGTCAGGCGGTCACGATCAACCTCCTGTCCACGCAGGCGCTGCTCGCCGCGTTCGACCCGCTGCTGAAGCGCAGCGGCCAGGGGCGGGTGATCGGGCTGACCAGTTCGGTCGGATCCCGGCCGCGCGCCTACTGGGCGGCCTACGGGGCCAGCAAAGCCGCCTTCGAATCGCTGCTGGAGAGCTATGCCCAGGAAGTCGAGAAGATCGGCGGCGTCCGGGTGGCGCTGGTCGATCCGGGAGCGACGCGCACCGCGATGCGGGCCAAGGCTTATCCGGGCGAGGATCCGTCCACGGTCAAGGAGCCGGCCGTGGTCGCCGACCGCCTGGTCAGCCTGCTGGTGGAGGACTTTGCCACCGGGCACCGCGAACGCGTTGGTTAACGCCGCTTAACGGTCCATCCTTACCGCCGGGTAACCGGCCGGGCGTGACAATGCGCACAGCCTCGGCGGGCCCCGCCCGGTGCAGGCTGCGGCAGGAGCTTGGCGCATGGTGCTCAAACCCGACGATCGCTACGAACTGGCCGCGCAGGAGGATCGCTGCGCGCCGCGCACCCGACTGACCATTCCGGCGCAGCTGCGCGCCTCGGGCGGGCGGGCATTCCAGACAGTGGTCCACGATCTGTCGATCTCCGGCTTCAGCGCCTCGGCGATCAACCGGATGCTGCCCGGGCAGCTGTGCTGGCTGACCCTGCCGGGGCTCGAATCGCTCCAGGCGGAAGTGATCTGGTGGGAAGCCTCGACCGTCGGCTGCGCGTTCGACCGGCTGCTGAGCCCGATCATCCACGACAACATCCTGCTCCGCTACGCCCCGGCGACGGTCTACCGCTTCTCGCGCTGAGCGCCGGCGCGCGCATCGATCGCCGCCTGTACCTGGCGGTAGAATGCCTCCCGCGCCAACCCCTCCGGCCCCAGGCTGGCGCGAGGCCAGTTGCTGTTCGACGCGATCACCAGCTTGCGGGCCGGGTCGATGAAGATCCCCTGCCCGAAGATGCCCTGGGCGGCATAGGTACCGTCATCGTAGGTCCACCACTGGTAGCCGTAGCCCTTCCCCGGGGTTCCGATGTCGGCCTGCCGCGTGGTCGCCTCCGCGATCCAGCCGTCGGGCAGAACCTGCCTGCCCCCGGCCATTCCGCCACCCAGCATGAACAGGCCGAAGCGGGCCATGTCGCGCGTCGCGGCCTGGATGCAGCAACCGCTGATCTCGCGCCCGGTGGAGCCGAGCAGCCAGGTTGCGTCCTGTTCCATTCCAAACGGTGCCCAGACTTTCTCGGACAGGTACTGCGCCAGCGGTTTGCCGGTCGCCTCGCTCACCAGCACACCGATCAGGTTGGTCTCGCCGGTCTTGTAGACCCACTTCTCGCCCGCCGGGGCCTCGCGCCCGAGCCGCTTCATGTAGCTTACCGTGACGTCGAGCCCCTCCTCGGCCTCGTGTTCGTTGAAGCGGGCAACATCCGACGCAGGATCCTCGTAGTCCTCGTTCCAGCGCACCCCGCTGGTCATGGTCAGCAGCTGGCGCACGGTGACGTCGTCGTATTCCGAACCTTCCAGACCCTTGATGTATTGCGACACCTTGTCGTCGAGGCTCCTGATATGCCCGTCCTGCACCGCTGCCCCGACCAGCGTGGACGTGAGGCTCTTGGCGACCGAGAAGCTGGTCCACTTGCCCTGCGGGCCGAAGCCGAGGCCATGCTCCTCCAGCACCACCCTGCCGTCGTGGACGATCACCAGACCCGCATTGCGCTGGCTTTTCATGTATCCGGCCACGTCGAGCCCGAGCGGTTCGCCCCGGGGCAGAGGGTACGGCTTGTCGCCCGCCCGGATCACCCGCGCCTCCGCCAGCAGGGGGATGGCATCAAGCGTGCGGAACGCGGCATCGCGCTGGTCCTGCGACCAGAACAGCACGTTGCGATCGGTCGGCATATGCGCGAGCAGATTGCGCTCGTCCCGGCTGAGCGAGAACCAGAACACCCCGCCGCCGATCAGCAGCGCCAGCAGCAGTACGGCCGCAATCCGTCTGAACATGACCCCTTCCCCCCCGTTTTCGCCTCTACCCCTTCACCAGCGTCACCTGATGAACGTCAATCCCGCCCCCGCGAAATCCACCTTCGCAATACATGAGGTAATAGCGCCACAGCCGGATGAACCGGTCATCGAAGCCGGCCGGCAGGCGGCCGGTCGAGACCGCCAGATCGAAGTTCTCCCGCCACAGCTTGAGCGTCTCGGCATAGTCGAGCCCGAAATCGTCCTGGTCGCACCAGCGCAGGCCGCGTTCTTCCGCCAGCTGGCGGAACTCGCTGGTGCGGATCAGCAGCCCGCCGGGGAAAACATAAGCCTGGATGAAGTCGGCGCTCGCCGCGTAGGCGTCGAACAGGTCGTCGCGCATGGAGATGAACTGGATTGCCGCACGGCCGCGCGGTTTCAGATTGCGTGCGAGGCAATCCATAAAATCGGGCCAGTATTCGCGCCCCAGCGCTTCGACCATCTCGATGCTGAAGATGCCGTCATACTGGCCGTGAACGTCGCGGTAGTCCTGCTTGCGATAGGCGAGGTTGGGTAAGCCGCCGTGACGCTCGCGGGACCATGCCAGCTGCTCGTCCGAGATGCTGATGGCCGTCACATCGACATCGAACTGGTAGGCGAAGGCCCACGACAGCGTGCCCCAGCCGCACCCGATCTCCAGCAGCTTCTTGCCGGGATCGGGCATCATGCGTTCGGAGATCGCGCTCATCTTGAACTGCTGCCCGGCTTCCAGATCGGCCGGGATACGCGGCGGTTCGAGGAACCGCGCGCTCGAGTAGGTCATGGTGAGATCAAGCCATGCGGCGTAGAAGTCATTGCCCAGGTCATAATGCGCGTGGATGTTCCGCAGCGCCCCGGCTTTCGAATTGCGGTTGAGCCAGTGCGCCGCGCGCGCGGCCCAGCGCCATGGCCCCTGCGCCCGCGCCGTGCCGCCCAGCGTTGCCGCATTGGCCATGAACAGCGCGAACAGCGAGACCGGGTCATCGCTCGACCATTCGCCCGCTTCCCAGGCCTGATACCACCCGATCGAGCCCATGGTAACCAGGCGGAGGAGCGCGCGCCAGTCGTGCAGGACAACCGTCACCTCGAACCCGGGCGCGCGGCCGCCCATGCGGCGAACCGTGCCGTCGGGCAGCACGCCGGTGAGCGTGCCGGTGTCGAGCCCGGCGTCGATCCGGTCGAGCACCTTGTGGAAGCCCGGCGCGAACGCCCGCGCGAGCAGGCCTGGCTTGCGCTCGAACCGCGCCGCGCCGCGCAGCAGGTCTGCCCCGCGCATTTCAGCTTCCCGCACCATCGCCCCGCTATGGCGCTGCGGCCCTTAGGGGGCAAGCCGGATCAGCCGCCTTTCGCCGCCCGGTAGGCCGCCAGCGCGCGCTCGCGAGCAGGCCTGGCTTGCGCTCGAACCGCGCCGCGCCGCGCAGCAGGTCTGCCCCGCGCATTTCAGCTTCCCGCACCATCGCCCCGCTATGGCGCTGCGGCCCTTAGGGGGCAAGCCGGATCAGCCGCCTTTCGCCGCCCGGTAGGCCGCCAGCGCGCGCTCGCGAGCCTCGCGGTGGCTGACGATATTGACCGGATATGCACCGCGCCGGTGGTCCGCAGGATCGTGGATTTCATCGTCTCCAAGATGCCCGAGTTCGGGCACGTAAGCGCGGATATAGCCGGCTGCGTCGAACTTCCCGCTCTGGCTCAGCGGTGCCATGATGCGGACGAACATGTTCGAATCCACCCCCGACCCGGCGACCCATTGCCAGTTGACCGCGTTGCTGGCGTAATCGCCATCGACCAGCGTGTCCCAGAACCAGCGTTCGCCCGCGCGCCAGTCGATCAGCAGGTGCTTGATGAGGAAGCTTGCGGCAATCATCCGCACGCGGTTGTGCATCCACCCGGTCTGCCACAGCTGGCGCATCCCGGCATCGACGATCGGGTAGCCGGTCATCCCGCATCTCCATGCCGCAAGGTCGGCGCGCGCCCGCTTGTCACTCTCCGGATCGCGCCACGCGAGCCGGGCGAACTCCGCGCGATGACTCCGAGTGGCGTAATCGGGAAACTGGCAGATCATGTTCTGGGCGTAGTCGCGCCAGATCAGTTCCTTCTCGTATGTCGCCCTGCCGGCAGAACGCGTGCCGTCGAGCGCGTGCCACACCTGCACCGGGGAGATCTCGCCGAAATGGAGGTGCGGGGACAGCCGGCTGCTCCCGTCGACGGAGGGCAGGTTGCGCGCCTCGTGATACCCGGCGACCTCGTCGGCCCACCACTCCAGCCGTTCATGCGCCGCAGCTTCGCCCACCTGCCAGAACTCGCGCAGGCCACCGGCCCAGTCGGGTCGGGTGGGGAGCAGGCGCCATTCACTCAAACTGTCGCTTGCGGGCCAGACTTCGGGCGCACTCAGCTTTTCCGGCTCAGGCAGTGCGTCACGCGGAGGAAATCGCTCCAGCGTCGCCTTCGCGAACGGGGTGTAGATCTTGTAGGGTGTGCCCGCCCCTGTGACGATCGTGCCGGGCGGGAGCAGGTAATTGCCATCGTGCAGCTGGAGATCGAGGCGCTGCGCCAGCGCGCTCTGGGCCTTGCGCCACCAGGGTTCGTAGTGACGGTTGGCGTGGACCGTGGTTGCGCCGAGTTCTTCGGCCACGCTGCACAGCTCCTTCACCGCATCGCCGCGCCGCAGGATCAGCTTGCCGCCCTTCGCTTCCAGTGATCGGGCAAGGCTGGCCAACGAATGGTGCAGCCACCAGCGCGAGGCTCCGCCGTAGGCATGGCTGCCGGCCCGCTCGTCGTCGAGGACATAGACCGCGACGACCGGTCCCGCGGCGGCGGCGCATAAGAGCGCCGGGTTGTCCCCCAGGCGCAAGTCGCGCCGCAGCCATACGATCTGGGGTGTGGTCATGACTTTCCTATACAACCCCTCTCCCCGTGCGGGGAGAGGATAGCGCAGCTTGCTCCTGCAAGGAGCTAGCGAAGCTTGGAGAGGGGCGCACCGCCGGCGCGAAGGCGAACCGCGGTACACCCACCCCCAACCCCTCCCTCAAGGGAGGGGAGCCAAGGGCTCGCACCTCACCCCCGGCAGCGCGACCGAGAACCGGTCCCGCGCGCGCGGATCGTAGAACCGGGCGTCGCGCAGGATAACAGAACCGTCCGGCGCGCGCTCGGCGAATGGTGTGCGGGACCAAAATAGGAAAGCGTCGAGCTGCGAGTTCGACCCATGGCGAGCGGAAAAGTCGGGAATCGTGCAGTCGCCGACGACAGTCATTTCGATGGCGTAGCGGCCATCTCCGCCTACTATCAATTCGCGGCCCATGGGGTTGAAAGGGACCGGGCTGGCGATCACGGTATCGCCCTGAACCGGGCTGAAGCTGAATGTCCGTGCGGCCGCGTAGGTGTTGGCTCCATTCAACCCTATATACACCAGCGCCGCCACCATCGCGATACGCGCAGGCTTCTTCCATTCCCCGCCCCGCTTCTCGCGCCGCAGCGAAAACCACGTGGCGAAGCCCAGCAGCGCCCACAGCCACACGTCGATGATGAACAGCGTGTCGCCGTAGAACCACTGGCTCGAGAACGGCTCCAGCAGGCGGATGCCGTAGACGTTGAGCCAGTCGAGCGCCGGGTGGGTCAGGCAGCCGATGAAGCTGAGCAGGAACAGCCATTTGAAATTGACTGGAAGCCGCCCCTCCGGCCGTTTCCCACGCCTCGCCTGCCAGCGGTCGAAACCCCACAGCAGCCCTGCGAGGATCAGTGGCAGCAACACCAGCGCAGGAGGGCCATGGGTGATCCCGCGGCGGAAACCGAGGTGCTCAGTGCCCTCCAGCCAGAAGAAGCACGCCGCGTCGACATCGGGCAGGTTCGCGCCGATGATCAGCGCGGGCATCGCCAGCCCCGTCTTGCGCTTGAGCCCCGCCTGCCCGATCAGCGCCCCCACCAGGCTGTGCGTCAGATTGTCCATCGCCGCACCATGGCGGGAAAGATCGCCAGTTCAACGAAAAAGGGCGGCAGGTCGCCCCGCCGCCCCTGGTTCCGAAACGTCCGGCTTAACCGATGTCGGCCCCGCGCCGGGCGTTCGAGAACTCGCTCTGCGACAGATAGGTGTCGCCGTCCTGATCGTAGTAGAAGAACGAATCCGCCGCGCGGTTGGCCTGATCGGCGGTGACGTAGGGCTTGCGCTCGTCGTTCGGCTTGGGCTCGTTGGGATCGACCGGGATTGCCCAGATCGCGTATTCCGCCACCGACAGACGACCATCCGAGTTGCGGTCGAGGTAGGCCCAGTCCATTTCGCTGCGCGAAGGCATGGAACTGCCCATGTTGCCCGAGGCGCTGTTCGAGGCGGCCATGTTGCCGTTGGAGCCAGTGGTGCCGGAGCCTTCCATCCCCTGATCGCCGCTGGAGGCCCGGTTGGGCTGGTCGCGCAGCTCGCCGTATTCGGTGTTGAAGGCCTCCATGTCGAATGCCGTCCGGCGCTCACGCGCCTCGTCGGACAGGACATAGTCACGGCTTAGCGGGTCAAACTCCGCCGCAACCGGCTCAGCCATGGTCTGATCGGCCATCGCCACCTCGTCCTCGGCGACCACATCGGGTTCGTCGCCGCAGGCGGCCAGCGTCAGGGCAAGGCCGGTCGCAGCGGCCAGGGTCATCTTGAAGTTTCGCATACATATCTCCGTGCCTTGGGGCATTGCTGCCCCCCTTCCGTTCCGCTCGAACGCACGAAGGGTAAATCTGTTCAAAAAAGGGCAGCGCCACCCGCAGCGGTGCGACACGCCGTGCCGGGGTCAGGCCGGATGACCCGCAGCCTCCACCGTCCAGGTCTGGCCCTTGGCGAACAGGCGGGCAAGGCTGGTGTCCTTGCCCTCGCTCGCCTTGCCCTTTTCCTCCGCTACCGCGCTCTCGTAAGTCGGGCGCGGATCGTCGTAGAGCACGCCGAGCGCCATCGGGAACGGTCCGAACGGCATCTCGACCAGCATATGCGCGACGGCACGGTTGGCGACATCATGCACCAGCACGCCCGCCGCCTGCCAATCGCCGTCGATGACGTCGACCACCGTCAGACACAGCCGCTCGCGGTCGAGCCCGATCCCTTTCGTGCCATTGGCGAACAGCATCGGCTCACCATGCTTCAGCCACAGCTGGCGGTCCTCCGCGCCCTTGGGGGCGGCGAAGTCCTCGAATACGTCCTTGTTGTAGACGATGCAGTTCTGGAAGATCTCCACGAACGCCGCCCCCTGGTGCGCATGGGCGGCGATCAGCACCTCGGGCAGGTGCTTCGACACATCGAACCCGCGCCCGACGAAGCGCGCGCCCGCCCCCAGCGCGAAAGCCGCCGGGCTGGCCGGCCGGTCGACCGAGCCGATCGGGGTCGAGGGGCTCTTGGTGCCGACGCGGCTGGTGGGCGAGTACTGCCCCTTGGTCAGGCCGTAGATCTCGTTGTTGAACAGCATGATCTGCATATTCACGTTGCGGCGCAGCACGTGCAGCATATGGTTGCCGCCGATCGACAGCCCGTCGCCGTCGCCAGTCACCAGCCACACATCGAGCTCCGGATTGGCGAGCTTCGCCCCGGTCGCAAAGGCAGGCGCGCGGCCGTGGATGGTGTGGAAGCCGTAAGTCTCCATATAGTAGGGAAAGCGGCTGGAGCAGCCGATCCCGCTGATGAACACGGTCTTGGCAGGGTCCGCTCCAATCATCGGCATGGTGCGCTGCACCGCCTTGAGGATCGCGTAATCGCCGCAGCCGGGGCACCAGCGGACCTCCTGGTCGGTTTCCCAGTCCTTCAGCGTGGTTTCGAACTTCACCGGGGCGTTCATTGCTCGACTCCGACAGGGTTGGGCAGTTGCTGGTCGTTGGGCTCTACTGTCTCGCCACCCGCGTCACCGGCGATGCCGTCGAAATAGGTGGCGATCGCGGCTTCCAGCTCGGCGATCTGGAACGGCTGGCCGCTGGTCTTGGTCAGCGGCTGGGCATCGACGAGGTACTGGTCGCGCAGCAGGGTCTTGAACTGGCCGGTGTTCATTTCCGGCACCAGCACCTTGTCGAAGCCGCGCAGAAGATCACCCAGGTTTGCGGGCAGCGGCCAGATATGGCGCACGTGAATATGGCTGACGCTGTGCCCGCTGGCCCGCGTGCGGCGCACGGCCTGGTGGATCGGACCATAAGTGCTGCCCCAGCCGACCACGGCGAGGCGTCCCGTCGTCTCGCCCAGGCATACGTCCTGATCGGGCACCGCCACGCCGAGCACCTTGTTGAGCCTTGCATCGGTCATCGCCTGGTGGTTGTCGGGCGAGTAGTCGATGTGGCCGGTGTCCTGCGCCTTCTCGATCCCGCCGATGCGGTGCATCAGCCCCGGGGTTCCCGGCCTGATCCACGGCCGCGCGCCGTTCGCGTCGCGCTTGTAGGGCAGCAAGGCCCCGTCCGGCCCGTTCGCTTCCTTGAGGAAGCTGACCGGGAACGGCTCGAAGCCGGCCGGGTCGGGCACCTTCCACGGCTCGGCCGCATTGGCGATATAGCCGTCGGTCAGCAGCATGACCGGGGTCATGTACTGGACCGCGATCCGGCAGGCCTCGATCGCGCATTCGAAGGCATCACCCGGGCTGCGCGCGGCGATCACCGGCAACGGCGCGTCGCCGTTGCGGCCATAGACCGCCTGGTAGAGGTCGCTCTGCTCGGTCTTGGTCGGCAGACCGGTCGACGGCCCGCCGCGCTGGCTGTTGACGATCACCAGCGGCAGCTCGGTCATGATCGCCAGCCCCATCGCCTCGGTCTTCAAGGCGATGCCGGGTCCGGAGGAACTCGTCACGCCGAGTTGCCCTGCCCAGCTGGCACCGATCGCGGCGCAGATCGCGGCAATCTCGTCTTCCGCCTGGAAGGTGGTGACGCCGAACTCCTTCAGCCGCGCCAGGTGGTGCAGGATCGAGCTGGCGGGCGTGATCGGATAACCGCCGAAGAACATCGGCAGGTCAGCCAGCTGCGCGCCCGCGACCAGCCCCAGGCTGACCGCTTCGGCACCGGTGATCGTGCGGTAAAGACCGGGTGCGCTCTCGACCGGGTCGATGTGCAGCTTCCGCAGCGGCCCGCTGAGTTCCGCCGTCTCGCCATAGGCATGGCCGGCATCGAGCGCGGCGATGTTGGCGTCAGCCAGCTCCGGCTTGGTGCGGAACTTGGCGCGCAGCCATTCGTGGAGCGGCTCGCGCGGGCGGTCGAACATCCACAGCGCGAGGCCGAGGGTCCACATATTCTTGCACCGCAGCGCGTCCTTGTTGCCGAGACCGAACGGCTTGACCGCCTCGATCGTCTGCGCGCTGATGTCGAAGGCAAGCACCTGCCACTTGGCGAGGCTGCCGTCGTCGAGCGGACTGGCCTCGTACCTGGCCTTCTCCAGGTTGCGCCTGGTGAACTCGCCGGTATCGGCAATGATCAGTCCGCCCGGCTTCAGCGCGGCGAGGTTCACCTTGAGCGCCGCCGGGTTCATCGCCACCAGCACGTCGGGCGCGTCACCGGCGGTGTTGATCTCGCGGCTGCCGAAGTTGATCTGGAAGGCGGAGACCCCGAACAGCGTACCCTGCGGCGCGCGGATTTCCGCCGGAAAGTCCGGGAACGTGGCAAGGTCGTTGCCCGCAAGAGCGGTCGACAGGGTGAATTGCCCGCCCGTCAACTGCATCCCGTCACCGGAATCGCCGGCGAAGCGGACCACTACGGAGTCGGGGGCTTCGGCGTGCTGCTGCGGCCGGTCGGCGGCTGTCGTTGCCATGGGCATTCCTTGTCGCGCGCCGGCGGCCGGCGCATCCTGTCTGACGAGCGTGGCACCTATGCACGCCGTCATGCTCCCGCAATCAAGTTTTTCTCCCAGCAGTGCAAAATGTCGAGTGGAAAAGCGGTCGCACGCGCCCTACCGTGGGGAAAACAGAAACAGGAGGGATTCCCGTCATGGCCGGTACCGAACACTACGTGCGCGACGATGTGCGCGCCTTCCTCGCCATGCTCGAACAGATGGGCGGCCAGGGCGTGGAGGAAGTCGGCCATGTCGCCGGACGCGAACAGATGCGGGCCCTGTCGGCGCTGGCGGATGCTGATCCGGCGGACCTTGCGGTCGTGCGCGACCTGGCCTGCCCCGGCCCCGGCGGCACGATCCCGCTGCGGCTGTACGACACCCGGGCCGAGCGCGGACCCGGCCCGGCGGTGATCTTCATCCACGGCGGCGGCTTCGTGATCGGCGATCTGGAAGTCTACCACAGCCTGTGCACTGATATCTGCCGCCAGCTCGACCTGCCGGTGATCTCGGTCGACTACCGCCTCGCCCCGGAGCATCCCTTCCCCGCCGCGCCCGACGATTGCGAGGCAGCGGCGCGGTGGGTCGCCTCCTCCCCGGCTGAACTGGGCCGGCAGATCACCGGGCTGGTCATCACCGGCGACAGCGCCGGGGGCAATCTCACCATCGTTACCACCAACCAGCTGATGAACGAGCCGGCGGCCGTTCCTGTGCTGGTTCAGGCCCCGATCTACCCGGTCGCCGACGACGTGAGCCAGCACCAGAGCCTGAAGGACTTCTTCGAGGGATTCCTGCTGACCGGGGCGGCGATGGCCTGGTTCACCGAGCAGTACGCCGGCGATCCGGCCGATCCGCGGTACACGCCGATGATCGGCGACTGCAGCAACACTCCGCCGACGGTCATCTGCACTGCCGGGCTCGACCCGCTGCGCGATTCCGGCCGCGCCTATGCCGCGCACCTGATCCGGCAGGGAACCGAAGTGGCCTATTTCGAGTTTCCGGGCATCATCCACGGTTTCGTGACCTTGAGAAAAGCGGTGCCGAGCGGTCAGCGGGACCTCGACGCTTTCCTCGGTGCGATAAAGGCAAAGCTGGCACGCGCATCGGCATGACGACCACTTCGAGCAAGCAGGAACTCGGCTACCGCCTGTGCGTGGGAGTCATGCTGGTGAACCGCGAAGGCCAAGCCTTCGTCGGGCGCCGGATCGACAACAAGGAAGGCGACTGGTGGCAGATGCCGCAGGGCGGGGTCGATGAAGGCGAAGACCTGCACCAGGCGGCGCTGCGCGAACTGGCCGAGGAAACCGGCGTTCGCGCCGAACTGGTGGACATCATCGGTGCGCTTGACGAACCGCTGCGCTACGACCTGCCGGAGGAACTGCAAGGCCGCCTGTGGGGCGGGCACTATCGTGGCCAGGAACAGGTGTGGTATCTTGCCCGCTTCACCGGCAGCGATGGCGACATCGACCTGGAGGCGCACGATCCGCCGGAGTTCTGCGACTGGCGCTGGGTCGAGCCGGAGCATCTGCCCGAGCTCATCATTCCCTTCAAGAAGCGCGTTTATCGCACTGTTCTGGAAGCCTTCCGCGACCTGATCTGATCGCCACCGGCTCTCATCATGAGGGGATGCGTCAGTTCGACTGCGTCACCTGCGCATCGGGCAGGACAGCCTCTGCGGTGATGGTGCGCGGCCTCGGTCCGCGAGCGATCGCGGCGGAAAGGGCGCGCGCCTCGGGGCAACCGCTGCCGCAGATCTGCTGGAGGCGGGCGAGGCTGGCCCGCGCCTTCTCCACCGCACCCTTCTCCACCAGGGCAGCACCCTCGCCGGAAATGGCCGCCAGATTTTCCGGCTCGCGGTTCAGGGCCTCGCGGTAGTACCGGATCGCCTTGCCTTGGAGGCCTTCGCGCCGAGCGGCCTCCGCAAGGTCCAGGAAGATCGGCGTGTGCCCCGGATCGACCGCGAGCGCTGCCTCGAACGCGTCGATCGCCTGCTGCGCCTGCCCCACCTCCAGCGCCGCGCGCCCTTCCATGACCAGCACCGCCGCGCGCGGATCGACCTGGCGTTCGCCGGCTGCGCCGATGCTGGCGGTCACCGCCAGCGCGAGCGACAGGGCAGCGGCAGGTGCAGCATAGCGCATCACGATCTCCTTCAGCGGGGCGAGGCGGGAAGACTCGGGCAGAGCCATAGCCGGCACGGTTATCATGGCGAAGTGAAACGGGCGATGAAAAATCCGTCCGTGCCGTCATGAAACGGCGTCAGCCGGATTCCTTCCCCGTGGCGGCGACCGAGCGCAAGCGCCGGCAGGTCGGCGCGCCACCCGCCGTGCTGCTTGAGGAAGCGATCGATCCCGTCCCGCCCCTCGGCGTCAAGCAGCGAGCAGGTGACATAGACCAGCCGGCCGCCGGGCCGGACCAGGCTCGTGGCAAGCTCGAGCAACCGCTCCTGAGTCGCGGTCAGGCGCTCGAGCAGGGCCGGAGTCATCCGCCAGCGGGCCTCCGGGTTGCGCCGCCAGGTGCCGGTGCCCGAACATGGCGCATCGACCAGCACTGCATCAGCCCTGCCCTGCCATGGCGCGAGCAGCTCCAGCTCGCGGCCCGGATCGAGCAACAGCGTCTCGATCATCGAGGCCCCGGCGCGGGCAGCGCGCGGCGCGAGATTGCCGAGCCGGCGCTTGTCCGTGTCGCTGGCGAGCAGCGTCCCGCGGTTCTCCATGGCCGCTGCCAGCGCGAGAGTCTTGCCCCCCGCTCCGGCACACAGGTCGATCACCGTCTCCCCAGGCTGCGCGGCGACTGCCTGGCAAGCCAGCTGGCTGCCGTGATCCTGCACCTCGAACAGACCTTCGCCAAAGGCCGGCCAGCTCTCGACCGGGGTTCCGGAGGCGAAGCGGAGGCCGTGGGGCGCGGCAAGCGGCTCACCTACGACGGGGAGCGCCAGCGAACCGCGGTCCGCCCTGAGCGCGTTGACCCGCAGATCGAGCGGTGCCCGCCCCAGCAGAGCGGCCGCCTCCTCCCCGGTGATGCCCGAGGCGGCCAGCGCCTGTTCCAGCCAGTCAGGCGCGATCCCGCCCGCCGCGACGGGTTCGTCTGCGGCAATGGCCGCAGGTCCGTGAGCTGACCCGTCGAACAGTTCCGCGATCACCGGATCCGCTGCGGCCAGCCGCAGCATCGCCGCGCGGCCCGAGGAAGGGACCGGCCCGCAAGCCCGGATGGCCTCATAGACCAGCTCGCGCACCGCCCGGCGATCCTTGCTGCCGGCATAGCGCCGGGCGCGGAAGTATTCCGCGATCAGCCGGTCAGCCGGCGCGCCCTGGGTCCGCGCGGCGGCGATGATCGCCTCGAGCAGCTCGATCGCCGCCTGCACCCGCGCGGCGGGCGTCATCGCGTCGGGTAGTTCGGTGCCTCGCGGGTGATCGCGACGTCGTGAACGTGGCTTTCGGCAAGGCCCGCGTTGGTGATCCGGACGAACTCCGCGCGCTGCTGCAGGTCGGCGATGGTCCGGCTGCCGGTGTAGCCCATCGCCGCCTTGATCCCGCCGACCAGCTGGTGGATGACATCGGCCGCCGGACCCTTGTAGGGCACTTGGCCCTCGATCCCCTCGGGCACCAGTTTCAGCGCGGTGACGTCCTGCTGGAAATAGCGGTCGGCGCTGCCGCGGGCCATGGCTCCCACGCTGCCCATGCCGCGATAGCTCTTGTAGGCCCGCCCCTGGTAGAGAAACGTCTCGCCCGGCGCTTCCTCGGTGCCGGCGAGAAGCGAGCCGACCATGACGCAGGAGGCCCCGGCGGCGAGCGCCTTGGCGGCGTCGCCGCTGGTCCTGAGGCCGCCGTCGGCAATTACCGGAACGCCCGATTTCGCCGCCTCCTCGGCGCTGTCCATCACCGCAGTCAGCTGCGGCACGCCAACCCCGGCGACCACGCGGGTGGTGCAGATCGAACCCGGTCCGATGCCAACCTTGATAGCGTCGGCCCCTGCCTCGATCAGCGCGCGGGTCGCCTCGGCGGTGGCGACGTTGCCGGCGATGACCTGGACCGAGTTCGAAAGGGTCTTGGCCCGCTCGACCGCGCGGGAAACATCCCGGTTGTGGCCGTGGGCGGTGTCGATGATGATCACGTCGACCTCGGCCTCGACCAGCGCCTGTGTGCGCTCGAACCCCTTGTCGCCGACCGTGGTTGCAGCCGCCACCCGCAGCCGCCCGGCGGCATCCTTGGTGGCATGGGGGTAGTTGACCGCCTTCTCGATGTCCTTGACGGTGATCAGGCCGATGCACCTGTAGTCCTGGTCGACCACCAGCAGCTTCTCGATCCGGCGGGCATGGAGCAGGCGGCGCGCCTCTTCCTGGCTGGTGCCGAGCGGCACCGTGGCAAGGTTCGCTGTCGTCATCAGCTCGCGCACCGGCTGCGACGGGTTCTCGGCGAAACGCACATCGCGGTTGGTCAGGATGCCGACCAGTTTGCCTGAGGCATCGGTCACGGGAATGCCGCTGATCCGGTGCTGCTGCATCAGCAGCTGGGCGTCGCCCAGGGTCGAATCCGGGGATATGGTGATGGGGTTCACCACCATCCCGCTCTCGTAGCGCTTGACCGCCCGCACGGCGGCGCACTGCTGGTCGATTTCGAGATTGCGGTGCAGCACGCCGATCCCGCCCAGCTGGGCCATCGCGATCGCCATGTCCGCCTCGGTCACGGTGTCCATCGCGGCAGAGAGGACCGGGATATTGAGCCCGATCTCGCGCGTCAGCCGGGTGCGGGTGTCGGCCATGCTCGGCAGGACGTCGCTTTCCGCCGGCCGCAGCAGGACGTCATCGAATGTCAGGCCGAGGGGGATTTCCTTGTATGCCACTGTCAGTCTTTCGCGCCGGAGAGTCGTGGCGGCCCATGTAACCGCGCTTGGTGACAGCGGCTAGGGGCGTAGCGAATTATTCGCCGGCGGCGGATAGCGGCTCGCGTCGGCGAAATGGCGCACCAGCTCGCGGTGCAGCAGGACATCCTCCACCGCCCCGCCCAGTTCGATATCGGCCGCATGGTCGGCCGGGTTGTGGTAACGGGTGGCGAGAAACCGTTCGAGCAGCGCCTCGTCGGCATAGCTGCTCGATACCAGCACGGTCGGCACGTCGGCCCGGAGAAACGCCCAGCCGTCCTGGCGGCGCAGGAACCGGGCCGCGATGTCGCGCCCGGCAAGGGTCCGGCCGGCCGCAGCGATAGCCCGCTCCACCTCGCCATCGAAGGGGCCAAGCCCCTGACCGACCACCGCGACCGGCGAGCCGCGCGGTGCCAGCGCCCCGGTGTCGAGGTTGAAGGCACCCACGATGCTGGAAAGCGGCACCGGCGGCTCGCGGGTAAAGGCATAGGCACCCAGCAGCCCCCACTCCTCGGCTGTCGTCGCCAGAAAGATGACATCCCGGTCAAGCTCGGGGCCACGGGCCAGCAGCCGCGCGAGCTCGGTCATCATCGCCAGTCCGCTGGCGTTGTCGACCGCACCATTGCAGATGCGATCCGCCGCACCTTCGGGCTGGCAGATCCCGAAATGGTCCCAGTGCGCGACCACCAGGACCGCGCCCGCGGCCGGGTCGCGGCCAGGCAGCCGGGCGATAAGGTTATGCGTTCGCACGTCGGCCACCTGCGCCCGGGTGTCGAGAGTCAGCGTGACCGGCAGCGCCTCCGGCTTGAAGTCCGCCCGGTCAGCGTTGCGGAACCGCCCGGCGAACGGCTGGGCCCCTGGATGCGCCAGCGCCACCTCGCGGTCGACCAGCACCACCGGAGCCATGGGCCGTTCCTCCGCCGCCAGCCGATAGCCGCCCTGCCTGCGTGCCTCGATCAGCGGCGCGAGCTGCGCCGCCGTGCCCAGTACCAGCACAGCCGACGCCCCGGAGGCGGCGAGCTGCTCTATCCGTTCGACGCTCACTGTCTGGTCGAAGTTGAGCACGGGCACCCGGCCGACCAGTTCGATGGCCTCGATCGAGGCGCGGTTGCCGACGAACACCAGGGGAGCCTCGCCGACCAGATCGCGCCGCTGCGTGCCGAACACCGTGACCGCGCCCTCGGGCAGGCTCACCTTGCGTCCGCCGGATGCGAAGGAGACCTGCCCGGTCGTGGGCATGGTCATCACCAGGTCCACCGGAGCATACCACGGATTGGCCGGGTCGTTGGTCCCGGACTCGAGCCCGATCGACTGCCACTGGTTGGCGAGATAGCGCAGGGTTTTCGCCTCTCCCTCGGTACCGGGGCGGCGGCCCTCGAAGGCGTCGCTCGCCAGCACCGCGATGTGGTCGGCCAGGCGGCCCTCGATCGCGGCCAGTTCCGCCCGGGGAATCGCGGAGGGGCCCTCCACAGGGGCACAGGCCGCTGTTGCCAGCGCGAGGAAGCCTGCCAGCAGTGCCGTGCGTCTCAACCCCGTTCGCCCCTGTCCTGCCCGAGCTGCGCTATTCTGCGGTCCAGCCGCCGTCGATGCTCCAGTTCGCGCCGGTCACATTGCCTGCTTCCTCGCGACAGAGGAAGGCGGCAAGTGCGCCCACCTCTTCCGGCTGGACGAATCTCTTGGTCGGTTGCTTTGCCAGCAACACATCGTTGATGACCTGCTCGCGGGTCAGGCCGCGGGCCTTCATCGTGTCGGGGATCTGCCCTTCGATCAGCGGGGTCCAGACATAGCCGGGGCTGATGCAGTTGGCGGTGATGCCTGTCTGGGCCAGCTCGAGCGCGACGGTCTTGGTGAAGCCGGCGATGCCGTGCTTGCTGGCGTTGTAGGCGCTCTTGAAGGGCGAGGCGGTGAGCGAATGCGCGCTGGCGGTGTTGATGATCCGGCCCCAGCCCTTCGCCTTCATCCCCGGAACCGCCAGCCGAACCGTGTGGAACGCCGCCGTCAGGTTCAGGCCGATGATCGCGTTCCACTTGTCGACGGGGAAGTCCTCGACCGGGCTCACGTGCTGCATCCCTGCATTGTTGACCAGAATGTCGACCGGGCCGAAGCGCGCCATCATCTGCTCGATCTCGCCCGGGTCGAGCAGGTTGGCCGGGCTGTGGTGGGCCGACAGCTCGCTGCACAGCTCGTCGATCTCGGCTCCGTCGCCGAAGCCGTTGAGGACGATCTCCGCACCTTCGGCGTGCAGCGCGCGCGCGATCGCCAGGCCTATGCCCGAGGTGGAACCCGTGACGAGCGCGCGCTTTCCTTCTAGGGTCATGTCCGACTCCGGTAATGGCATGGTTTGAAGCAGTTCTTGCCCGTGCTTTTGCCGCGACGGGGCGCACTGTCCAGCGTAATCGATCCGGTTCGCCGGGCAGGAGTATGGGGGAATGGCATGAGGCTGAACCGGTTCGATCCGAACAACATCCGTGTCGGCACCACAGGCGGCAGGGGCGGCTTCCCTGGCGGCGGGGGCGGCAAGGTCGGGTGCGGAACACTCGTCATCGCGCTGGTTGCCGCAGTGGTGTTCGGGGTCGATCCCATGCAGACCATCGGTGCGCTCGGCGGCGCGGGCGACCCGGCGGCGGAGCAGCAGGCGGGCCCGACGCGCGACGAGGAGGAGATCTGCACCTCCAACCCCTTCGCGCTGGAAACCTGCAACGCCCTCGCATCGCTCAACCAGACCTGGGAACAGATCTTCAGCGAGCAGGGCGCACGCTTCGAGCAGCCGACCCTGCACTTCGTCACCACCAGCCAGTTCAACAGCGGTTGCGGCCCGGCCTCGACCGGCATGGGGCCGTTCTACTGCCCGGCAGACCAGGGCATCTACATCGACACCGGCTTCTACGACCAGCTCGCGCAGATGGCCGGCGACCAGGGCGATTTCGCCCGGTACTACGTCGTCGCGCACGAATACGGCCACCACGTCCAGACCATCACCGGTCTTGCCGCGCAGATCCGCAGCGCGCAGCAGCAGAACCCGCGTTCCGCCAACCAGCTGCAGGTCCTCATGGAGCTGCACGCGGACTGCTACGCCGGGGTTTGGGCCGGGCGCAACCGCAACCTGATCGAGCCCCGCGACATGGAGGAAGGCCTCGCCGCCGCCGCCTCGATCGGCGATGACACGCTGCAACGGAATGCCGGACGGCGCGTTAGCCCGGAAAGCTTCACGCATGGCACCAGCGCGCAGCGCATGGCCGCCCTGCGTCGCGGACTGGAGACAGGCGATGACCGGCAATGCGACAGGATTTTCCAGACCGGCTAGCCTGATGGCCACGCTGGCGCTGCTGGCCGCCGGTCCGCTGGCGGCGCAGGACGAGGCGAAGGTCGTCCGCGACCGTGACCCGGATGTGGAGGCGATTGCCACCACCCCGATCCGCGATCTCAACCTGACCCGCGACCCCATTCCCGTGCTGCTCCAGCGCGCGGCCGCAGCGCCTTACGACGCCGAAGGCCTGAACGATTGCGCCGCCATCGGCCGCGCGATCGCGGAACTCGACGCGGTGCTCGGTGCCGATCTCGACGTGGAGACCGCGCAGGGCGACGACATCTCGGTCGGCAAAGTGGCGCAGGGCGCGGTGGCCTCGCTGATCCCGTTCCGCGGGATCATCCGCGAGATCACCGGCGCCGCCGACCATCAGCGCGAGTTCGAACAGGCGATCTACGCCGGCTCGGTCCGCCGGGGCTTCCTCAAGGGACTGGGCCAGCAGCGTGGCTGCGCCTATCCGGCCCGTCCCGCGTTCGCCCGGGTGCGCGTGACCAAGGACGACCGGGTGGAGGCAGCGCTCGTGCCGCCGACACCGGGCGAGGAGCGCGGGGCGGACGGCACCCTGTACGTTTCGCAACCGGTCATCCAGCCGACCGGCGGCTGACGCAAGCGGGCGTTTGTTCGCGGCCGCGCAGGCTGGTAACAGCGGGCGATGCGCCTGTCCGACTGCCACAACATCGCCGATCTCAGCGCCCTCGCGCGTCGCCGCCTGCCCTGGCCGGTGTTCGACTACATCGACGGGGCGGCAGACGACGAACTGACCAAGGCGCGCAACAGCGCCGCCTTCGACGCCATCGACCTGGTCCCGAACGTGCTGGCAGGGGTCGAGGCCATCGACACCCGGTGCACGATCATGGGGCGGGAAAGCAGCCTGCCGCTCATGCTCAGCCCGACCGCGCTCCAGCGCGTGTTCCACTGGCAGGGCGAGCGCGCGGTTGCGCGGGCGGCAGAGCGGTTCGGCCTGTGGTTCGGTATCTCCAGCCTCGCCACCGTCAGCATCGAGGAGATCGCGGCGCTCACCGGGGGGCCCAAGATGTTCCAGCTCTACGTCCACAAGGACAGGGGGTTGAACACCTCGATGATCGAGCGGTGCAAGGCGAGCGGGTTCGACGCCATCGCCCTCACCGTCGACACCATCGTCTCGGGCAAGCGGGAACGGTGCCAGCGCTCCGGCTTCACCACCCCGCCCCGCTTCACCCCGCGCGCGGTGTGGTCGTACGCCACCCGGCCGCGCTGGACACTGGACTATCTCTTCCGCGAGAGGTTCCGCCTGCCCAACCTCGACACCCATGTCGCCGAAGGCACCGGCCGGCCCGTAAGCATTGCCGAGTATTTCAACACCATGCTCGACACCAGCATGGACTGGAACAGTGCCGCCCGCATCCGGCAGGACTGGGGCGGCACGTTCTGCCTCAAGGGCGTGATGAGCGTGGCCGACGCGCGCCGCGCGGTGGAGATCGGGGCCGACGCGATCATGATCTCCAACCACGGCGGCCGCCAGCTCGACGGCTCCCGCGCCCCCTTCGACCAGCTCGCGGAAATCGTCGATGCGGTGGGCGGGCAGATCGAGGTGATCTGCGACGGTGGCGTGCGGCGCGGCACCCACGTGCTCAAGGCGCTCGCCACCGGGGCCACTGCGGCTTCCGGCGGGCGGCTCTACCTCTATGCGCTCGCCGCGGCAGGCCAGGCCGGCGTGGAGCACGCGCTTGGCCTGCTCAAGGACGAGATCGAGCGCGGAATGCGGCTGATGGGGGTGACGCAGGTGCGCCAGCTCACCCGGGAGATGCTGCGCCGGCGGTGAAACGGTGGCACAGTCCCGCAATGCTGCACCGAATCATCCTCGCCCCCGCCGCATCGTTCGTCGCCCTCCTCGCCGCGCCGCCGGCCGCGCAGGAAGCGCCCGCACCCCGCACCGACCTGGTTAAGCTCGAGACCACCGCCGGCACGATCACGGTGCGGATCGAGACCGGGCGGGCACCGATCACCGCGGCCAATTTCCTGCGCTACGTCGACGAGAAGCGGTTCGACGGGGCGACGTTCTATCGCGCCATGCGGCTCGACTGGGAACCGCAGCCCAACGGGTTGATCCAAGGCGGCACGCAGCAGGATCCAAAGCGCGTGCTGCCCGGCATCGCGCACGAGCCGACCACGATGACCGGCCTCAGCCACACCCGCGGCGCGCTGTCGATGGCGATGGACGAGCCGGGCACTGCCAATGGCGACTTCTCGATCATGGTTCAGGACCAGCCCGGCCTCGACGCCGATCCCGCTGCGACCGATCCGGTGTGGCGCAACGGCTACGCCGTGTTTGGCCATGTCAGCGAAGGGATGGACGTCGTCGAGGCGATCCACGCCATGCCGACCGACCCGAACAAGGGGGAAGGCTGGATGAAGGGCCAGATGCTGGCCGAGCCGGTCAGGATCCTGCACGCGCGCCGAGTGCCGGCCTCCAGTGCGGCAGACCAGGCCAGCCCACGCAAGCGGGCGGCCGGCCACTAGTCCTTCCTGTCGAGTTCCTCGTTCAGCCTCAGGCTCGCGCGCCAGAAGAAGAAGGCCGGGACCAGCCCCAGCAATGCCGCGCCGTAGAGGACGTAGCGGACGCTGTCGGTGCCATAGGTCGGCTGTAGCCAGTCGGACAGCACGCCAAAGAACAGCGGACCCAGCCCCAGCCCGATCAGGTTCTGGAAGAACAGCAGCGTCGCCGCCGCGATCGCGCGCGAGCGGATCGGAACGAGGCCCTGCGCGGCGGAATAGACCGGCCCGTAGTAGAGCGAGTTGAACAGCGTCGGCAGCACCAGCAGCGCCAGCGCGGTCTGCCAGCTCGCGGCCTGATAGGCCAGAATCGCGATGGGCACCGCCACCGCCATGCCGACCGCAGGAGCAGTCAGCACGTGGCGGCGGTTCTGCGCCCCGTAGCGGTCGGCCAGCCAGCCGCCGAGGAAGGTGCCGGCCGCGCCAGCGAAACCGTTGATGATGCCGAACCAGAAGCCGACCTCGCCAGGTGTCATGCCGTGGGTGCGCTGGAAGAAGATGGTCGTCCAGGTCACTTTGCCATAGGCGAGGAAGGCGGCCGTGGAACCTGCCACCAGCAGCAGGACGAAGGCGCGCGAGCCCAGTACCGAACGCACCGCCTGGCCCATCGGCATCTCCGGCGGCGCATTCTCCCGCGCCTGCCTGAGCACGCCCTCGTAGCGCGGCTCGCGCAGCAGGAACCACACCAGCAGCGCCAGCGCCACGCCCGGAAGGCCGACCGCGAGGAAGGCCATCCGCCAGCCGACCCAGTCGGCCAGCACGCCGCCGATCACCAGGCCCAGCAGCGAACCGATCGGGATCCCCAGCGAATAGAACGCGATGGCCGAACTGCGCCGCTGCGCCGGCACCAGATCGGCGATCAGCGAATGCGCCGGCGGCGTGCAGCCAGCCTCGCCCACCCCGACCCCGATCCGGGCGAGGAGAAGCTGCCAATAGTTCTGCGCCAGCCCGCATAGCGCCGTCATCGCCGACCAGGTGGCGAGCGCGACCGCGATCAGGCGCGGCCGGTGAGTGGTGCCGCGGTCGGCATAGCGGGCGATCGGCAGGCCCAGCGCGGTGTAGAACAGCGCGAAGGCGAGGCCGGTCAGGAGCCCGATCTGGGTGTCGGACAGGCCCAGTTCGCGCGCGATCGGCTCTGCCAGGATGTTGACGATCTGCCGGTCGATGAAATTGAAGATGTAGACCAGCAGCAGGATCCACAGGGTGGCGCGGACGCTGCCTTGTGCAACGCCGGTCGGCGCCTGCGGTGTTGATGCCATCAGCGGATACGCTCCCGTGCCGCAGGTCGCGCCCGCGCTTGTGTGTTGCCGCCATGCTCGCGCTTCATCAGGCGCAGGTCAAGCCGGGTCAGTACAGCAGATGGTCCCTCACGCTCACCACCCAGGCGGCCTCGTCCGCGCTGGCCAGATTGTCGAGATCGTGCGCGACCGCGGCCGGATCGTCGACCCATTCCCGCAGGGCCGGGCCGCCGTTGATCACGTCGATCGCCAGCCGCTCGAACTCGTATTCGTAGGGGAAGTCGCGCCACAGCGGGTAATCGGCGCGCAATGTGCGGATCGCCTTGAAGGCGAGCGCCTGCAAGCGCCACGGCCGGAAGGCATGATGGGCGTAGAAGCGCTGCTCGGCATGGATCATCAGGGCGCTGCACAGCTGGCCGGCGTGCTTGTGGAACGTCGGCGTGAACCAGCACTCGCGCAGGGCGCATCCGGCGAGCCATTCCGGCTCCAGACGAGCCATTTCGATCAGCACCGCCCGGGCATCGAGGTCCGGAGCGCCGAACAGGACTTCCAGCGGACGGGTCGTGCCCCGGCCCTCGCTCAGCGTCGTGCCTTCCAGCATGACCGTGCCGGCGTAGGCGCGCGCCATGCTGATGCTGGCTGCATTAGGGCTGGGGTTGATCCAGATCCGGTCCTCCGGCCAGCCGTATCCCGGCCCGTCGGGCTGCCAGCCGTCCATCGCGACGACGCGGTAGTCGAGATCGAGCCCGAAGTGGCTGACGAACCAGTGCCCCATCTCGCCCATGGTCAGCCCGTGGCGCATCGGCATCGGGGCGGCACCGACGAAGCTTTCCTGCCCCGGAACCAGCAAGGTCCCTTCCACCGGGCGGCCGGCGGGATTGGGCCGGTCGAGCACCCACACGCTCCTGCCCTGCTTTGCCGCCTCTTCCAGCAGATAGAGCAGCGTCGTGACGAAAGTGTATATTCGGCAGCCGAGGTCCTGCAGATCGAACAGGAACACGTCGGCGCTCGACATCATCTGGCCCGTCGGCCGCCGCACCTCGCCATAGAGGCTGAACACGGGAATGCCGTAGACAGGGTCAAGCTCGTCCTCGGTCTCGACCATGTTGTCCTGCTTGTCACCCTTGAGTCCGTGCTGCGGGCCGAACGCCGAGGTCACGTTCACCCCGGCGGCGATGAGCGCGTCAAGGCTGTGGGTCAGGTCCGCCGTGACCGAGGCGGGATGCGCCACCAGCGCCACCCGCCTGCCTTCAAGCTCGGCCAGCAAGGCCGGGTCGGAGAGCAGGCGATCGATCCCGAAGCGCACGGTCACTGGCCCGCCTCCAGCCGCACCGTGCGGCCCGCGTCGGAATGGAACTCGGGCTTGCCGGGAGGGAAGGCCAGGGCCCAGTACTGGATGTCGCCCGCCTCATCCTCGACAACGGCGGTGAGCGCGACAGCGGCCGGCAGCGGCAGGTCGGCAGCGATGTCCGCTTCCACCACCAGTTCAGCCGGGCCGGAGGATCCGGCAAGGACGATGGCCTCCACCGCTCCGTCACGGCGTTTGAGCCGGACATCATCGAAGTCGTAGCAGGCCCAGCGGCCCGACGGCGAGAGGTTGAACTCGCGGTATCCCGGCCCGCCCGCCGGCTGCCAGAAGATCTCGCAACAGGTCGTCTTCCACAGGAAGTCGGTCCGCCGGGCGGGAGCTTTGGCGGGCACCCTGATCCGGGCGATGTCCCCTTCGAACCGGAACCGGGCGCGGCAGCCGCTGGCGGTGGGGGCGACCGAGGCGGAGACGGTCGTGATCGGCCCGGGCGCGCAATCGGGATGAAGAACAAGCTGCTGCATCGCCGCCAGCCTATCGCCCATGCCGCCCATGCTCGCAAGGCACTTGGGAAAGCGCCTGTGCGCTGCTACGGGCGCGCCATCATGAGCCAGTACCAGTCCGACCTGCTGCGCCTGCTCGACGAGCGGGGCTATATCCACCAGATGACCGACGCCGAGGGCCTCGATGCGCTGGCGAAGACGCAGGTCGTGCCCGGCTACATCGGCTTCGATGCCACTGCCCCCAGCCTGCACGTGGGCAGCCTGGTGCAGATCATGATGCTGCGGCGGTTACAGCAGACCGGGCACAAGCCGGTTGTGGTCATGGGCGGGGGCACCACCCGGATCGGCGACCCCACCGGGCGCGACGAGAGCCGCAAGATGCTGACCGACGCGGCGATCGAGGCCAACATCGCCGGCATCCGCACGGTGTTCGAACAGCTGCTCGCCTTCGGCGACGGGCCGACCGATGCCGTCATGGTCAACAACCACGACTGGCTGGGGCAGCTCGGCTACATCGAGATGCTGCAGAAGGTCGGCACGCACTTCACCGTCAACCGGATGCTGTCGTTCGATTCGGTGCGGCTGCGGCTGGAGCGCGAGCAGCCGATGACCTTCCTCGAGTTCAACTACATGATCCTCCAGGGATATGACTTCCGCCACCTGTCGCAGGCGATGGGCGTGCGGCTGCAGATGGGCGGCAGCGACCAGTGGGGCAACATCGTCAACGGGGTGGAACTGGGCCGGCGGATGGACGGAAGCGACCTGTTCGGGCTCACCACCCCGCTGCTCACCACCGCCGACGGGGCCAAGATGGGCAAGACGGCTGCCGGCGCCGTCTGGCTCAACGAGGCGCAGCTGCCCGGCTACGACTTCTGGCAGTACTGGCGCAACTGCGACGACCGCGACGTGGGCCGGTTCCTGCGCCTGTTCACCGACCTGCCGCTGGCCGAGATTGCCCGGCTGGAAGCGCTCGAAGGGGCTGAGATCAACGCCGCCAAGGTCGTGCTCGCCAACGAAGTCACCGCCCTGGTGCGCGGAGCCGAAGTGGCCCGCTCCGCCGAGGCGACGGCGCGCGAGACGTTCGCCGGCGGCGCAGGCAGCGACCTGCCGAGCCTGTCGCTGGGCAGCGAGGGAATGCGGCTCGCATCGATCCTGACCGAGCTGGGTTTCACCGCGTCCAACGGGGAAGCCAAGCGCAAGGTTGCTGAAAGCGCGGTTCGCCTCGACGGCGAGCTGGTCAGCGATCCTGCCCGGCTGGTGGTGGCCGCATCGGGGCAGGAAATCCGGTTGAGCCTGGGCAAGAAGCGCCACGCCATCCTCGTCGCCTGACGCACCCCGGCCGGCGCAGGCTTGCCGTCCTCTTTACCAATTTGCAGCCTTTCTGGCGCAAGAGGGGCGGCCATGAAGCAATCCGGAGGCATCGGCCTGTGACAGCGGGAGCAAGCCTGAGCGTTACTGATCTGCGCCGCGCCGCGCGGCACCCGGTCGATTACCCCGTGATCGGGGAACATCCGACCCGCGGCGACGTCCACCTGCATATCTGCAACCTTTCGGCTCATGGCTTCATGGTCGACAACGCGGCCGAGCTGGTGCGCGGTGATCGCGCCGTCATCCGTCTGCCCGTGATCGGCCGGATCGAGGCCTATGTGATCTGGGCACGCGATTCGCGGGCCGGCTTCCAGTTCGAACGGATCATCCGGCTCGACGACTTCATGCAGCTGATCGGCCAGCTCCAGCCCAACCCGCGCCTGCGCCGCTCGCGCTGACAGCTACGGACCGCGCAAGCACCGCTTTCTTCCCATTGACCGGCGGGCCTGCCATGGGCGGTCCGTGAGCGAACCGACCCATCCGTTGCGGGTACCGAACTTCCGCGCCTACCTGGCGGCGCGGATGGCGATGACCCTGGCGCAATACGCCATGCTGCTGATCATCGGCTGGCAGACCTACAACCTCGCCCGCGACAGCGGCCTCGGCGTTGCCGCCGCCTCGGGCCAGCTGGCGCTGATCGGCCTGCTCCAGTTCCTCCCGCTGTTCGCGATCACACCCTTCGCCGGGCTTGCCGCCGACCGGCTCGACCGGCGGGTCGTGGCACGGGCGATGATCGCGCTCCAGTTCGCCGGCGCGCTGGTGCTGCTGTGGTTCACCGCGCGCGGGGAGATGAGCCTGCCGGTGCTCTATGCCGTGGCCATCCTGCTGGGAATCGCGCGGGGCTTCGTCGGGCCGGCGCTGTCGGCGCTCGCGCCCAACCTGGTGCCGAAGGCGATCCTGCCCAACGCGATCGCCCTGTCCTCGATCGCGTGGCAGACCGGGATGATCGTGGGACCGGGCCTGGGCGGCTACCTCTACGCGATCGAGCCCGCCCTCCCCTACGCAGCGGCGGCGGCTCTCTATGCCTTCAGCCTGCTTGCCGCATTCCGCATCGGCCAGGTACCCAAGGCGGTGATTACCGGCGCGCAGCGGCCCGTCGGGCAGATCGTCGACGGGCTGCGCTATGTCGTTCGCAACCGGATGGTGCTGAGCACGATCACGCTCGACCTGTTCGCCGTGTTCCTGGCCGGTGCTACCGCGCTGTTTCCGGTCTATGCCCGCGACATCCTGCAAGTCGGCGCGACCGGTCTCAGCCAGCTGGCCATGGCCCCGGCCATCGGCGCGGCCGTCACCGCGCTGTGGTTCAGTTTCCGCCCGCTGAAGCACAACGTCGGGCCGAAGATGCTGATCGCGGTGGCGGTGTTCGCGGCGGCGACGATCGCCTTCGGCCTGTCGACCGCGATGCCGCTCAGCCTCGCCGCGCTGGTGGTGATCGGCGCGGCGGACATGTTCAGCGTCTATATCCGCCAGTCGCTGGTGCAACTGCATACCCCCGACGACAAGCGCGGGCGGGTGTCCTCGGTCAGCCAGCTCACCATCAGCGCCTCGAACGAGTTCGGCGACTTCTTCTCCGGCAGCCTGGCCTTCGTCGTCGGACCGGTCGCGGCGGTGGTGATCGGCGGGACCGGCGCGCTGATCGTGGTGGCCGTGTGGACGTGGATTTTCCCCGTCCTGCGAACCACGCGGACCTTTGACCCACCCGAAGACGTGCTAGAAGCGGAACAGGGCAACGCTATCAGGAGCACGCGATGAAGGCCGACAGCATCCTCGCCACCATCGGCAACACGCCGCACATCCGCCTCGCCCGGCTGTTCCCCGATCACGAAGTGTGGGTAAAGAACGAGCGGGGCAATCCGGGCGGTTCGATCAAGGACCGGATCGGCCTCGCCATGGTCGAGGAGGCCGAACGCAGCGGCGCGCTGAAACCCGGCGGCACGATCATCGAGCCGACCAGCGGCAACACCGGTATCGGCCTTGCCATGGTGGCCGCAGTCAAGGGCTACAGGCTGGTGCTGGTCATGCCCGAGAGCATGAGCCTGGAGCGCCGCCGGCTGATGCTGGCCTATGGTGCCACCTTCGACCTTACCCCGCGCGAGAAGGGGATGAAGGGCGCGATCGAGCGGGCGAGCGAGCTCGTCGCCAGCACGCCCGGCGCGTGGATGCCGAGCCAGTTCGACAACGAGGCGAACTGGAAGGTCCATGTCGCCACGACTGCCAGGGAAATCCTCGCCGACTTCGCCGATACGCCGGTCGATACCCTGATTACCGGGGTCGGCACCGGCGGCCACCTGACCGGGTGCGCGGAGGAGCTGAAGCGGCACTGGCCGGGCATGAAGGCGTGGGCGGTCGAACCGGAGCTTTCGCCGGTCATCAGCGGCGGCCAGCCCGGCCCGCACCCCATCCAGGGCATTGGCGCGGGCTTCGTGCCGGGCAACCTGCACACCCAGGCCATCGACGGGGCGATCCAGGTAAATGCCGAGGACGCAAAGGAGATGGCCCGCCGCGCCGCGCGCGAGGAAGGGATGCTGGTCGGCATTTCCAGCGGCGCGACTCTCGCCGCGATTGCCGGCAAGCTGCCCGAGCTGCCCCCAGGCTCGCGGGTGCTGGGCTTCAACTACGACACGGGCGAACGCTACCTTTCGGTGCCGGATTTCCTTCCCGAGGGGTAGTCGCAGGACGGCGCATCGCGCTCCCGGCAGGGGCCGGTGTCTGCCTCCTCCGCCGGCACCAGCCGGAAATCGAGCACCTGCGAGGAAGACCAGACGCTGCGAAACCCTTCGCGGTCTGTCGCGCGCAGGTCGTAGATCCCGAACGGCGTGACCAGACCGGCGCGGGAAAGGCCCCCGCCGCGGTCGAGACCGATCACCCGGAGCTCTCCCGCCGCCGGCTGCACACCGCGGCCGAAATGGGCGCGCAGGCGGCCGGTCAGTTCGAGTGTGCCGCGGCATGATCCGTCCACCAGCTCGAAGCGGGCCGCACCCGACACCGCCTCGCCGGACAGAACCCCATCGAACCTCACGGCGCGGGTCGGACAGGCCGCAGCAACCAGACCTTGCGGCGCGTTCCGGAACGGTGCCGCGAGCATCTGCGCGGTCGAATCGATCGAAGAGGTCCATGCCGCGTTGGAAAGGATCGTCGACGCCACGCCTTCATCCCGCCACAGGACAAGCGACGAGCGGGCACCGCTGGTTCCGCCGTTGTGGAAGACGACCGGTTGCCCGTCATGGTCGCGGGCGCTGCGCCAGCCGAACCCGACCTGGTACTCCTCGGTGCCCGCAGGCTCGCCCGAGGACAGCAGGGCCGGCGCGACCATCATGTCGAACGTCGCTTTCGTGACGATCCGGTTCTCCAGCATCGCCCCGCCGAACCCGGCAACTGCCGCCGCGCTGGCCATCAGTCCGCCGCCGCCCCAGGTGTAGCTGTAGTCGTGCGGACCGGCCGGCCGGGGCGCGCCGTCGGCGAACTCGTAAGCCACGCTGACACCCGGCTGGCCGCTGTCGGTCGCGTCGGCACCGACGCCCAGCCCGGGTGCGACTATGCGCGCGACATAGTCGTTGAACGGCTTCCCGGTCACTTCCTCCACCATCGCCCCCAGGAGGGTGTAGCCCCACGAGGAGTAGCTGTAGCGCTCCCCCGGCGGCGAGAGCAGCGGCCGGGTGCCGAACACCCCGACCGCCGACCGGCCATCGCCATAGCGGACAGCGCCGCGGCCGGCGTCGATCTCCTGATAGTGCGGCAGGCCCGATGTATGCGCCGCAAGCTGGCGGGCGGTCATGGCGGGCCAGTCGTTGACCAGCCAGGGCAGCACACTGCGGACCGGGGCATCGAGATCGATCCTGCCCTCCTCGGCCAGCCGGGCCACGGCAGCGACGGTGAACAGCTTGGACACGGAAGCGAGCCGGAACCGCGTGTCGTGCTCCACCGGCAGGCCCTTCCCGACGTCGCGCATCCCGCTGGCTCCGGTCCAGACGACCCGTCCGTCGCGCCACACTGCGGCGGACAGGCCGGGCACGGCGCTGATGTCCTGCACGGCGTCGAGCAGGGCCTCCGACATGGCGGCGGGCTCGACCTGAACGGGCGCAGCGGCGTGGGCTGAGCCCGCACCGGCGATCGCCAGGCCGGCGCAGGCGAAAGTCTTGCTGAGCATCGATGGTCTCCCCTGAACGGCGAAAGGCGCCCCCGGTCTAAACCGGGGACGCCCTCGATCCAGCCTCGCACTGTGCCGGATTGTCGCCGACCGTGTCAGGCGGCGGTCTGGAATGCCTCCTCGCCGAGCGCCATCATGCTGTCGGCCCCGGCTTCCAGCTTGCGGCGCAGCGCGCCGGCATCGGGGATGAAACGGTCCATGAAATAGCGCGCGGTCGCGATCTTGGCTTCGTAGAACGCCTTGTCCTCGCCGCCTTCGGCCAGCTTCGCCTGCGCGACCTTGGCCATGCGCAGCCACATCAGGCCGAGGGTGACGATCCCCATGATGTGCATATAGTGATGCGCGCCTGCGCCGAGATGATTGGGATTGGCCATGGCGTTCTGCATGAACCACATGGTCGCAGCCTGCTGTTCGCCCAGCGCCTTTTCCAGCTGTTCGGCGAGCGGGCCGAGGACCGCATCGCCTTTCGCCGCGGCAATGTCCTCGCCGACCATGCGGAAGAAGGCCTGCACCGCCGCACCGCCGTTCTGCGCCAGCTTGCGGCCGCACAGGTCCATCGCCTGCACCCCGTTGGTGCCTTCGTAGATCATGGCGATCCGGGCGTCGCGGACGAACTGGCTCATGCCCCATTCCTCGACATAGCCATGCCCGCCGAACACCTGCTGCATATTGGTGGCGACGTCGTAGCCCTTGTCGGTGCCGTAGCCCTTGATCACCGGGGTCATCAGGCCGATCAGCGCGTCGGCGTCGGCGCGTTCCTGCTCGCTCGCCGCCTTGTGGCTGAGATCGACCAGCAGCGCGCCCCACAGGCACAGGGCGCGCATCCCTTCGGTGAAGGCCTTCGCGTCCATCAGCATCCGCCGCACGTCGGGGTGGACGAAGATCGGATCGGCCTTCGCCTCAGGTTCGGCCGGGCCGGTCAGCGCGCGGCCCTGCCGCCGGTCGAGCGCATAGGCGACCGCGTTCTGATAGGCCACTTCGGCCTGGGCATAGCCCTGGATGCCGACGCCCAGGCGCGCCGCGTTCATCATGATGAACATGGCGGCCAGCCCCTTGTTCTCCTCGCCGACCATCCAGCCCGTCGCCCCGTCGTAGTTGAGCACGCAGGTGGCGTTGCCGTGGATGCCCATCTTGTGCTCGATCGATCCGCACGAGACGCCGTTGCGCTCGCCCACCGAACCGTCCTCGTTCACGAGGAACTTGGGCACCACGAACAGCGAGATGCCCTTGGTGCTGTCGGGCGCGCCGGGGGTCTTGGCCAGCACCAGATGGATGATGTTCTCGGTCAGGTCATGCTCGCCGGCCGAGATGAAGATCTTGGTCCCGGTGATGGCATAGCTGCCGTCGCCGTTCGGCTCCGCCTTGGTGCGGATCATGCCCAGATCGGTGCCGCAGTGCGGCTCGGTCAGGTTCATGGTGCCCGACCATTCGCCGGAAATCATCTTCGGCAGGTACATCGCCTGCTGCTCGGGCGAACCCTTGGCGCGCAGGGCGGCGGCGGCACCGGCGGTGAGCCCCGGATACATCGCAAAGGCCTGGTTGGCGGTGCCGGTGAACTCCTCCATCACCATGCCCAGCACGTGCGGCATACCCTGGCCGCCGAACTCCTCCGGCTGCGAAATCGTGCCCCACCCGCTTTCGCGGTACTGCTGGTAGGCTTCCTTGAAGCCCGCGGGGGTCGTGACCGTGCCGTCGGGATGGCGGGTGCAGCCCTCCAGGTCGCCGACCTGGTTGAGCGGTGCCAGCACTTCGGAACAGAACCGCCCGGCCTCGTTGATGACCGTGTCGATCATGTCCGGCGTCGCGCTCTCGAAACCGGGCAGGTTCGCGTAGCTGGCAAGATCGAGCACTTCGTTGACGATGAAGCGCGTGTCGCGGGTGGGGGCGGTATAGCGGGGCATGGCGTGATCCTCGGCGTGGGGGTGGGAATAGCGGAAACTCAGGAACGGGCGCTCTCGAGGTTCTCGATCAGCTTCACGAACTCGGTCAATTCCTTGATCGAGGAGTCGATGTCGGCGCGCTGCCGCTTGAGCTTGGCGATATGGGTGCGGCACTTCTCGACCGTGACCCGGCGCTGTTCGACCCGCCCGTCACCCAGATCGTAGAGATCGATCATCTCGCGGATCTCGGACAGGCTGAAACCGACGTTCTTGGCGCGCATGATCCACGCGAGCCGGGCCCGATCGCGCTTCGAATAGATCCGCGACAGCCCGATCCGCTGCGGCGCGATCAGCCCTTCATCCTCGTAGAACCGCAGCGCCCGCGCGGTGCAGTCGAACTCGTCGGTCAGGTCGGAAATCGTGTAGTGCTCGCGATCGAGCTTGTCCGGCCGCTCGAGGTGGGCGCCGCTGTGCTGATCCTGGGAATGGGTGGCATCGGTCATGTCCACCCCTTAGCGCGCTTTACGTAAACGTCAAGCATCGACGCGCCGGAGGCGCTCCCCTTCGAGGCGACGGTAGAAGCAGGACAGCGCGCCGGTGTGGCAGGCAGGCCCTGCCGGGCGGCAGCGCAGGACCAGCGCGTCCTGGTCGCAGTCGACCAGGATGTCGACGACCTGGAGGACGTTGCCCGAGCTCTCGCCCTTCTTCCACAGCCGCCCGCGCGACCGGGACCAGAAATGTGCCAGCCCGGTGGCACGGGTGAGATCGAGCGCCTCGGCGTTCATCCAGGCCAGCATGAGCGGGGCCGAGCTGTCGGCATCGATCGCCATCGCCGCCAGCAGCCCGTGTTCGTCGAACCGCGGCGTGAAACTGGTGCCCTGTTCGCGCTCCCGCTCGGTATCGGTACTCGTCACTCGCATTCCCCGGTCATCTCGTCGCATCGGGACGGCTTGTTGCACATTCACCACATCGCCGGCGCAAAATCGGCACCGGCTCTGGAAGGGGCTTTGCATAGAGCCGCTGCGATGGAAAACCTAGCGTCACGGCCGCAAGGTCGTCCGCCAGACAGCGGCGTCGCAAGAACGCCAGGTTCAGGGGGCAAGGAGCGCAGCCGGAGCCAATCTGGCGCCTCCACACAAGATGAGGGATCGGATCCCGACAGCCAGAAGGGGGTGGCTGTCGACGCCGCAAGGTGGGTCCACGATAATTCGTCACGTGAGCGCCCGGAGTCTCTGACTCCGGGCGTTTCATTTCCGCAGCTGCGGGCTGGCTGGATCGGTCACTCGGGCACGCGCGCGAAGCAGGCGATCAGGATCTTGTCCGCGCCGGCCCGCCGCAGCGCCGCGACGCAGACGTCGCTGGTCGCGCCGCTGGTCAGCACATCGTCCACCAGCACGATCCGTGCGCCTCTGATCCGGTCGGCGCGCGCCGGCGAGACCGCGATCGCGCCGGCCAGCGCCTTCTTCCGCTCCGCACGGCCGAGCCCACCGAGCGTCGGAGTCGCGCGCGTCCGTATGAGGCCATCGACGAGCACCGCCTTGCCGGTGCGCCCGGCCAGCGCCCGGGCCAGCAGCGCCGCCTGGTTGTAGCCCCTGCGCCACAGCCGCCAGCGGTGAAGCGGGACCGGCACGAACTGCCACTCGCCCTCGAGCGGGGGCAGGCGCGCCGCGATCAGGCCGGCCATGAGCTGTGCCAGGGCGATCCGCCCGCCGTGCTTGAACGCCAGCACCAGGTCGCGCGAGGCATCGTTGTAGAGCGTGCCGGCGGCCACTCCGTCGTGCCGCGGCGGCGCGGCCATGCACGGCGCGCAGAGCACCTCCTCTCCCGCGCCCGGCACATCGATCGGGCGCTGGCACAGGGTGCAGCACGGGCCCCCCGGAAGAGCGAGGCTTGACCAGCACTCGGGGCACAGGCCGTTCTGCGCGCCGATGGCGGCACCGCACAAGGGGCAACGGGGCGGAAACACCAGGTCCGCCGCAGGCGCAAGCGCTTCGCGAAAGAGGGCTGGCAGCGACACCCGCAGATGCTGGACCGCTTGCAAGCCGATGGCAAGCGGGGCAGGCTGCGGGGATGCAGCCTCCCCCCGTCCCCCAGATCTTCTCGCCCCGGCGGCGGCGCGCCCGCTGGCGCAGGGCCTGCGCGCGGCAACGGAGCGGCCAGGCGGCGGACTTCCTGTACGAGGTCATGGCCGAGGAGATCGGCGACCGCCTCGGCTTCATCCGCCACGAGGCCCGCAGCGGCCTGGTGATCGGCGATCCCAGCGGCCGCGCGGCCGGCCTGCTCGCCCCGCGCATACCCGCCCTCACCCTCGCCAGTCCCCTGACGCTCGACGAGGAGGCGGTGCTGCCGCAACGCCACGACCTGATCGCCAGCCTCGCGCTGCTGGACACGGTCAACGACGTCCCCGGTGCGCTGCTGCACATCCGCCGCGCGCTGACCCCGGGCGGGCTGGCGATCGTGGTGCTCACCGGTGCCGGCAGCCTGCCGGTCCTGCGCTCGGTCCTGCTCGACGCCGAGCCCGAGCGACCCGCGGCGCGGATGCACCCGATGATCGACGTGCGGGCCGCCGCAGCGCTGATGCAGCGCGCCGGCTTCGCGCGCCAGGTCGCCGACCACTTCCCGCTGACGGTCCGCTACGGCTCCTTCGACCGCCTGGTCGCCGACCTGCGCGACCAGGGGCTGACCGGTGTCCTCGCCAGCGCCCCGCCGCCCCTCGGGCGCGCCGCGCTCGCCCGGGCCCGCGAGGCCTTCGCCCGGCTCGCGGGGCCCGACGGCAAGGTCACGGAGACCTTCGAGCTGATCGTCCTGACCGGCTGGGGCTAACCCCCGAGCGAGGCCTGCGCTGCCGCCAGACGCGCGATCGGCACGCGGTAGGGCGAGGCGCTGACGTAGTCGAGGCCGACCTTCTCGCAGAACGCGATGCTGGCCGGATCGCCGCCGTGTTCGCCGCAGATGCCGAGCTTGATATCGCCGCGCGTCGCCCGGCCGCGCTCTGCCGCCAGTTCGACCAGCTGCCCCACCCCTTCGATGTCGAGGCTGACGAAGGGATCGCGGGCGAACACACCCTGCTCGACATAGGGGGCGAGGAACCGCGCCGAATCGTCGCGGCTCACGCCCAGCGTGGTCTGAGTGAGGTCATTGGTGCCGAACGAGAAGAACCGCGCCTCCTGCGCGATCTCGCCCGCCATCAGCGCTGCGCGGGGCAGCTCGATCATGGTCCCCACCAGGTACTCGACCCGCTGGCCGCACTCGGCGAAGACAGCCTCGGCGGTGCGATCGATCAGCGCGCGCAGCAGCTCCAGCTCGCGCCGGCTGGCGACCAGCGGCACCATGACCTCGGGCACCGGCGCATCGCCCGAATCGCGCGCCACCTCGCAGGCAGCCTCGAAGATCGCGCGGGCCTGCATTTCGTAGATCTCGGGATAGGTGATCCCGAGCCGGCAGCCGCGATGGCCGAGCATCGGGTTGAACTCGTGCAGCTCCTCCGCCCGCCGGCGCAGGTGATCGACGCCGAGGCCGGTGGTTCTGGCCAGCTCCTCGAACTCGGCATCGCCGTGCGGCAGGAACTCGTGCAGCGGCGGGTCGAGCAGGCGGATGGTGCACGGCAGGCCCGCCATGACGGTGAAGATCTCGCGGAAGTCGGCCCGCTGTTCGGGCAGCAGCTTGGCCAGCGCCGCGCGGCGGCCGGCCTCGCTGTCTGCCAGGATCATCTCGCGCACCGCGCTGATGCGGCTGGCATCGAAGAACATGTGCTCGGTCCGGCACAGGCCGATCCCCTCGGCCCCGAAGCCGACTGCCATGCGGCAGTCGGCCGGCGTCTCGGCATTGGTCCGCACCCGCATCCGCCGGTGCGCGTCGGCCCATTCCATCAGCGTGCCGAAGTCGCCCGCCAGCTCCGGCTCGATCGTCGGCACCTCGCCGCGCATGACCTGGCCCTTGGCTCCGTCGAGAGTGATCGTGTCGCCTTCGCGCAGCTCGGCCGAGCCGATCCGCAGCGTGCGCGCCTTCACGTCGATCGAGACCGCCGAGGCACCCGAGACGCAGGGACGGCCCATGCCGCGTGCGACCACCGCCGCGTGGCTGGTCATGCCGCCGCGCGCGGTAAGGACCCCTTGCGCGGCGTGCATCCCGTGGATGTCCTCCGGGCTGGTCTCGACCCGCACCAGGATCACCTTGTCGCCCCGCGCGGCCCACTGCTCGGCGGTGTCGGCGTCGAGCACGATCCGGCCGCTGGCCGCCCCCGGGGAGGCGGGCAGCCCGGTGGTGAGCACGTCGCGCGGGGCATCGGGATCGAGCGTGGGATGGAGCAGCTGGTCGAGCGCCATCGGGTCGATCCGCCTGATCGCCTCCTCCTGGCTGATAAGCCCCTCGCCGACCATCTCCACCGCCATCCGCAGCGCCGCCCTGGCGGTGCGCTTGCCGCTGCGGGTCTGCAGCATCCACAGCTTGCCCCGCTCGACGGTGAACTCGATGTCCTGCATGTCGCGGTAGTGCTGCTCCAGCAGGTCGAACACCCGGGCGAGGTCGGCATAGGCCTCGGGCATGGCCTCCTCCATGCTCAGCGGCTTCGCCCCCGCCGCCTCGCGCGCGGCGCGGGTGAGGTACTGCGGCGTACGGATGCCGGCGACCACGTCCTCGCCTTGCGCGTTGATCAGGTACTCGCCGTAGTAGGCGCGCTCGCCGGTCGCCGGGTCGCGGGTGAAGGCGACCCCGGTGGCGCTGGTGTCGCCCATGTTGCCGAACACCATCGCCTGGACGTTGACCGCGGTGCCCCAGTCGCCGGGGATGTCGTTGAGGCGGCGGTAGACCCTGGCCCGGTCGCTGTCCCAGCTGTCGAACACCGCGCGGATGGCGCCCCACAGCTGCACGTCGACATCCTGCGGGAAGGCATGGCCCAGCTCGCTCTCGACGATCCCCTTGTACTGCGCCACCAGAGCCTGCCAGTCTTCCGCCTCCATCTCGGTATCGGCGTAGAAGCCCTTGTCTTCCTTGGCGATCTCCAGCGCTTCCTCGAACAGGCCGTGGTCGATGCCGAGCACCACGTCGCCGTACATCTGGATGAACCGGCGGTAGCTGTCCCAGGCGAACCGCTCATCGCCCGAGACGGCCGCCAGCCCCTCGACCGTCGCGTCGTTGAGGCCGAGATTGAGCACCGTGTCCATCATCCCCGGCATCGAGACCCGGGCCCCGGAGCGAACCGAGACGAGCAGCGGATTGTCCCTGTCGCCGAACCGCTTGCCGACCGAAGCTTCGATGTGTTCGAGCGCGCGGGCGACGGCATCGCGCAGCGACTGCGGGAACTCCCGATCACCCTGGGCCTGGCGAAGGGTGCCTTCGGCGAGGTAGCGCACGCATTCCTCGGTGGTGATGGTGAAGCCGGGCGGCACCGGCAGGCCGATGCTGGCCATTTCGGCCAGGTTCGCGCCCTTGCCGCCGACCACGGTCTTGTCCTTCTGGCGCGGGTCCGAATGGTCTGCGGAGCCGCCGAATGCATAGACCGTCGTGTTCATCTTCACCCCTGTTTACCTGGAGACATGGACCGCTTGTTACACAGTCCTGGAGTCAAAAACCTAACCCTCGATGCGCCCGAAATCGGCCACCGTGTGCACTGCGGCACGCAGCCGGTCCAGCAGCGCGAGGCGCGATGTGCGTTTGATTTCTTCATCCGCGTTTACCGTCACTTCATCGAAAAAGCGGTCGATCGGTTCCCGCAAGGACGCGAGCGCGGCCATCGCCCCGGCGAAATCCTCCGCCGCCACCGCCGCCTGTGCCCGCGGTTCCGCCGCATCGAGCGCGTCGAGCAGCGCCTTTTCCGCAGGTTCGGGGGTGTAGGAAAGCGTTTTCGCGTGGCGATCGGCCATCTTGGCCTCGATCACCGCCTTCATGTCCGGATCGTCGACCAGCGCCAGCGGGTCCTCCTCGCCGGTGCGGGGAATGCCGTCGTTAGCCCCTTCCCTTGAGGGAAGGGGTTGGGGATGGGTGTTCGACATATCGGGCGTGGCACCCCCCACCCCCGGCCCCTCCCCCGTGGGGAGGGGGGTTTTCTTGAGGATATTGGCCGCGCGCTTGTAGCCCGCGAGCAGGTTCGCGCCGTCCTCGCTGCCCATGAACGCTTGCAGCGCATGGACGCGGGCGAGCAGGCGGACAAGGTCGTCCTCGCCCCCTAGCGCGAAGACCGCGTCGATCAGGTCGTGGCGGACGCCCGCCTCGCGCTGCTGGACCTTGAGGCGGTCGGCGAAGAAGTCGAGGAGGTCGCCAGATGCCACGCCAAAGCGGAGGCCGTTGTCCTGCACTAGCCGAATGGTTCCCAGCGCCGCTCGACGCAGCGCAAACGGGTCCTTCGACCCGGTCGGCTTCTCTTCGATACCGAAAAAGCTCCGGAGCGTATCCAGCTTGTCCGCCAGCGAGACCGCCACCGTCACCGGCGCGGTCGGCACCTCGTCGCCCTGCCCGACCGGCTTGTAGTGATCGCGGATCGCGTCGGCTACCGCATCCGGCAGCCCCTCGGCGCGGGCATAGTAGCCGCCCATCAGCCCTTGCAGTTCGGGGAACTCGCCGACCATCTCGGTCACGAGGTCGGCCTTGCACAGGCGCGCGGCCTGTTCGGCCATGTCGGCCAGTGAAGCCCCTTCCCTTGAGGGAAGGGGTTGGGGATGGGTGTTCGACGTATCGGGCGTGGCACCCCCCACCCCCGGCCCCTCCCCCGAGGGGAGGGGGGTATCGGTGACAATCCCCTCCTCGCACAGCCAACGCGCCAGCTTCGCCACCCGCTCCACCTTGTCGGCGACGGTGCCGAGCTTCTCGTGGAAGGTGATCCGCGAAAGCTTCTGCGCGTGCTCGGCGAGCGGCACCTTGCGGTCCTGCTCCCAGAAGAACCGGGCGTCGGAGAGCCGCGCGGCGAGCACCTTGCGGTTGCCGTCGACAATCGCCGCGCCGCCGTCTGCCGGGGTCACGTTGGCGGTGCAGACGAAGGCGTTGGCCAATTCGTGAGTCCCCGCGGAGGCGGAAACCTCGGTCGATCGTGCACCGAGGCCCGAGGCCCCCGCCTTCGCCGGGGCTCGCGTGGCGACGAAATACTTCTGGTTCACCCGCGCGGTGAGCTGGATCACCTCCGGCGGCACGTCGAGGAACGCCTCGTCGAACCGGCCGAGCAGCGGCACCGGCCATTCGGTCAGGCCGGCGTTCTCGATCACCAGCCCCTCGTCTTCCACCAGCGCCAGACCCGCATCGGCGGCGGCCTTCGCGGCGCCTTCGCGGATCATGTCCTGCCGTTCCACGTGGTCGACGATCACGTGGCAGGCGCGCAGCTTTTCCTGATAGTCGCTGGCCGATCCGATGGTGATCTCACCCGGGCAGTGGAAGCGGTGGCCCAGCGTTGCATAGCCGGAGCGCACCCCGCCCGCCTCGCACTCGACCAGGTCTTCGCCGAAGATGGCGACGATGCCCGAGAGCGGGCGCACCCAGCGCGGGCTTTCGGTGGAGATCGAGGCCGCGCCCCAGCGCATCGACTTGGGCCAGGCGAAGTCGCGCACGATCGCGGGGATCGCCTCGGCCAGCACCTCGCGCGTGGCCCGGCCGGGCTTGTCGATGACCGCGAACCAGGTCTGCCGGCCCTTGACGTCGCGCGCCTCCAGCTGCTCGCGGGTGACGCCGTTCCTGGCGCAGAACCCGTCCACCGCCGCGTCGGGCGCGCCGACCGGGGGGCCCTTGGCCTCCTCGCGCACGGCCTCGGTCTCCTGCGGCAGGCCCCGCGCGATCAGCGCAAGCCGGCGCGGGGTGGACCAGACGGTCAGGTCGCCCATGGCCACGCCGGCGGCATCCATCTCGCGGCGGAACAGCCTCTCCAGCTCGGCGCGCGCCCCCGCCTGCATCCGCGCAGGGATCTCCTCCGAGCGCAGTTCGAGAAGGAAGTCGGTCATGGGTTCCTCCCCGGCACGGGGAGGGGGAGGGAATCTGCGAACACCATCACTTCACCCACTCCGGATACTTCTCCGCCCAGCGCGGCGCTTCCTTCGCCATGTGTGCCTCGCAGCTCCCGCGCGCGAGGTCGCGCACCCGGCCCATGTAGCTGGCGCGTTCCTGCACGCTGATGACTCCGCGCGCCTGGAGCAGGTTGAACAGGTGGCTGGCCTCGATCGCCTGCTCGTAGGCGGCGATCGGCACGTTCGCCTCGAGCGAGCGCAGGCATTCGGCCTCGGCCCGGCGGAACCCTTCGAACAGCGTCTCGGTGTCCGCCACCTCGAAGTTCCACTTCGACATCTGGCGTTCGTTCTCGAGGAACACGTCCCCGTAGCTCACGCCCCGGCCGTTGAAGTCGAGATCGTAGACGTTGTCGACGCCCTGGATGTACATGGCCAGGCGTTCGAGACCATAGGTCAGCTCGCCCGCCACCGGCTTGCAGTCGAACCCGCCCATCTGCTGGAAATAGGTGAACTGGGTCACTTCCATTCCGTCGCACCAGACTTCCCAGCCCAGCCCCCAGGCGCCCAGCGTCGGGCTTTCCCAGTCGTCCTCGACAAAGCGGATGTCGTGCTTGAGCGGATCGATCCCGATCACGCCGAGGCTTTCGAGGTAGAGGTCCTGGATGTCGGCCGGGCTCGGCTTCAGGATGACCTGGTACTGGTAGTAGTGCTGCAAGCGGTTCGGGTTCTCGCCATAGCGGCCGTCGGTGGGGCGGCGGCAGGGCTGGACGAAGGCCGCGTTCCACGGCTCCGGCCCCAGCGCGCGCAGGGTGGTGGCGGTGTGGAAGGTGCCCGCGCCCATCCTCATGTCGTAGGGCTGGAGGATCAGGCAGCCCTGCGCGCTCCAGAAGTCGTGAAGCGCGAGGATCATGTCCTGAAAGGACTTCGACGGGTCGCGGGGCGGCGGCGTGGACATGGCCCGGGCCATGGCGGAAGGGCCCAAATGCGTCAATCCTGCCGTGCCGGGCGGTGCCTGCCCGCCGGCGGAGCGCCGCCCCGTGCCCTTGCCCGACCCACTTGACCGCAGCCGGCAACCCGGCCATCCCCCGCTCCCCTGCCCGGTAAGGACAATCGTGATGAAGACCCTGCTCGCCACTCTCGCCAGCGGCGCCGCCATGCTCGGCCTGCTGGCCGCCCCCCATGTCTCTGCCGGCGAGGCCACGGCCCCCGCGACCACCGCTGCGGCCCCTGTCTCGGCCACCCCCGCGCTGTGGAAGGTCGCCGACGAGGACACCACCATCTACCTGTTCGGCACCGTGCACCTGCTGCCCGAGGGGATCAGCTGGTACGAAGGCCCGGTGAGCGAGGCGCTGGAATCCTCCGGCACGCTGGTCACTGAAATCCCGCTGGGACCGGAAGCCGACGCGCAGATGCAGCAGATCGCCCTTGCCAGGGGGATGCTGCCCGCAGGCGGCAACCTGCGCGCGCTGATGAGCGAGGAAGACAGGGCGAGATACGAGGCGGCACTTGGCGCGTTGAGCATTCCGCCCGCCGCCTTCGACGGCATGAAGCCGTGGATGGCGGGTCTCACCCTGACCGTTCTCCCGCTGATCCAGCAGGGTTACTCGCTCGATGCCGGGGTCGAGAAGAAGCTGCTCGGCCTCGCCGGGCCGGACAAGCCGCGCGAGGCGCTGGAGACGATCGAGTTCCAGCTCGGCCTGTTCGACGGGATGGACCAGGCGGCGCAGATCGAGTTCCTGATCGCCTCGGCTGAATCGGCCGAGCGGGTCAAGCCCGCGCTCGATGCCATGGTCGCCGAATGGGCCGAGGGCGACGCTGACGGGCTGGCCGCGGTCATGAACGCGGAACTGACCGATCCGGCGGTTGCCGAGGCGCTGCTCTACAGCCGCAATGCCAACTGGGCCGACTGGATCGACAGCCGCCTCGAGCAGCCGGGCACGGTATTCATGGCGGTCGGCGCGGGCCACCTTGCCGGCGAGCGCAGCGTGCAGGACCTGCTGGCGAGGCGCGGCATCGCGACCACGCGGGTCCAGTGATCCGCGCGGCCGGCATCCTCGCAGCCCTGTCGGCCGCTCTGCTGCTGGCGGCCTGCGGTGCGCCCGAACCTGAACCCGAAGCGCCGCCGCCCTCGCCGCTGCTCTACGAGCTGGCCTCGGCCGATGGCGCGGTGGAGGGCTGGCTGTTCGGCACCATCCACGCCCTGCCCGAAGGCACCGAGTGGCAGTCCCCGGCGATCCGCCGCGCGGTGAGCGAGGCGCAGGTGCTGGTGGTCGAGGCCGCCGGCCTCGACGACCCCGCCGCTGCCGCCCTGTTCGAGGAGCGGGCGGCGGCAACGGGCCAGCCGGCGCTGGCCGAGCGGGTGTCGCCGGCGCTGCGCCCGGTGCTGGCGGAGGTGGCCGGGCAAGGCGGGCTGGACCTTGATGCCCTGCGCGAGCGCGACACCTGGGCCGCGGCGCTGATCCTGGCGCAGGCCGTGCGCCATGGCGACCCGGCGCACGGCGTCGACCGGGCCCTGCTGGAGGCCTTCGCCGGCCGGCCGGTGATCGAGCTCGAGGGCCTCGCCGCCCAGTTCGACCTGTTCGACACCCTGCCCGAGCGCGAGCAGCGCGACCTGCTGGAGGCGCTGCTGCGCGATCACCGCCGCTGGCGCGGCGATCCGGGCCATCTGGCCCGCGCCTGGCTGGCGGGCGACATCGGGCAGGCGATCGACCCCGCCCGGTCCGCCCTGCTCGCCGACCCGGAGCTGCGCGAGACCCTGCTGACCGCGCGCAACCGCACCTGGGCGCGGCAGATCGAGGCCGTGCTGGCGCGCGAGCCCAGGGTCATGGTCGCGGTCGGTGCCGGCCACGTGCCGGGGCCCGATGGCCTCGCCGAACTGCTCGCCCGGCGCGGCTACGCGCTGCGCCCGCTGGGCTGAGCGGACTTGCTTTTCCGGCCCGCGCCGCTATAGGCGCGCCCTTCGGCGCCATGGTCATCCCTGGAGGCGTGGCGGACCGAACTGGTAAACTCACTGCATTTCGAAAGGCTTGATCGATGAGCGACGCTCTGACTCTGCCGGCCGAGACGCGCGAACGGGCTGGCAAGGGAGCCTCCCGTGCACTGCGTCGCGATGGCCGTGTCCCCGCCGTGATCTATGGCGGCAAGGACGAACCGATGATGATCCATGTCGAGGCGAAGGAACTGGTCCGCCAGCTGATGACCGGCCACTTCATGAACTCGATCGTCACCCTCGAAGTGGGTGGCAAGAGCGTGCGCACCCTGCCCAAGGACGTCGCCTTCGACCCCGTGTCCGACCGCCCGGTTCACGTCGACTTCCTGCGCCTGTCCAAGAACGCCAAGGTCGACGTCAACGTGCCGGTCGTGTTCGCCAACGAGGACGCCAGCCCGGGCCTCAAGAAGGGCGGCGTGCTCAACGTGGTCCGCCACGAGCTGGAACTGGTCTGCGAAGCCGACCGGATCCCCTCCGAAGTGGTGATCGACGTCACCGGCAAGGACGTGGGCGATTCGATCCACATCAGCGAAGTCACCCTGCCCGAAGGTTCGGCCAGCGCGATCACCGACCGCGATTTCACCATCGCCACGCTGGTCGCCCCCTCGGCCCTGAAGAAGGCCGAAGGCGCCGCCGCCGCTGACAGCGAAGGCGAAGCTGCCGAAGGCTGACCCCTTGCCGCATCGCGAAGACGCCGGCTCCGCGCCATCGCGGGGCCGGCGTTTTCTTTTGCCGCTCGCCCGGCTAGGGACGCGCCATGCAAATCTGGGCAGGCCTCGGCAACCCCGGTCCGCAATACGCGCTGCACCGGCACAACATCGGCTTCATGGCCTGCGACGTCATCGCGGAGATGCACGGGTTCGGCCCGGTGCAGAAGAAGTTTGCCGGCTGGGTGCAGGAAGGGCGGATCGGCGGCGCGAAGGTGCTGCTGCTCAAGCCCGCGACCTACATGAACGAAAGCGGCCGTGCGGTCGCCGAGGCGCTGCGGTTCTACAAGCTCGGGCCCGAAGCACTGACGGTGTTCCACGACGAGCTCGACCTCGATCCGTTCCGGGTCAAGGTCCGCGTCGGCGGCGGGCTCGCCGGGCACAACGGGCTGCGCTCGATCAACCAGCATCTCGGACCGGATTTCCGCCGCGTCCGGATCGGCATCGGTCATCCCGGGCACAAGGACCGGGTGACGGGCCACGTGCTGGGCAACTACGCCAAGTCCGAGATGGACGATCTTGCCGCCATGCTCGGCGCGATCGGCGCGGAGGCGGAGTGGCTCGCCAAGGGCGACGACGCGCGCTTCATGAACGAATACGCGCTCAGGATGCAGGGCTAGGCCCCGCCAGCGCTTGCACAATCGGCAAAGCCGAATAACCTCGCCTGACCGCCTACACCAGCCGAGGACCGCCATGCCCCAGCTCGACCGCCGCCGCCTGCTGGCAGGTGCCGCAGCCACCACCGCGCTTGCCGCAGCAGCCGGCGCGCCCGCCCGTGCGGACGCAGGCGCGCCCGACCTCACGGGCAAGGCGATCCTGATTACCGGGGCCTCCTCGGGCTTCGGCCGGCTGGGGGCGGAGCATTACGCCCGGCTCGGCGCGCGGGTGTTCGCGACCATGCGCGCGCTCCCGCGCCCGGAGGCAGACGAGCTGCGTGCCCTCGCCCGCGCCGAAAAGCTGGACCTGCACGTCCTCGAAATCGACGTCCTTTCCGACGAGCAGGTCGCCGCCGGTGTCGCCGAGGCCGAGCGGATCAACGGCGGGGCGATCGACGTGCTGGTCAACAACGCCGGGATCGGCATCTCCAGCCCGGTCGAGATGCAGGACATGGAGGCGACGCGGCTGATCTTCGACACCAACGTGTTCGGCTGCCACCGCATGGCGCGCGCCATGCTGCCGGGAATGCGGGCGCGCAAGTCGGGGCTGATCGTGCAGATCTCCAGCCAGCTCGGGCGGGTGATCGCGCCCTATTCGGGGCATTATTCCGCCACCAAGTTCGCGCTGGAGGCCATGGGCGAGCAGCTCGCCTACGAACTGGTGCCGCACGGGATCGATGTCACCATCGTTCAGCCCGGCGGCTATCCGACCCGCGTGTGGGCGAACCGCAACATCTATTCCGCCGCGCTCAAGCAACGGACCGGCGCGCTCCACGCCGACGGCTATCCGCAGCAGGTCGCCCGCATGGGCCAGGAGGACGGATCGGGCCGCAGCACCGATCCGATGGACGTGCCGCGCGAGATCGCCCGCCTGATCGCCCTGCCTGCCGGCGCGCGGCCGCTGCGGGTGCCGGTCCACCCCGGCCCGAAGCCGCAGGTCGCGATCAACCAGGTCAGCGCTCAAACGCAGGTCGACTGGCTGGGCCGCTCGCCGGCCCTCGGCCCGCTGGTCCGCGCTGTTCATGACGTGTGAGGCTCTGGCCTTGCGCCACCTCCCCGGCTAAGGGCGCGGGCCAGATCACAATCGGAGTATTTCATGGGTTTCCGTTGCGGAATCGTCGGGCTGCCGAATGTCGGCAAGTCCACCCTGTTCAATGCACTGACGGAGACGCAGGCCGCGCAGGCGGCGAACTACCCGTTCTGCACGATCGAGCCGAACGTGGGCCAGGTCGCCGTCCCTGACGAGCGGCTGGAGAAGATCGCGGCAATCGCCAGATCGGCCAAGGTGATCCCGACCCAGCTCGCCTTCGTCGACATCGCCGGGCTGGTGAAGGGGGCGAGCAAGGGCGAAGGGCTCGGCAACCAGTTCCTCGGCAACATCCGCGAGGTCGACGCGGTGGTTCACGTGCTGCGCTGCTTCGAGGACGACGACATCCAGCACGTCGCCAACCGGGTCGATCCGATCGCCGATGCCGAAGTGGTCGAGACCGAGCTGATGCTGGCCGACCTCGACAGCCTCGAAAAGCGGGTCGACAACGCGAAGCGCCGCGCCACCGGGGGCGACAAGGAGGCAAAGGCGCTCGCCAGCGTGCTGGGCCAGGCGCTCGACCTGCTGCGCGAGGGCAAGCCCGCCCGGCTGACCGAACCGAAGGACGACGAGGAAGCGCGGCTGTTCGCGCAGGCCCAGCTGCTGACCGCCAAACCCGTGCTCTACGTGTGCAACGTGGCTGAAGAGGACGCGGCCACCGGCAATGCCCTGTCCGAACAGGTCTTCGCCAAGGCCGCTGCCGAAGGCGCGCAGGCGGTGGTGGTGTCCGCCGCAATCGAGAGCGAGCTGGTCGCCATGCCGGCGGAGGACCGCGGCGAGTATCTCGAGGCGCTCGGCCTCACCGAGAGCGGTCTCGCCCGGGTGATCCGCGCCGGCTACACGCTGCTCGGCCTCAAGACCTTCTTCACCGCCGGGCCCAAGGAAGCGCGCGCCTGGACCTTCCCGGAAGGCGCCAAGGCCCCGCAGGCCGCAGGCGAGATCCACACCGATTTCGAACGCGGCTTCATCCGCGCCGAGACCATCGCCTACGACGATTACGTCACGCTGGGGGGTGAACAGGGCGCCAAGGAGGCGGGCAAGCTGCGCCAGGAAGGCAAGGAATACGTTGTCCAGGATGGCGACGTGATGCTGTTCAAGTTCAACGTCTAGGAGCCAGACCGCGCCTGCTGCGTTGCCCTTCCCGAAAGGGGAAGCGCATGGTCGACAAATCCGAGAAGTTCCGCTGGCTGGTGAGGCTGGGCTACTTCAGCCGGGCGGTGTTCTACGCCATGCTCGGCTTCCTCGCGCTCACCGCCACGCGCCAGATCAGCCAAGGGACGGATGGCATTTTCCGCGCGATCGAGGACTTCCCGGGCGGTACGGCGATCCTGTGGCTGATGGTCGCGGGGCTGCTCGCCTACGCGCTGTTCCGGCTGTGCTCGCCGCTGTTCGACATCGAACATGAAGGCAGCGATGGCAGCGGCTGGGCCCGGCGCATCGGCCACCTGGGCAGCGCCATCGGGCACGCCGCGCTGGCGTGGTCGGCCTACAAGCTGGCGACTGCGGATGCGAGCGGCGGTGGGGCTGGCGCGCGGCAGGCCGCTGCCGGGATCCTGTCGGCTGAGCTCGGCGGAGTGGTGCTGGGCCTGCTCGGCCTCGCCTTCATGGCGGCGGCCTTCTCGCAGGCGAAGAAGGGGATCACCGGCTCGTTCATGGCGCGGATCAGCCCCCGGGCACCGAACGCGGCGCGCGTGCTCGGCGGAATCGGCTATGTCGCGCGCGCGGCGGTTTACGCGGTGATCGGCTGGTCGCTGGTGCGCGCCGGATTCCTGACGCGCGGGGCCGAGGAAGTGAAGACGCTGGGCGAAGCGGTCGTGGCCCTTGCAGGCAACGGTCCGGTGTTCCAGCTGGTCGCCATCGGCCTGATCGTGTTCGGCCTGTTCAGCCTGATCCTCGCGCGGTACCGGATCATCCCCGATCTGGGACGCGGCGGACGGGTGCCGCTCTACCGCGCCTGAACCGTTGCCTGACCGCCCGGCTTGCGGCACAGGCCGGGTCCGGTCGCAGCCGGTGGGGAGGATGAATGCTCTATTTCGAAGATATCGCGGTCGGCTCGCGCCAGAGTTACGGCCGCTACGAAGTGACCCGCGAGGAAGTGCTCGAGTTCGCCGGGAAGTACGATCCGCAGCCGTTCCACCTGTCCGACGAGGCGGCCGCGCAGACCCATTTCGGCCGCGTCTCGGCCAGCGGCTGGCACACCTGCGCGATGACCATGGCGATGCTGGTCGAGCACATGAAAGCCAATCCCCAGGCCGGCCTGGGATCGCCGGGGGTGGACAACCTGCGCTGGGTCAAGCCCGTCTACCCCGGCGACACGCTGCGGGTGGAAAGCGAAGTGCTGGAAAAGCGCCGCAGCCAGTCGCGGCCCGAAATGGGCATCTTCAAGTCGCGCAGCCGCACCTACAACCAGAATGACGAGCTCGTGATGGAGATGGTGAGCAACGGCCTGATCCGGGTGCGCGATCCGGGCGCGCCGATCGGCTGATCAGCCCGGGCACTGCGCCAGGCCCGCCGCGCGGTAGACCGTCCGGTCCTTGCCGTCGCGCAGTTCCAGCGTCGCCTCGTAGCGCGTGCCGCCCCCCTCCGCCGGCTCCGCCTGCCCCAGGCCCAGGGTGATCGCGTACTCGGTGCCGTCATACCGGGTCCAGGCGACCGCCGGACCCTTCTGCACGCCCTTGTCGGGGGCGAACTCCTCGATCTCGCGGCCGATCTTCATCACCGCCCGCTCCTCCATCGCCAGCAGGACCGGGGCCATCCCCCCTCCTTCCGGCGCGAAGGCGCAGGCCGGCTCGGTCAGCCCCCGCGCCTCGATATCGGGGTAGAGGATGCGCTCCGGTTCGACCGGGATCGCCACGCCCTCGTTGACCCGCTCGATCTCGGCCACCCTCGCCGCCGCGTCCGCCCCTGCGGGTGGCTCGTCGCAGCCGGCCAGCATTGCCGGCACGGCAAGCAGGACCAGGCGAGCGGGCAGGCTTGTGCGCATCAGTGTCTCCCGAACAGCTTCTCGACGTCTTCCATCTTGAGCTTCACCCAGGTGGGCCGGCCATGGTTGCACTGGCCCGAGCGGGGTGTGCGCTCCATCTCGCGCAGCAGCGCGTTCATCTCGGCGACGCTCAGGGTGCGCCCGGCGCGGACCGAGCCGTGGCAGGCCATGGTCGCGAGGACCAGGTCCAGTTTCTCGCCCAGCAGCAGGGTCTCGCCGTGCTGCGCCAGATCGTCTGCAATGTCGACCAGCAGGCGGGCGGGATCGGCGGTGGCAAGGGCATGGGGCATGGAACGCACGAGCATCGCTGCGGGTCCGAAGCGCTCGATCGCGAGGCCCAGTTCGGCGAGGCGCGGGGCCGCCTGCTCCAGCCGGTCGCAGGTGGGCTCGTCCAGCTCCACCACGTCAGGGATCAGCAGCGCCTGGGCGCGGGCCACCGCCGCCCCCGCACCGGCCCCCCGCAGCCGCTCGAGCACCAGCCGCTCGTGCGCGGCGTGCTGGTCGACCAGCACCAGCCCGTCGGATGCCTCGGCCACGATGTAGGTCTGCGCCACCTGCCCGCGCGCGATGCCGAGCGGATAGTCCTGCGTGTCCGGTGCGGCGGGCTCGGCCGCTTCGGCGCGGCCCTGCGGAGAGGCGAAGACGTCCGCCTCGTGCGCCCGCCATTCCGGCCCGGCTTCGCGCAGCGCAGCCGCAGGGCGCCCGGCCCAGTGCTGGCCGGCGAACAACGAGCGCACGGCCGGCGCCGCTGGTGCCGCCGGCTCCGCCTGCCATCGCTCCATCGCGGCGCGGTCCGGCCCCTGCGCGCTCCTCCGGTCCCCGGTCGCCAACGCCTGGCGCAGGCCCGAGACGATGAACCCGCGCACCGCCGCCGCGTCGCGGAACCGCACCTCGGTCTTGGCCGGGTGGACATTGACGTCGACATCCTCCGGCGGAAGGTCGAGAAACAGGGCCAGGACCGCGTGCCGATCGCGCGCGAGCATATCGGCATAGGCCCCGCGCACCGCGCCGGTCAGCAACCGGTCCTTCACCGGGCGGCCGTTGACGAACAGGTACTGGTGGTCGGCCACCCCCCGGTTCCAGGTCGGCAGGCCCGCCACCCCGCCCAGCCGCATCGGACCGCGTTCGAGCGCGATCGCTACCCCGTTGTCGGCCAGCTCGCGCGAGACGATGCCGGCGACCCGGTCGGCCAGGCTCTCGCCGCCTTGCGCCTGGATCACCCGCCGCTCGCCGTGATCGAGGGTGAAGGCCACCGCGGGCCGGGCCATGGCGAGCCGGCGAACGACGTCGAGACAGGCGGCGTATTCGCTCCGCGCGCTGCGGAGGAACTTGCGCCGGGCCGGCACGCGGGCGAACAGCTGCTCGATCCGCACCCGGGTGCCCGGCGGCAGCGCGGCAGGGCCCTGCGCCGCGACCTGCCCGTGGTCCACCACCATGCGCCAGCCTTCGCCGGCACCGCGCGGCCGGCTCTCGATCGTCAGGCGGGCGACACTGCCGATCGAGGGCAGCGCCTCGCCGCGGAAGCCCAGCGTGACGACCCGTTCGATCGCCCCGTCCGCGCCGATCAGGTCGTCAGGCAGCTTGGAGGTCGCGTGCCGTTCGAGCGCCAGCGCCATCTCCGCCGGGCTCATGCCGCAGCCATCGTCCGTCACCTCGATCAGGTCCAGCCCCCCTTCGATCAGCCGGACCGCGATCCTGCTGGCACCCGAATCGAGTGCGTTCTCGACCACTTCCTTGAGCGCGGCGGCCGGCCGCTCGACCACTTCGCCCGCAGCGATGCGGTTGACCAGTTCGTCCGGAAGGCGGCGGATTGTCTGCATGGCCGCAGGGTAGCGGCGATATGCTCCGGATTCGAGGCCGGCAGTGGATTTCACGCAGGCTGTCGACACAATTTTTTGGCGTTTTCGCGCGCGGTTCGGTAAGGAGCCGCCACTTCCTGCCAGCCCAGGGTAGAGCGAAGCCGGTAGACCGGCGCGAAGCCCTGTATTCAAGACGGATTCACGTTCGGATGACCTTCCTGTCAAAGCTCTTCAAGTTCGGCTCGCGCAACATGGCCATCGACCTCGGGACGGCGAACACGCTGGTCTACGTCGACGGAGAGGGGATCGTGCTCAACGAGCCGTCGGTGGTGGCGATCGAGACGATCAACGGGATCAAGAAGGTCAAGGCCGTGGGCGACGATGCCAAGATGATGATGGGCAAGACGCCCGACAGCATCGAAACCATCCGCCCGCTGCGCGACGGCGTGATCGCCGACCTCGACTGGGCCGAGGAGATGATCAAGGAGTTCATCCGCAAGGTGAACGGGCGCAAGACCAGCATGTTCCGCCCGCCCGAAATCACCATCTGCGTGCCGAGCGGCTCGACTTCGGTGGAACGGCGCGCGATCCGCGATGCGGCCTCCAACGCCGGGGCGAGCCAGGTCTACCTGATCCTCGAACCCATGGCCGCCGCCATCGGTGCCGATATGCCGGTGACGGAACCGGTCGGCAGCATGGTGGTCGACATCGGCGGCGGGACGACCGAAGTGGCGGTGCTCTCGCTGCGGGGCCTGGCCTATGCCACCTCGGTCCGCACCGGGGGCGACAAGATGGACGAATCGATCGTCTCCTACGTCCGCCGCCACCACAACCTGCTGATCGGCGAATCGACCGCCGAGCGGATCAAGCGCGACTATGGGGTGGCGGTCGCCCCCGAAGACGGCGTGGGCGAGAGCATCACGATCAAGGGCCGCGACCTCGTCAACGGGGTGCCCAAGGAGATCACCATCAACCAGGGGCACATCGCCGAGGCGCTTGCCGAACCGATCGGCGCGATCGTGGAAGGGGTCCGCATCGCGCTGGAGAACACCGCGCCTGAACTGGCCGCCGACATTGTCGACCAGGGCATCGTGCTGACCGGCGGCGGGGCGCTGATCAAGGGGCTGGACGTCCACCTGCGCGAGGAAACCGGGCTGCCGGTGTCGGTCGCGGAAGACCCGCTTTCCTGCGTGGCAATCGGTACGGGGCGCGCGATGGAAGACCCGATCTATCGCGGCGTCCTGATGACGGCCTGAGGGAGGCGAGGCCATGGCGCCGCCCGAGAAACGGCGCTCCAGCACCTCGCGCCGGGCCCAGTACGGACGATTCACCGGCTACGTGCTGGCGATCGCGGGCGTCCTGATCGGCCTGCTGCTGCTGGCGGTCTCGCTGCAGCGGCCGGACAGCTTCGCCGGTCTGCGCGGCCTTGCCCGCGACAGCGTTGCCCCGGCTGCCGCGCCGACCACCCTCGCCCGGACGCAGAGCCAGGGCGTGCTGGCCACCATCGCCGGCTACTGGCGCGCGGGCAGCCAGAACGCGCAGCTGCGCGAAGAGATGGAGCTGGCCCGCATCCGCCTCAGGGAAGCCGAGGCTCTCAAGCAGGAAAACGCCCGGCTGAAGGCGCTGCTCGACCTCGACCAGGGCGAGGGCGCGCCGGTGGCGATCACCCATTTCATCGGCTCCACCGCCTCCAGCGCGCGCCGCTTCGGTTATATCGGCGCCGGGGCCCGCGACGGAGTCAACCCGGGAATGCCCGTGCGCAGCCCGCGCGGGGTGGTCGGTCGCGTGGTCGAGACCGGCGCGACCAGTTCGCGGGTGCTGCTGCTGTCCGACAGCCAGTCGCTGGTGCCGGTCCGCCTCGCGCGCAGGGATGTCGCCGCTTTCGCGGAAGGGCGCGGCGACGGGCTGATCCGCATCCGGCTGATCAACCTCGGCATCAATCCCCTGCGCAAGGGCGACCTGTTCGTGACCAGCGGCACCGGCGGCTACTTCAGACCCGGGATGGCGGTGGCGATCGTGACCCGGATCACCGGCGACGGTGCCCTGGCCCGCATGGTCAGCGATCCCGCCGCGACCGACTATGTCGCGGTCCTGCCGCTGTGGCAGCCCGAGACCATCCGCGCCGCAGCGACCCCGATCGAGCAGCCCGTGGGCGAGTGATGGAGAAGCTCAACCCGCAGGCCCGGCGCGACCGCTACGGCAGCAAGATCAACCGGACCCATTCGCCCAGCCTCGCCGGCGGCCTGCCCTGGGCTTCGGTCATGGTGGCGTCGCTGGTCCAGATCCTGCCGCTCGCCGCCGCGGTTCCGGTGATGCCCCCGCTGGGCTTCATCGTCCTGCTGTGCTGGCGGCTGGTGCGGCCGGGGCTGCTGCCGGTCTGGGCCGGGTTTCCGCTCGGCCTGTTCGACGACCTGCTGAGCGGCCAGCCCTTCGGCAGCGCCATCCTGCTGTGGTCGCTCGCCCTGCTGGTTATCGAGGTGATCGAGGTGCGCCTGCCGTGGCGCGAGTTCCTGCTCGACTGGCTGCTGGCGGCGGCCATCCTGGCGGTCTACCTCATGGCCGCGGCGCTGGTTTCCGGCGGGCGCATGACCGCGCCGCTGCTGCTGGCCCTGCTGCCCCAGCTCTTGCTGTCGGTCCTGGTCTACCCCATTATCGCCCGCATGGTGGCCTGGCTCGATCGATTGCGCCTGATGCGCTTCAGGACCGTCGACTGATGGTCCGCAAGCGGTCGCGCCAGATTGTCAGTTCCGCCACGCTCAGGAGTTCGTTCGACCGGCGCAGCGTGGTCATGGGCGCGATCGGCGGGGGGATCGGCACCCTGCTGGCCGGCCGGCACGCCTACCTGGCGATCGCCGAGAACGAGAAGTACACGCTGCAGGCCGAAAGCAACCGGGTCAACATGACCCTGATTCCTCCCCGGCGGGGCTGGGTGCTGGATCGCAACGGCGCGCCGCTCGCCTCCAACCGCGCGGACTTCCGCGTCGACCTGATCCCCGACCGGATCGAGGACGTCGAGCGCACCGTCACGCTGCTGGGTGACGTGCTCGCGCTCGACGAGGTGCGGCTGCGCGATCTGCGCGACGATATCGCCAAGTCGCGCGGCTTCCAGCCGATCGAGGTGGCGGCCGGCCTGACGTACGAGCAGTTCGCTGCGCTGAGCGTCCGCCTGCCGGAGTTGCCCGGCGTCCTGCCGCAGCGCGGCTACTCGCGGTTCTACCCGACCGGGCCATCGGTTGGGCACCTGATCGGCTACGTCGGCCCGGCCAACGCGGAGGAATACAAGGAGGAGCCGATCGAGCTGCTGCTCACCCCCGGGTTCAAGCTGGGCAAGGACGGGGTCGAGAAGCAGTTCGAGGAGCGCCTGCGCGGTGTGCCCGGCGCGCGCCGGGTGGAGGTGACTGCGCGGGGGCGGATCGTGCGCGACCTCCAGACCCGCGACGACATCCAGGGCCAGCCGGTCCAGCTCACCATCGACGGCCCGCTGCAGGACTATGCCGCCCGCCGCATCGGCCTGCAATCGGGCTCGGTGGTGGTGCTCGACTGCGCCACCGGCGACATCCTGTGCATGGCCTCGATGCCCAGCTTCGATCCCAACAGCTTTTCCGACGGGATCGGCCGGGTCGAGTACGCGATGCTGAGCGAGGACGAGCGCGTGCCCTTGCGGAACAAGGTGCTGAAAGGGCTCTATCCGCCTGCCTCGACCGTCAAGCCGATGGTGTCGATGGCGCTGATGCAGGCCGGCGTCGACCCGGACGAGACCGTGTTCTGCGGTGGCGGCCTGAGGGTCGGCAACCGGGTGTTCCGCTGCTGGAACCGGCGCGGCCACGGCGCGACCGACATGGCCAAGGGCATCTACCAGAGCTGCGACGTCTACTACTACGCCATGGCCCAGCGCATCGGCATGGACCCGATCGCGCAGATGGCCCGGGTATGCGGCATGGGCGAGGAGTTCGACCTGCCGGTGCTCAGCCAGTTCTACGGCACCGTGCCCGATCCGGCATGGAAGATGCGCAAGCTGGGCGAGCCATGGCAGGCGTTCGACACCGTCAACGCCACCATTGGCCAGGGCTATATGCTGTCGAACCCGCTCCAGCTGGCGGTCATGTCGGCGCGTCTTGCCACGGGCAGGCATATCGAGCCCAACCTGCTGAAGGGCGCGGCCAAGCCGTTCGTCAAGGTGGATTTTCCCGCCGATCACGTTGCCTATGTGCGGCAGGCGATGAGCGACGTGGTCAACGGCCCCGGCACCGCCGGGCGCGGCCGGCTGCCCTTTCCCGACATCCTGATGGCGGGCAAGACCGGCACCGCCCAGGTCGTCTCGCTCAACATTTCCGACGGCAAGACCGGGCCGTGGAAATACCGCGACCACGGCCTGTTCATCTTCTTCGCCCCGTTCGACCGGCCACGCTACGCCGGCGCGGTGGTGATCGAGCACGGGGGCGGGTCGGGCGCGGCCTACCCGATCGCGCGCGATGTCACCACTTTCCTGTTCGATCCGGCCAAGGGGATGGAGGCACTGGCCGCGCTCGAGCGCGAGTGGGGCGGCACCGCGCAGGAGCGCCTTGCGGCCAAGTACCGCGCCTATGCCGCGCAGGCCGGCGAGATCACCCGCGAGCCCCCGATGCGCGAGGCCGACATCTTCAGCCGGGTCGATGCCGAGGCGCGGGTCGCGGCCGAACAGCCGTCGCGCCAGGCGCGCGACGCGGCGATCAACCGCCCTCAAGGGGACGAGGGCGCACCGGTGGGAGGAGCGCAGGAATGATCGCGCTCGTTCCTGCCCCGATCGCCCGCCAGCCCTGGTCGCTGCTGCTGCCGCTGCTGCTGCTGTCGGGCTTCGGCGCGCTGGTGCTCTATTCGGCCGGCGGCGGGGCGATGCAGCCCTATGCCCTGCCCCACCTCGTCCGCTTCGCCGTGTTCCTGGTGGTGGCGCTGGTGATCTCGCGCCTGAACCGCGACCTGATCATGCTGCTGGCCTATCCGGCCTATGCGGCGGTGCTGGTCATGCTGCTCGGGGTCGAAGTCGTCGGGGCGGTCAAGGGCGGCAGCCAGCGCTGGCTCGAGCTGGGGTTCATGCGGCTCCAGCCCTCGGAACTGATGAAGCCGGCGGTGTGCCTGGTGCTGGCGACCTACTACGCCCGGCTGCCGATCGGGCTGATCCCCAGCGTCAAGGCGCTGCTGCCCGCCGTCGGCCTGACGGCGCTGCCGATCGTGCTGGTGCTGATGCAGCCGGACCTCGGCACCTCCGTTGCGATCGCCTTCAGCGCCTTCGTGGTCATGTTCCTCGCCGGGCTGCCGCTGTGGTGGTTCGTCGGTGCCGGGGGGGCGGCGGTGCTGCTGGCGCCGGTGGTGTTCTTCTTCGGCCTGCACGATTACCAGCAGCGGCGGGTGACGACGTTCCTCGACCCGGAAAGCGACCCGCTCGGGGCCGGCTACCACATCAGCCAGTCGAAGATCGCGATCGGCTCGGGCGGCCTGTTCGGCAAGGGGTTCAACCAGGGCTCGCAGAGCCACCTCGACTACCTGCCGGAGCCGCAGACAGACTTCGTCTTTTCCAGCATGGCGGAAGAATGGGGTCTGCTCGGCGGACTGTTCGTGCTGGCGATGTACGCCCTGATCCTGGGCTGGGGCCTGAGGGTGGCGCGCGCCTCGCGCGATCGTTTCGCCGGGCTGCTGGCGGGCGGAGTGACCGCGACGATTTTCTTCTACATCGCGATCAACCTGCTGATGGTCATGGGGCTTGCTCCGGCCAAGGGTATGCCGCTGCCGTGGATGAGCCACGGCGGCTCCTCGATGCTGACGGCGATGATCTGCATCGGCATCCTGATGATGGTCGACCGCTGGAACCGCGCCGGCCCGCGCACGCGCCGCGCCTGGTGAGCGCGCCCCGCGCCGCCAAAGTTCCCCTTTTCAGCCCCGAAACAATCGCTATATGCAGCGCCTCGCCCGATTCGAGGGCACCGCCGCAACCCGGCACGTGGACGCATAGCTCAGTTGGTAGAGCAGCTGACTCTTAATCAGCGGGTCCTAGG
>ERZ1066123.144-NODE-144-length-58123-cov-14.155180_pt1 | contig 58123 bp, 60 predicted proteins | sample MGYA00382770_ERZ1066123 | MGnify/ENA primary metagenome ERZ1066123 (study PRJEB33369, sample SAMEA5778353) | biofilm metagenome | biome: Industrial cooling water; feature: Water cooling tower basin; material: Biofilm | place: United Arab Emirates | collected...
GGATCAAGATCTCCAAGCGCGAGGAGCTGATCGCCGCCGGGCACGACCTGCCCGACCTCGCCCGCCGGCTGGTGCTCGCCTTCCTCAACCAGGCGATCAGCGCCGGGTTCTTCCACGCCGACATGCACCAGGGCAACCTGTTCGTGCGCGCCGACGGGACGATCGTGGCGATCGACTTCGGCATCATGGGCCGGATCGACCGGCGCGCGCGGATGTGGCTGGCGGAAATCCTCTACGGCCTGACCACCGGCAACTACCGCCGGGTGGCGGAAATCCATTTCGAGGCGCAGTACGTCCCCAGCTACCACAACGTCGACGAGTTCGCGACCGCGCTGCGCGCGGTGGGCGAACCGATGCGCGGCAAGCCGGTGAGCGAGCTGTCGGTCGGCCAGATGCTCGACGGGCTGTTCGCGATCACCCGCGACTTCGACATGCAGACCCAGCCGCACCTGCTGCTGCTGCAGAAGACCATGGTGATGGTCGAGGGGATCGCGACCCAGCTCCACCCCGAGATCAACATGTGGGACGTCTCCGCCCCCTACGTGCGCGAATGGATTCGCGGCGAACTGGGCCCCGAGGCCGCGCTCGCCGACCGCATCCGCGAGGATACCGACACCCTGCTGCGGATCCCGGCGCTGGTCCGCCGGCTGGAGGAACAGTACCCGCCCCGCGGCGGCGCGCCCGAGCCGCCGCCGCTGCCGCCGATCGAGCTGATGTGGGACCGTCGCCCGCGCGGGGAGCGGCGCTGGCCGGGATACCTGCTGGCCGCGGGCCTCGGGGCGGCCGCGATGGCGGCGGCCGGCGCGCTTGGCCTGGGGTGACTAGCGCACCCGGTGCGGCAGCACCCTGCTGGCGACCAGCAGCAGGATCACCATCAGCGCCTCGACCAGCATCGGCACCAGGAACCCCGGCCATGGCCCGTCGATCGCCCAGCCGACCAGCCGGCCCAGCAGCGCCACGCCGAACAGGCCCGCCGGCACCAGCAGCAGGTCGCCGTTGCGGCGCCACGCGCCGACCATCATGCACACCGCGCCGACCACGAAGAACGCCGTCATGTCCGCCCGCACGCTGGCCTTGCCGTGCGCGCTGTCGAGCGCCAGGCCGAAGTCGGCACCCGCGGCGACCGGATCGACCAGGAAGCTCAGCCCCAGGAACAGGAACATCAGCCCGGCGGCGAAGATCAGCACGGTCAGGACCAGGCGCATCGTCGTTCTCTCCCCTTGTCGCAGCCCGGACTACCATCGCCCGGCGGCAAAGTCGCCCGCGATTTTGTCCTTGCGCCGGCAGGGGCTGGCGGACAGAGGCGGGCGCAGTTACCCTTTCCGGCAGGCCCCGGCAGCGGGCAAGCGGGACGGGGGCGAGCCGCGCAGACGCCGGCGCGGGGAGGACGGGAGCATGAGCATGACCCAATCCGGTTATCCGCGCATCCTGCTCGTCATCGGGGGCGGGATCGCCGCCTACAAGTCGTGCGAGCTGGTCCGCCTGATCCGCAAGGGCGGCGGATCGGTGACCTGCGTCGTCACCGCCGGCGGGCAGCAGTTCGTCACCCCGATGGCGCTCGCCGCGCTGAGCGAGAACCCGGTCCACACCACGCTGTGGGATCTGAAGAACGAGGCCGAGATGGGCCACATCCAGCTCAGCCGCGAGGCCGACCTGGTGGTGGTGTGCCCGGCCACCGCCGACCTCCTCGCCAAGATGGCCGCCGGCATCGCCGACGATCTCGCCACCACGCTGATCCTCGCCACCGACAAGCCGGTCATGGTGGTGCCGGCGATGAACGTGCGGATGTGGCAGCACGAGGCGACCCAGCGCAACCTGGCGTGGCTGCGGCAGGCCGGGGTCGAGATCGTCGATCCCGACGAGGGGCCGATGGCCTGCGGCGAGTTCGGCCCCGGCCGCCTGCCCGAGCCGGAGATGATCTGGGCCGAGATCGCCGCCCGCTTCGGCCTGGCCGCGAACTGCGAGCCGGGCGAGGACCGCGACCTGCTGGAGGCGCTGGAGCCCGAGGCGGAGGTGCAGCCGCCCGGCGGTGCCGCAGGGGGCCGGCTGGGCGGACTGCTGTCCTCGCTGGTTGCGCGCTCGACTCCGCAGCGCAGCGCGGAGGAGATCGAGGCGCAGTGGGCCGCTGCGCCCGCCTCGCCGGAGGAACCGGGGCCGCCGGCCGCGCTCCCGCCCCCGGCCGCCGGCAGCGCAGCCGGCCTGCTGGCGGCCAAGGGCAAGGCCACCGCCGCGCCGCCGACCGATCCCGGCGCGTTGGCCGCCGCTGGTTCCGGCCCCGCCGATGCCGATCCCGGCGCGGCCGGGCCCCCGCCGCTCGCCGGCCAGCCCGATTTCGACAGCGAGCCGGCCCACCGCCCGCTTTACGGCCGCCACGTGCTCGTCACCGCCGGGCCGACCCACGAGGCGATCGACCCGGTGCGCTTCATCGCCAACCGCTCGAGCGGCAGGCAGGGCTTCGCCATCGCCGCCGCCGCCGCCGCCGCCGGTGCGCGGGTCACGCTGGTGGCCGGCCCGGTCCATCTCGAAACCCCGCCGGGGGTCGACCGGATCGATGTCGAATCGGCGCGCGAGATGGCCGAGGCAGTGAGCCGGGCTCTGCCCGCCGACGCGGCGGTGATGGTCGCGGCCGTGGCCGACTGGCGCAGCAAGGACGTCGCCGCGCACAAGATGAAGAAGCGCGGGTCCGCCCCGCCCGCGCTGCTGCTGACCGAAAACCCCGACATCCTCGCCACCGTCGCCGCCGGGCCGCGCCGGCCGCGCCTGCTGGTCGGCTTCGCCGCCGAGACCGAGGACGTGGTCGAGCACGCCCGGGCCAAGCGCCGGCGCAAGGGGGCCGACTGGATCGTCGCCAACGACGTCTCGGGCGCGCCCGGCGCAAGCGTGATGGGCGGGGCGACGAACCGGGTCCACATCGTCCACGAGCACGGGGTCGAGCACCTCGACGAGATGCCCAAGGAACAGGTCGCCGCGGCGCTGGTCGCCCGGATCGCCGACGCGCTCAGCGAGGAGAGCCAGGAAGATGCGTGAACCGGTTGCCGTCGAGGTCAGGCGCCTGCCCCATGGCGAGGGGCTCGACCTGCCGCGCTACGCCACCACCGGGGCGGCGGGGATGGACGTGGTCTCGGCCGAGGACGTGACGCTTGCCCCCGGGGCGCGCCATGCGGTGGCGACCGGGCTGGCGGTGGCGATTCCGCCGGGTTACGAGATTCAGGTCCGCCCGCGTTCGGGCCTCGCGCTCAAGCACGGCATCACCGTGCCGAACACGCCGGGCACGATCGACAGCGACTATCGCGGCGAACTCAAGGTTATCCTGATCAACCACGGGGCCGACCCCTTCGCCATCGCGCGCGGCGACCGGATCGCGCAGCTGGTGCTGGCCCCGGTCGTGCAGGCGCGCTGGCAGGAGGTCGCCGAGCTCGACCGGACCGACCGGGGGAGCGGAGGGTTCGGCTCGACCGGCGGGCACGAGCGGCTCTGACACGAAAAAGGCGGGCCGATGCAGCCCGCCTTCCTCGTGTTTGCTCGCGCTGCGGCGGTCAGTCGATCCGGCGCACGGTCTTCTCTTCGGGCTTGATCGTGATCCGCACCGTTTCGCCCGAGTTGCCGGGGAAGTCGGTGAACATCGCCTCGACCAGGTTCGGCACGAGATAGGGCAGGCGGTTGGACGAGGACACCGCCTGGGCCTTGCCTTCGAACAGGCGCTGGCCGGTGGCGGCGTTGTCGATCTTGAGGTCGATGCCGCTGGTGTAGACGGTGTAGCTCTGCACGTCGCGGCCGCCGAACCACGGATCGTAGAAGCCGTAGCCCCAGGGCCCGACCGGGCGGAAGGTGCGCACGATCCCGTGGGGAGTGCGGTAGTAGACCGGGTGGTAGCCGTACCAGCTGTTCCAGAACGGATCGGCGAAGCCGGTGCTGCGGATACGCTCGCGCCCGTTGTCGACCCCGTAATCGAACCGGACCAGCAGGGTGGCCGCCTCGGGCGAGGGCGCCTGGACATAGCCGAGCCGCTCCATCTGCGCCTCGACGAAATCGGCATAGCGCGAGAACTCGAGCCCGCCGGCGAGCGCGGGATCGTCGGCCACGACCGCGAAGCTCTGTCCCTGCGGCGCGGGCAGCTGCGTCTGGAAGCGCGAGACATCGGCCCTGAAGCCGGTGGCGCAGGCTGCCAGGCTGGCGAGCAGGAGCGGCACCGCGGCCAGCTTGAGAAGGCGGCCCCTGTTGTGCATGGTGTTCATCATTCGACCTTTCCGAGAATGGCAACGCGCAGCGCGGCCGCCCTCTATCCGGTCGCACGCTGTCATCGATGGCCCGTGCTGTAAAGCAGCCGGGCTGAACCCGGTTTGAATGGCGGGCGGGTCAGCCGCGCACCAGCCCCAGCGCGGCATAGGCCGAGGCGAGCGTCGGCGCGCCCAGCTCGCGCGCCCGGGCGGCCCCCCGCGCGAGGATTGCATCGAGCGCCTCGCGGTCCTCCTGGAGCGCACGGTAGCGGGCGGCGATCGGACCGAGCGTTTCCGCCAGCAGCTCGCCCAGCGCCGGCTTGAACGTGCCGAAGCCCTGCCCCCCGAACCGCGCCAGCACCTCGTCCACCCCGGTGCCGGTCATCGCCGCGTAGATCGTCACCAGGTTGAGCGCCTCGGGGCGCCCGGCCAGCCCCGCCGCCTCGCCCGGCAGCGGTTCCGGGTCGGTCCGCGCCTTGCGGATCTTGGCCATGATCGTGTCGGCCTCGTCGACGAGGTTGATCCGGCTCATGTCGCTCGGGTCCGACTTGCTCATCTTGGCGCTGCCGTCGCGCAGGCTCATGATCCGGGCGGCCTCGGGCGGCACGATCGGCTCGGGCAGAGTGAAGACCGGTGCCTCGGCCGCGCAGTAGTCGTGGTTGAACTTCTGCGCGATGTCGCGGGCAAGCTCCAGGTGCTGCTTCTGGTCATCGCCCACCGGCACGTGGGTCGCCTGGTAGAGCAGCACGTCGGCTGCCTGGAGCACGGGATAGGTGAACAGCGCGACCGACTGACCTTCGCGGTTCTTGCCGGCCTTGTCCTTCCACTGGGTCATGCGATTGAGCCAGCCCATCCGCGCGGTGCCGTTGAGCAGCCACTGCAGTTCGGCATGGGCGGGCACCTGCGCCTGGTTGAACAGGATCGCCCGGTCCGGATCGATCCCGCAGGCGACCAGAGCGGCGACCATGTCGCGGGTGCTGGCGGCGAGGCCGGCCGGATCGTGCGGCAGCGACAGCGCGTGCAGGTCGGCGAGGAAGAACAGGCACTGCCCGCCGGCGGCGCTGACCTCGTCCTGCATCCGCACCCAGTTGCGGATCGCGCCAAGATAGTTGCCGAGGTGGAGATTGCCGGTGGGCTGGATGCCGGAAACGACGCGCATGGTGGTTCCTGAAGGGGTTAGGCCTGGCGGCGCATTAGGCGCGTGATCGCCGCCTTGTCGAGCACGCCGAGCAGGAAAGCGGAAAGCCCGAACGCAGCCAGCCCCGCCGCGATGATGGCCGCGATCGCCGCCGTCCGCTGCAGCGCGGTCCCGCTGAACCAGCCGTCGAGTTCGGGCATGAGGACCCACAGCGCCGCGCCCATCACCAGCGCGGCGGCCACGATGCGGGCGATCCGGCCGACGACCCGGCCCGGCAGGCGGAAGAACCCGCGCCGCGACAGGATCGCGTAGAGCAGCGCGACGTTGCACCAGGCCCCGATCGACCCGGCGATCGCCAGCCCGAGCACCCCGAGGCGCGGGACGAGGAGAAAATTGAGGCCCACCGTCACCGCCAGGCTGGCGGCCGCGGTATAGACCGGGGTGCGGGTATCCTTGCGGGCGAAGAAGTTGGGGGTCAGCACCTTGACCAGGACGTAGGCCGGCAGGCCCAGCACGAGTCCGCTGACCACCACGCCGGTGATCAGCGCATCCTCCAGCGTGAAGGCCCCGCCGACGAAGAACACCCGGGTGAAGGCGGTGCCGGTCACGAACAGCGCCACCGCGGCGGGCACCGTCAGCAGCATCGCCAGTTCGACCGCGTTCGATTGCAGGCGCGCCGCCTCGTCCGCCTGCTCGCGCCCGAGGTGGCGCGACAGGGCGGGCAGGATCGCGGTGCCGAGCGCGATGCCGATGATCCCCAGCGGCAGCTGGTTCCAGCGGTCCGCCATGGCGAGGTAAGTGTAGCTGCCGTCGGGCAGGGTGGAGAGGAAGAACAGGTCGATGAAGCGGGCGATCTGGTAGACACCCGCGCCGAACACCGCCGGCACGACCAGAACCCACAGTTCGCGCACGTGCGCGGTCAGGCGCGGGCGGCGCAGCGTTAGGGTGAAGCCGGCGCGGCGCATCCACAGCCACAGCCAGACGAGCTGGAGCAGGCCCGAGACGGAGACCGCGACCGCCAGCCAGAACCCGGTCGCCATGCGCGCGGCCTCGGTGCCCGGCTGCAGCGCGCCCCAGGTCAGCGCCGCGAGCAGGCACAGGTTGAGCAGGATCGGCGCGGCGGCGGCGGCGGCGAAGCGGCCGAGCGAATTGAGCACGGCGGCAAACAGCGTCGCCAGGCTCATGAACATGAGGTAGGGAAAGGCGATCCGCGCCATCAGCACGGCGTGGTCGAACAGCGCCGGATCGCCGGTGGTCCCCTCGTTGGCGAACAGCCCGGCGATCCACGGCATGACCAGCAGCGCCAGCGCTCCGAACACGATCAGCACCGGGATCAGCACCGCCAGCACGTCCTCGGCAAAGCGGCGCGCCTCGCCGGTGTCGCCCTCGTCGCCCATCCGCCGGTTGAACAGCGGCACGAAGGCGCTGGCGAAGGCCCCTTCGGCGAACAGGCGGCGGAAGATGTTGGGCAGCTGGAAGGCGAGCTGCCAGGCGTCGGCCACCCCGCCCGCGCCCAGCACCCGGGCGAGCATCACGTCGCGCGCGAAGCCGAACAGCCGGCTGACCAGGGTCAGCCCGCCGATCGTGCTCACGTTCCTGAGCAGGCTCATGGCAGCTCGCGGCCCGGCCTGGTTCGGCTCACCGCCGCGCTCAGGCGTCGGCGGCCGGCGCGCCCGCTTCGCCGCCAGCGGCGGCCTGCTGCTGGAGCCGCTGGAAATAGAGCCCGTTGAAGTCGATCGGATCGAGCAGCAGCGGCTGGAAGCCCAGGTCGCGGGTGGCATCGGCGATCACCCGCCGGGCGAACGGGAACAGGATCCGCGGCGCCTCGGCATAGAGGAAGGCATGGGCCTGCTCGTCGGGCAGGTTGCGCATCCCGACGAGGCCGCAATAGGCCAGCTCGACGAGGTAGACGTTGCCCTTGTCGGTCTTGGCGGTGACGTTGATCTTCAGCTCGACCTCGTGGACCTCCTCGCTCACCGGCTGCGCGCCGATGTTGAGCTGGAGGTCGATCTGCGGGGCCTCGTTCCACTGGAAGGCGTGCGGGGCATTGGGGTTCTCGACCGACATATCCTTGATGTACTGCGAGATCATCCCCGCCGCCGGGGTGGTGTCGGCGCCGTTGGGCAGCGGATCGGGGTTGACGTCGGTCAGGATGTTGCCTTCATCGGCCATGGGGCTGGTGCTTTCTCAAGATCGTGCATGGGGGTCGCCAGGGCGGGCGACCGGCTCGCCGGCGCGCCTAGCACCGTGATGCGCGCGCCGCAATGGCGCGACAATTTGCGCGGCGCGCGCGTTGTTCATTTGAAAAGCCGCGCCATATAGGGCACGACAGGGACTGGACCGGGACCGCGCCTGCGGGCGCGTTCCCCAAGCTGAACGGATATTGGTCGTGATCTACGAGATCGTCATCCTCGCCGCCATTGCCGCCTTCCTGGGGCTGCGGCTTTACTCGGTGCTCGGCCAGCGGGCCGATCACGAGGAGGAGCACGTGCCCGGCCGGTTCGAGGGGCAGGATGCGCCGCCGCCGCCCGCCGCGCTGGCGCGCACTCCCGCCGCCCCGCTGGCCATGCCGCAGGGCGAGCCGGTGATCCCGGCGGTGGAGCAGGGCGTCCGCGCGATCGCCGCCGCCGACCGGCGGTTCGACGTGACCGGCTTCCTCGAAGGGGCCAAGGGTGCCTATGCCATGGTGCTGGAGGCGTTCTGGAACGGCGACCGCGAGACCCTGCGCGAGCTGTGCGACGCCGATGTCTACGCCGGGTTCGACGCCGCAATCAACGCGCGCGAGGAAGCAGGCGAGACCTTGCACAACGCGCTCATCCGGATCGAGGAGGCGGTGATCCACTCGGCCACGCTCGACGGGACCACGGCCCGGGTCGCGGTCCGCTTCGTCGCCGACATCGCCGCCGTCACCCGCGACCGCGACGGCCAGATCGTCGCCGGCTCGCTCGACGATGCCGTGGTCAGCCGCGACGTGTGGACCTTCCGCCGCGACGTCACCTCGGCGGGGCCGGACTGGGTGCTCGACGAGACCGACGAAGGCTGACAGCCGCCGGGGGGACCATGATGAAGGCATGCGGGGCAGGTCTGGCGGCGCTGGTGCTGCTGGCCGGGTGCCGGATGATCCCCGATGGCGAGGCACCCCGCCCGCCCGGTCCGCTGCAACCGCCCGCCGGCGCGGTCGCCAGCGCCGCCTTCGCCGGGGTCGCGCGCGGGCCCAGCGTCGGGGCGCTCGGGCTGGGGCATGACGATGCCGGCACCGCGCTCGCCGCGTTCCGCGAATCCTGCCATGTCCTCACCCGCCGCCGCGACACCAGTGGGCTGACCTATCCCGCCGACTGGCAGCCCGCCTGCGATGCCGCGCGCACCTGGCCGGTCGGGCGGGCGAGCCAGTTCTTCATCGCGCATTTCGAGACCGCGCGGGTCGGCACCGGGCAGGCCTTCGCCACCGGCTACTACGAGCCCGAGATCGCGGGCAGCCGCACCCGCCGCCCCGGGTTCGAGACCCCGGTCCACGCCCTGCCGCCCGATCTGGCGCGCGGCTGGCCCGACGAGGTGCCGGAGACGGAGCGCACCGGCCGCCCGCCGCTGGGGCGCAAGGATTCCTCGGGCCGGTTCGTGCCCTATTACGAGCGGGCCGAAATCGACGCGGGCGCGCTCGCCGGCAAGGGGCTGGAACTGGCCTGGGCGGCCGATCCGGTCGAGCTGTTCTTTCTCCAGATCCAGGGTTCGGGCCGGCTGGTCACGCCCGAGGGCGAGGTGATCCGGATCGGCTATGCCGGGCAGAACGGGCGCGAGTATGTCGCCATCGGCCGGGTGCTGCGCGAACGCGGCGTGCTGGGCGACGGGCCCGGGCAGTATCCCGGCACCATGCAGGGGATCATGGCCTGGATCCGCGCCAATCCCGACGAAGGCCGCAAGGTCATGCACCAGAACCGCAGCTACGTGTTCTTCCGCGAACTGACCGGCGACGGGCCGCTGGGCTCGATCGGGGTGCCGGTGCGGCGGGAAGCCTCGGTCGCGGTCGATCCGGCCTTCGTGCCCTATGGCGCCCCGGTGTGGCTAGAGCTCGACCGGGCGGAAGCGAGCGGGCTGTGGGTGGCGCACGACACCGGCGGAGCGATCAAGGGCGCCAACCGGTTCGACACTTTCTGGGGCGCGGGCGAGGACGCGCGCACGATCGCCGGCGGCATGGCCGCACGCGGCTCCGCGCTCGTCCTGCTGCCCAAGGGCACGGTCGCGCGCCTCAACGGCGAATGAGCCACCCGCGCGGCCTGACGCCGGAGGAGGCGGCGCTGTGGGACAAGCTCTCCGAGACGGTCAAACCGCTCCATCCGCGCATTCCTCCCCGGAACGGGGAGGGGGACCAGCCGAAGGCTGGTGGAGGGGCACCGTCAGTCGTTCAGACCGGCGGAAAAAATGCGGCTGCCGCTCCGACCCAGAAGCCAGCGAAACTGCCGTTGCCCCGGTCGGCAGGGGTGCCCCTCCACCCCCGCGCCACGCGCGGCGGTCCCCCTCCCCGGCCCGGGGAGGAGCCGGGAGGGCTCGATTCGCACTGGGAGCGCCGCTTCAAGGGCGGTGTGATCGCGCCCGATTTCACGCTCGACCTGCACGGCCATACGCTCGATTCCGCCCATGCCCGCCTCGATGACGGACTCATCCAGGCCAAGGCCATGGGCGCGCGTGTCGTTCTGGTGATCGCGGGCAAGCCGCGCCCGGTCGAGGCCGCCGACCGGGGCGAGCGGCGCGGGGCGATCCGGGCCAAGCTGCTCGACTGGCTCGCCGCCGGCCCGCACGGGTCCGATATCGCCGCGATCCGCAAGGCCCACCGTCGCCACGGCGGCGAAGGCGCGCTCTACCTGGTGCTCAAGCGCAAACGCTAAGCCTCAACGACGTGGCAGCCAAAGCGCGACTGCGCGTCGCGGCCACTGCCGCGGAGCCAAGCGGGCCGGACGGCCCGCGCCCGGCGTCCGAGGGCGCAAACAAAAAAGGCGGGTCAACCAACCTGCCCCCGGTGCAGCAGCTTGTGGTCGGCCAGCACCAGCGCCATCATCGCCTCCACCACCGGGGTGCCGCGGATGCCGACGCAGGGGTCGTGCCGCCCCCTGGTCCGCACCTCGGTCTCCTCCCCGTCGCGGGTGATCGAGGGGACCGGCGTGAGGATCGAACTGGTGGGCTTGAACGCCACCCGGCACGTGACCGGCTGCCCGGTGCTGATCCCGCCCGCGATCCCGCCGGCGTGGTTGGCCGCGAACACCGGCTTGCCGTCAGCGCCGGCGCGCATCGCATCGGCGTTCTGCTCGCCGGAAAGCCGCGCCGCGCCAAATCCGTCGCCGATCTCCACGCCCTTGACCGCGTTGATGCCCATCATCGCGGCGGCAAGGTCGGCGTCGAGCTTGGCGTAGATCGGCGCGCCCCAGCCGGCGGGCACGCCCGTGGCCACGCATTCGACCACCGCGCCGAGCGAGGAGCCGGCCAGCCTCGCCTCGTCGACCAGCGCCGCCCACCGCTGCGCCGCCGCGGCATCGGGGCACCAGAACGGGTTGCGGCCGATCTCGCCCGCATGAAAATTGGCCGGATCGATCGCATCGCCGCCAATTTCGGCGACATAGGCCAGGATCGTCACCTCCGGGATCACCAGCCGCGCCACAGCGCCCGCCGCCACCCGCGCCGCCGTCTCGCGCGCGCTCGACCGCCCGCCGCCGCGATGGTCGCGCAGCCCGTATTTGGCATCGTAGGCGTAGTCCGCGTGGCCGGGGCGATAGGCGCGGGCGATGTCCGAATAGTCCTTGCTGCGCTGATCGGTGTTCTCGATCATCAGGCTGATCGGCGTGCCGGTGGTGCGCCCCTCGAAGGTGCCGGAGAGCACGCGCACCTGGTCCGGCTCATTGCGCTGGGTGGTGAAGCGGTTCTGCCCCGGACGGCGCGCATCGAGGAACGGCTGGATCGCGGCTTCGTCAAGCGCGAGGCCCGGCGGGCACCCGTCGACCACCGCGCCCAGCGCCGGGCCATGGCTTTCGCCCCAGGTGGTCATGCGGAAAGCCCGCCCGAACGTGTTCCAGCTCATTGCTGCCGTTTGGCGCACAATCGCGCGGCTGTCCAATCCGGGCGAACGTAGGATTTTTTGGTTCGCGCCAAGTCGCCAAGGAGCCAAGAGGTTGCGCGCGCGGCGAAGCCGCATTCGAAAGTCACGTTCCTCCCTAAAAAGCCGGCCCGAACGTGTTCCAGCTCATGAGGCTGCATTTGGCGCAAGATCGCGCGGCGGTCCAATCCGGGTGCGCGCAGGACTGTTTGGTTCGCGCCAAGTCGCCAAGGCACCAAGAGGTTGCGCGCGCGGCGAAGCCGCATCCCGATGTCACACCTCTCCCCAGGCTACAAGCGAAGCTTCCTAGCGCGGCTGCGCCGCAAGAGAGACATCTTGGCTCCTTGGCGACTTGGCGCGAACCATCAAAGACGCAGGTCTGCGGACAAACGCGAACGGTTGCTAGCCATGCGAACCGGATTGCGGCAGGAACAAACCATGATTGCGAAACTGCGCGGCCTGCTCGACGAAACCGGCACCGACTGGGCGGTGATCGACGTGGCGGGCGTGGGCTACCTCGTCCACTGCTCGGCCAAGACCTTGAGCGCGCTGGGCGAGCGCGGCGAGGCCTGCACGCTCTACACCGACCTGCAGGTCAGCGAGAACGATATGCGCTTGCTCGGCTTTGCGGAAGCCGGGGAGCGCGACTGGTTCCGCCTGCTGACGCAGGTGCAGGGAGTGGGCAGCAAGGTCGCGCTGGCGATCCTCAGCGCGCTGTCGGCGGGCGAATTGCAGGCCGCCTGTGCCAAGGGCGACGCCGCGATGGTCGCCCGCGCCAACGGGGTCGGGCCCAAGCTGGCGGGCCGGATCGTCAACGAACTGAAGGACAAGGCGGGCGGGATGCCGGGCGGGGGCATGGCCGGGGTGCCGGTGAGCGCCGTCACCCAGGCCGGAGCCGCCAGCGCCGACGCGGTCAGCGCGCTGGAAAACCTCGGCTTCAAACCCGCCGTCGCCGCCCGCGCCGTGGCCCTCGCGCAAGGCGAACTGGGCGAAGGCGCAAGCGAGAGCGACCTGATCCGGGTGGCGCTGAAGAGGGCGGCGGGGTGAGTGAGGAACAGGAAATCGGGACGGAGTTTGTTAAACTCGCGGCAGTCGAAGTCGTCCGGCAACTAACGGAATCGCGACAGCTCTTGCTGGAGCAGCATTCCTACTCCTTCAAATGGCTGACGGGGTCGCTGCTTGCAATCAACGGTGGTGCTGCTGTTGCGATCCTTTCGAACGAGAGCATTGAAAGCGCAGCAAAAGTTGTGGGTGGTGCCTTTTTCTCTTTTGGGGTTTTACTGGCGCTTCTGATTGGAGTCCTGAGTCAGCGAGCGAATCAGCGCGCCCTTGCGCCACTTAATGTCGCGTTAGGCTATTGGCTGACTGTCACCCAAAATGGCGAACGGGCACCAGAAATTGAAATCGAACATGAGGCGCAGATGAAGCCTGTTCTTAGACTAGGTGTTGTCGGTCAAATATTTGGATGGGCATCAGCGCTGATGTTTGCTGCAGGGGTAGTGAGTATTGGCTTGGAACTAACAGAGAAGCCGGCTGCTGCGCAGGTCGGTGATTCTCGAGCGGACCAAATTGGAGCACAGGGAGCTTCGATAACGATAGCTCGCTCCGCTCCCCACCCCGCCAGAAGGCATCAGTTCCGTGCTTTGATCATGCGGTAAAAGGACATATATCGAACCCATGGGCGAGATGACCTTCGACTTCCCCCCCGCATTGCGGCGATGGATCGAGCAGCGGGTTGCCGAGGGCGAGTATGCCGATGCTGCCGAATATCTGAACGACCTGATCCGGCGCGATCGTGCGGCGGGCGAGGATACGGCGCAGATCCGGGCGCTGATCGAGGAGGCGGAAGCGTCGACCATGTTCAGCGCCGACCCGGTCCAGCTGATCGAGGAAATCATCGCCGAGATGCCGGCCACGAATGGCTGAAATCCGCTTTCTCGAACCGAGCCGGTTCGACCTCAGGATCATGCGCGCCTACGGGCTCGATGCGTTCGGTGGCGAGGCGACTAATGCCTACATGCGCGGGTTGGCGGCCGTGCTGGTGCGGCTGAGTGAGCATCCCCGGATGGGGGTGGCGCGAGACGACCTGAGGCCGGGGACAAGGTCCTTTCCCTATCGCCGCCACCGGGTCTACTATCGTGTCGATGAAGAAGGGATCGTGATCCAGCGTATCCTCCACCATGCCCAGTTGGTACGCGACGACCTGTTCCCATGACCGACCAACCCCTCCACTCCCCCGCCCGCCAGCCGGACGATCCGGACGCCGCGTTGCGGCCGAAGTCGCTCGCCGAGTTCATCGGGCAGGAAGCGGCGCGGGACAACTTGCGCGTGTTCATCGAGGCGGCCCGCGGGCGGGGCGAGGCGATGGACCATGTGCTGTTCTTCGGCCCGCCGGGCCTAGGCAAGACCACGCTGGCGCAGATCGTCGCCAAGGAACTGGGCGTGGGTTTCCGCGCCACGTCCGGCCCGGTGATCGCCAAGGCGGGCGACCTCGCCGCGCTGCTGACCAATCTCGAGCCGCACGACGTGCTGTTCATCGACGAGATCCACCGCTTGAACCCGGTGGTCGAGGAAGTGCTCTACCCGGCGATGGAGGACCGCGCGCTCGACCTGATCATCGGCGAGGGTCCATCGGCGCGCAGCGTGCGGATCGACCTGCCACCGTTCACCCTGGTCGGCGCAACCACCCGGCAGGGCCTCCTGACCACCCCCTTGCGCGACCGGTTCGGCATCCCGGTGCGGCTCGCTTTCTACACCCACGAGGAACTCGACCTGGTGGTCACGCGCGGGGCGCGGCTGCTCGGCATGGAGATCGACCCCGCGGGCGCGCGCGAGATCGCGCGGCGCAGCCGGGGCACGCCGCGCGTCGCCGGGCGGCTGCTGCGGCGGGTGCGCGACTTCGCCCACGTCGCGGGCGACGGCCGGGTCACGCGCGAGATCGCCGATGCCGCGCTGACCCGGCTGGAGATCGACCGCCTGGGCCTCGATGCGATGGACCGGCGCTATCTCGGCATGATTGCCACGACCTACAAGGGCGGTCCGGTGGGGGTCGAAACGCTCGCCGCCGGGCTCGCCGAACCGCGCGACACGGTGGAGGAAGTGATCGAGCCCTACCTCATCCAGCTGGGCCTGATCGCCCGCACCGCGCGCGGCCGCTGCCTCAACGATGCCGGATGGAATCACCTCGAGCTGCGCCCGCCGGCCGGCAGCCAGACCGCGCTGTTCGGCCCCGAGGCCTGAAGGTTTCCGTTCGCACTTGCCGCGACTTCGGTTCCATAACGGGACAAGTGCGGGCCGGGGGCCGGAAAAGCGGCAATTTTTTGCCTTCGCCGCCCCTCAAACATGGTTAACGCGATTGCCCGTTTAAGGACTTGGTCGCTTCTTGATGCGACAGGGACGTGTTCATGGGGGCGGAGCCGCCGCCTCCATCCACGGCCCGGACGCAACAAGAGAGTTTGCCCATGTCGGTTAAGTTGGCCCTGGCGAAACTGTCCGCGACTGCCGCGGGCACTGCCCTGCTCGCAGGTGGCGCGGTCCACGTTGCCGAACCCATGGCGACGGAACGCCCGTCGTACAAGTCGGCCAAGACCATCAAGGCGGCCAAGAGCCAGCCGCGCTACGTCAAGCAGCACACCGCCAAGCGCAAGGCGCCCAAGACGGTCCAGCGCAAGCGCCGCGTGGTCGAGCGCACGATCGAGTGCGTGCCGGCCGGCCCGGCGACCGTGGTCCAGGGGCCGCACGGCGGCCTGGGCATGGGCGGAATGCGGGTCATCCCCGGCGGCCACACGGCCTACGGCGCGGAGGAATGCCCGCCGGCCTACCAGTATGCCATGGCCGCGGTGCCCATGCCGCTGCCCCTGCCCCCGCTCCCGCCGATAAGCGGTGGCGGCGGCGGCGGGGTGACGGTGATCGGCGGTGGCGGCGGCTTCGGCGGCGGCTTCGGCGGCGGCTTCTTCGGCGGGTTCATCGGCAGCAGCGGCGGCTCCAGCGGGTCGGTGGTGGTCACGTCGACCACTAGCACCAGCGGCGGCACCAGCAGCGGCGGGATCAACATCGATATTGACAACAACAACACCAGCGGCGGCACCTCGACTTCGACCGGCGGACTGACCTCGACCACCACCACCGGCGGTCTCAGCTCGACCACCACGACGTCGAGCGGCGGCAGCAGCACGACCACCGGCGGCGTGTCGACCTCCACCGGGGGCGTGTCGACCAGCACCGGCGGGGTCTCGACCTCGACCGGCGGGGTCTCGACCTCCACCGGCGGCGTCACCAGCTCGTCGGGCAACGTGTCGAGTTCCTCCGGCAACGTCTCGAGCTCGTCGGGCAACGTGTCGAGTTCGTCGTCGAGCAGCTCCAGCTCCTCGTCCTCGTCCTCGTCCTCGTCGAGCAGCTCCAGCTCCTCCTCGGGTGGCGGCAGCACGGGCGGCAAGCCGGGCGGCAGCAGCGGCGGCCATCCCGGGACCACCACCAGCAGCGGCGGTTCGGGCGGATCCTCGTCTTCCGGCGGCAGCTCGGGCAGCAGCGGCGGTTCCTCGGGCGGCAGCTCGTCGAGCAGTTCGTCCTCGTCCTCGTCCTCGTCGAGCGGCTCCAGCTCGTCCTCGGGCGGGTCGGGCGGTTCGGGCGGCCACCCCGGCACCACCACCAGCGGTGGCGGCTCGGGCGGGTCCTCGTCGTCGGGCGGCAGCTCGGGCAGCAGCGGCGGTTCCTCGGGCGGCAGCTCGTCGAGCAGTTCGTCCTCGTCGTCCTCGTCGAGCAGCTCCAGCTCGTCCTCGGGCGGGATTTCGACCAGCTCGACCAGCTCGGGCAACGTGACCAGCTCGACCAGCTCCAGCTCGTCCTCGAGCAGCTCGGGCTCGTCGTCCTCGTCGGGCGGCAGCGGCGGCTCCTCGAGCAGCAGCTCCTCGTCCTCGTCGTCATCGTCGTCGTCGAGCAGCAGCTCCGGGTCGTCGGGAGGCCATCCGGTGCCTGCGCCGCCGATGCTGCTTCTGTTCGGCGCGGCTGCGGCGGCGGTTCTCGGGCGGCAGAAGTTCCGCGCGATCCGGGGCGGCTGAGCCCCCAAGCGTCCGGCAAGCAAACGAAAGGGCGGCCCCCGCAAGGGAGCCGCCCTTTCCCGTTCCTGCGAACCGGGAGCTAGTCCGCCCCGGTCAGCGCCAGCCCCTGTTCCACCCAGGCGAGCACCCCGCCCTCGAGATGGCGGACAGTCCCGCCGCGCGCTGCCGCCAGCTGCTCCGCCGCCAGGCCCGAGCGGCGGTCGGAGCGGCACAACAGCACCGTTTCGCGGCCCGGCTCCTCGGCAATCGCGGCCGGATCGAACCGGTCGAGCGGGATGTTGATCGCCCCGGCGATGCTGCCCCCGGCAAACTCGGCGGGGGTGCGCACGTCGATCAGCCGGACCTTGCCCGCCTCGACCAGGGCGGCCAGCTCGGCGCTGTCGAGCGTCTCGACCCGCCCGCCCCGCGCCGCGGGGGCGGCAGCCTCGCCTGCGCCGTCGGAAGCGCCCGTCGGCTGGGTGCAGGCCGCGGCAGGTGCCAGGGCGAGCAGGGCCACGACGGCGAGCGGCGCGCGCACGGTCAGGCCGCCAGCTTGCGCAGCACGTAGTGCAGGATGCCGCCGTTGCGGTAGTATTCCAGCTCGTTGGCGGTATCGATCCGGCACAGCGCGGTTAAGCTGAAGGTGCTGCCGTCGGCGCGGGTGACGTCGACGGTGACGTCCTGCTGCGGGCGAATATCGGCCAGCCCGCGGATCGAGAAGCTGTCCTCGCCGGTCAGCCCCAGCGTCTCGCGCGTCTCGCCTTCGCGGAACTGGAGCGGGAGCACGCCCATGCCGACCAGGTTGGAGCGGTGGATGCGCTCGAAGCTTTCGACGATCACCGCGCGCACGCCCAGCAGGATCGTGCCCTTGGCCGCCCAGTCGCGGCTGGAGCCGGTGCCGTATTCCTTGCCCCCGATCACCACCAGCGGGGTGCCGTCGGCCTTGTGCTTCATCGCCGCGTCGTAGATCGCCATCCGTTCGCCCCGGTAGCTGGTGTAGCCGCCTTCCACGCCGGGCACCATTTCGTTGCGGATGCGGATGTTGGCGAAGGTGCCGCGCATCATCACCTCGTGATTGCCGCGCCGGCTGCCGTAGGAATTGAAGTCCGCCTTCGCCACCTGGTTGGCGAGCAGGTACTGCCCGGCCGGGCTGTCTTCCTTGATCGAGCCGGCCGGGCTGATGTGGTCGGTGGTGACCGAATCGCCCAGGATCGCCAGCGGCCGCGCGTCGACGATGTCGGTGACCGGCGCCGGGGTCATGCTCATGCCCTCGAAATAGGGCGGGTTGGCGACGTAGGTGCTGCCCGGACGCCAGGTGTAGGTGTCCGACGGCTCGACCCGGATCGCCTGCCAGTGCGCGTCGCCCTTGTAGACGTCGGCATAGCGCGCCTCGAACATCGCCCGGTCGATGCTGCCCGACCGGACCGCCGCGATCTCCTCGTTGCTCGGCCACAGGTCCTTCAGGAACACGTCCTGGCCCTGCTGGTCCTGCCCGATCGGAGTCTGGATGATGTCCTGCGTCACCGTGCCCTTGAGCGCGTAGGCGACCACCAGCGGCGGACTGGCGAGGAAGTTGGCGCGCACGTCGGGCGAAACGCGGCCTTCGAAGTTGCGGTTGCCCGACAGAACCGAGGCGGCGACGATGTCGTTGCCGTTGATCGCCTGGCTGATCGGCGCGGCGAGCGGCCCGGAATTGCCGATGCAGGTGGTGCAGCCGTAGCCGACGAGATCGAACCCGAGCGCGTCGAGGTGCGGCTGGAGGCCCGCCTTGACGAGGTAATCGGTGACCACCTGCGAGCCGGGGGCGAGGCTGGTCTTGACCCAGGGCTTGGGCTTGAGACCGCGTTCGTTGGCCTTCTTGGCGACGAGCCCGGCGGCGATCAGCACGTCGGGGTTGGAGGTGTTGGTGCAGCTGGTGATCGCCGCGATCACCACGTCGCCGTCGCCGATGTCGTGGTCGGCCCCGGCCACGCTGGTGCGCTGCGGCGCGGACTTGCCGTAGACCTTGGCCAGCTCGGCGTTGAACAGGTCGTCGACCTCGGGCAGCACGACCTTGTCCTGCGGCCGCTTGGGCCCGGCGAGGCTGGGCACGACCGAGCCCATGTCGAGATCGAGAGTGCGGGTGAAGACCGGCTCGTTGTCCGGCGTGAACCACATCCCCTGCTCCTTCGCATAGGCCTCGACCAGCGCGATGGTCTCCTCGCTCCGCCCGGTCAGGCGCAGGTAGTCGAGCGTCTTGCCGTCGATCCCGAAGAAGCCGCAGGTGGCGCCGTATTCGGGGGCCATGTTGGCGATCGTGGCACGGTCGGCCAGGCTCAGGCTCGACACGCCGGGGCCGTAGAACTCGACGAAGCGGCCGACCACGCCCACCGCGCGCAGCATCTGCACGCAGGTCAGCACCAGGTCGGTCGCGGTCACGCCTTCGGCGAGCGCGCCGGTCAGCTTGAAGCCGACCACTTCGGGGATCAGCATCGAGACCGGCTGGCCGAGCATTGCCGCCTCGGCCTCGATCCCGCCCACGCCCCAGCCGAGCACGCCCAGGCCGTTGATCATGGTGGTGTGGCTGTCGGTGCCGACGCAGGTGTCGGGATAGGCGACCAGCGCGCCGCTCTCGTCCTCGCTCGACCACACGCCGCGGGCGATGTGCTCCAGATTGACCTGGTGGCAGATCCCGGTGCCCGGCGGCACGGCGGAGAAGTTGCGGAAGCTCTTGGAGCCCCACTTGAGGAAGTCGTAGCGTTCCGCGTTGCGGGCGTATTCCAGCTCGACGTTCTTCTCGAACGCCCTGGGATGGCCGAATTCGTCGACCATCACCGAGTGGTCGATCACCAGGTTGACCGGGACCAGCGGGTTGATCTTGGCGGTGTCGCCGCCGAGCCGGGCGATCGCGTCGCGCATCGCGGCAAGGTCGACCACGCAGGGAACCCCGGTGAAGTCCTGCAGCAGCACGCGCGCCGGGCGGTACTGGATTTCCGATCCGGTCACCGGGTTCTTCTGCCAGTCCGCGATCGCCTGCGCGTCGGCGGTCGACACGGTGAAGCCGCCGTCCTCGAACCGCAGCATGTTTTCCAGCAGCACCTTCATCGAGAACGGCAGGCGCGAGACGTCGCCCAGCTTCTCCGCCGCCTTGGTGAGCGAGTAGTAGGCGTAATCCTTGCCGCCGACGGTGAGGGTGGAGCGGGTTGCGAGCGTGTCCTTGCCGACCTGGGTCATGCGGTGAGGGTCCTTTCGTGCGAATGGTGCCGCCGGGCCGCCGGGTCTGGCCGGCGGCCGCTGTCTGCGCGCGCCCTGCGCTTTCACGGCGGCAAAATCAAGGGTTGGCGGGCTTCGCGCGGGTCAACTACGACTATCGTCGGGCAAGCCGCGCGGCGGTGTCACAGCACGCTCTGCTCGGGCGGTGCCGGGCGCTTGCGGGTGGCGATCCAGCAGCCGGCCACGATCAGCAGCGCCCCGCCGACCAGCCCGGCGGTCAGCGGCTCTGCAAACATGATCCAGCCGAACAGCGCGGCCCACAGGAAGCCGGTGTATTCGACCGGCACCAGCACCTGCGCCTCGGCCCGAGCATAGGCCCAGGTCAGGCACAGGAGGGCCAGCACCGCCAGCACCGCGCCGACGGCGATCAGCGCGACCGTCTCCCCCCCCGGCGTGCGCCACAGGAGGGGCGCGGCGGGCGACAGGACCAGCGCCACCAGCGCGCTCTGGAACAGCGCCACCTCGCCCGGCCCGGCTATCAGCGCCTGTTCGCGCTGGATCACCAGGTTCCAGGCATAGAGCAGCGCCGAGAACAGCAGCGCCGCCAGGCCCACCGCCATGTCCGCGCTCGGCGCCTCTTGCCCCAGCTTGCTGCCGATGATCGCCGCCACCCCGGCGAAGCTGAGCAGCGCCCCGACCACCGCCTTGCGCTCGATCGTCTCGCCCAGCAGCAGCGCAGCGAGGTAGAGCGCGATCAGCGGGGCGATGAACGACAGCGCGATCGCCTCGGCCAGCGGCAGGCGGGTGAGCGAGAAGAAGAACGCCACCGCCATCACGGCCACCACCGCGCTGCGCTTGAGATGGACCCGCCAGGCCGCCGGTCCGGGCATCCGCCGGCCGGTCCACAGCCACCACGGCAGCATCAGCAGCGTGCCGACCAGGTTGCGCAGCAGGACCGCGCTGTAGGCCCCCACCGCCAGCGCCGCCCCCTTCATCACCGCGTCCATGGCCGAAAACAGCCCGATCCCGACGATCGTGGCGAAAACCGGGCCGAAGACGAGGGCAGAGCGCATGGCCCGTCCATAGGCACAGGCCGCGGCCGCGTCACCGGCGCGGCGACAATTCACCGTGGAGCAATGCGCGATGCTTGAAGGAGCGCCTGAAATGGGGCAGATTCAGGCGCATCCGGCACCACGATCCGTGCGCTCTTTCCGGCCCGGTCACAGGGGTATTCGATGTCGCTTGCTTGCACTGCCCGACTTGTCCTGATCGCCTCCACCGCCATCGCTTTCCCTTCTGCCGCGCTGGCCCAGCCGACGCCTGCCAACCTGCTGCCGCCCGAACGGGTGATCGAGGAGCACCCGGTGGAGGCGGACAGCGATACCGTGACGAGCCGGCCGGCGACTGCCGAACCGCAGGCGGCCGCCGCTGCCCCGCCGGCCCGGCCCGAGCCGGTGCTGCAGCACTGGTCACTGGCGAGCGCGGGACAGCTGCTGGCGGTGGCCGAGGGGATCGCCACCGAAGGCCTCGACCCGGCCGACTACCGCCTCGCCGCGCTCCGCTCCGCCATCGCGGGCGGCGAAGGGGAGGCGCTCGACCGGGAGGCGGCGCGGGTGTTCTCGTGGCTGGTCGAGGATATGCGCGACGGGCGCACCCCGATGACGCACCGCAAGCAGTGGTTCGTGATGGATCCCGACGCCGACCGCTTCCCGACCGAGCGGCTGATGGCAGAGGCGCTGGCCTCGGGCGACATCGCCGCCGCCATCGCCTCGGTCGCGCCGGTTCACCCGGACTATGCCCGCCTGCGCGAGGCGCTGGCCGCCACCCCCAGGTCCGAAGCGGCCAAGCGCAAGCTGATCCGGGCCAACATGGACCGGTGGCGCTGGCTCGCGCGCGATCTCGGCTCGCAGTACCTCATGACCAACGTGCCCGAGTTCCAGCTGCGCCTGTCGGTCAACGACAAGATCGTGCGGACCTATCGCACGATCGTGGGCAAGCCCGGACGCCAGGCGACGCCGCAGCTGGCCGAATCGGTCGAAGGGGTGATCTTCAACCCCACCTGGACGGTGCCGCAGTCGATCGTGAAGGGCGAAGGGCTGGGCGCGCGGGTGCTGGGCAATCCGGCCTGGGCCAAGCGCAACGGCTACACCGCGACGCGCGGGGCCAACGGTTTCGTCACCGTGGTGCAGCAGCCGGGCCCGGGCAACTCGCTCGGCCTGATGAAGCTCGATATGCCCAACCGGCACGCGATCTTCCTCCACGACACGCCCAACCGCAACCTGTTCGCCCAGGCGAACCGCGCGCTCAGCCACGGCTGTGTGCGGACCGAGCGGGCGAGCGAACTGGCGATCACGCTCGCCATCCTGCAGGCCGGGCTGACGGCGGAGGAAGGGGTGGCGACGCTCAAGTCGGGCAAGTACACCCGGGTGCCGTTCACCAAGAAGATGCCGGTCTACATCACCTATTTCACTTATGGCACCGACATCGACGGGACGCTGCGCAGCTTCGGCGACATCTACGGCCGCGACGCGCCGGTGCTGGCCTCGCTCGATGCGCCGCGCGTGGCCGACCGGCCGCGCGTGACCGACGAGGAAGTGATCGAGATCCTCGACGACCCGCGCGCATAACAGCGCTGCCGATGGTCGGGATGACTCCCCTGCCCTCAGGGAAGGGGGCCCGGTGACTCAGTAGACGCCCGGCTGGAGGATGTCCGGCCCGCGCGCCGGGTCGGGCATCAGCGGGCGGATCTCGCCCAGCGCCTGCACCGGCCGCTGCGCGACCGAGCCGTCAGGGTTGAGCCCGAAGCGCCCGGCGTGGAGCACCCGGCCTCCGCCCAGGTCGACCAGCGCGCGCTGGAAATCGTCGAACCCCATGGCGAAGCACCCGTTCGAGCGCCCCAGCCGGCCCCAGCGCTCCATGTGCGCGCGCTCGGCATAGCGCGCCGGGTGCATGACGATCGCCCGGTCGAGCGCGTTGCTGTTGGTCTCGTCCAGCCCCTCCAGCCGCATCGAGGTGCCGAACCGGCCGACATACCAGCTGAAGGTCATGTAGGTGCCCTCGCTGGTGCAGTGCGAGCCGTGCTCGTTGGAGAACCAGTTGAGCCAGCCGTCGTGCTCGGGATCGGAGCCGTCGCCGTGGCTGACGAGGAACGAATCGATCCGCCCCGCCTCGAGATAGACCAGGTGCATCCGCGGTTCGGTGCTGGCGAGCCCGAAGTCGGCCACTCCGACGACATCGTGCCGCCAGACGAGGTCGCCGGCGCGCTGCTGCGCGCGCCGGGCGATCTCGACCAGCTGCGGATCGCGCGCCAGCCCGCCGCGCGCCATGGCCGGCACCGCGGCAGGAGCCGCCAGCGCTGCACCGGTCGCCAATGCACCCTTGATGAGATCGCGTCTGTTCATGCAGATAGAGGTAGCACAGGCCTGGTGAGCGGAAACGTGAACGGAGCATAGCGGATATATGGCAGCAAGGTCCACCTTCGGCACGATTGCGGCGCTTGCCGTCGCCATGGCCTTGGCCCCCGCGTCCGCCCCGGCCGCGGCCGATGACGCCGCCCCGGCGATGGATCCGGTGACGCTCGAGCGGCTGGTCAACAACCGGGGGGTCACGCTGCAATGGATCGGCTGGGACCGGCGCGGCGAGGTCCGGGCGCGCAAGGGCAGCGACGGGCTCTACCTTACCGCGAGCCAGATCGATCCGGCGGCGCCCGGCGCGCTGTTCCTCGACGGCAAGGTGACAGGTGCCGGGCCGGACTGGTTCACCTTCGAGGGGCTGATCCGCATCACCCATGCGCCCGACCAGGGGCGGACCTGCGAAGCGAACAAGCCCTGGCACTTCGCCATCACCCAGAACCGCAAGTACTACCGCCTGCGCGAGTTCGAATGGTGCGACGGGCTGACCGACTACATCGACATCTATTTCTGATCCGCCGCCACTGGGCTCGGCAGTGCGTGGCGGGCGTTCTCGCGCGCCATCGCGATCATCGAGGCGGCATGGCGGGCGGCAACCGGGCGCGGGTCGGGGCCATAGCCTCCGCCAAGCGCGCTGGCGACCGGCACCCCGCGCGTTCGGGCTTCGCGCAGCACCAGGGTGTCGCGCGCGGCCAGCCCCTCGTCGCTCAGCGCCAGCCGGCCCAGCCGGTCGTCGGCATGGGGGTCGACCCCCGCCTGGTAGAGCACCAGCGAAGGCGCGAACCGGTCGAGCAGGGCGGGCAGGTGGCGGGCGAGCGCGGCCAGGTAGTCCCCGTCGCCCGTGCCGTCGGGCAGCGCCACGTCGAGGCCGGAGCGGGCCTTGCGGACCGGGAAGTTCCTCTCCGCGTGAATCGAGAAGGTGAACACGTCCTCCCGCCCGGCCGTGAGGCTGGCGGTGCCGTCACCCTGGTGGACATCGAGATCGACGATCAGGATGCGCCGCGCGTGCCCCTCGGCCAGCAGCCGGTTCGCCGCCACCGCCAGATCGTTGAACACGCAATAGCCCGCACCGGTGTCGTGCAGCGCGTGGTGGCTGCCCGCCGCGCTGTTGGCGGCGTAGCCGTGCCTGAGCGCCAGCCGCGCCGCCAGCCAGGTGCCGCCGTTCGTGTGGCGCACCCGGTCGCGGATCGCCGCCGTCACCGGAAAGCCGATCCGGCGCTCCTTGTGGGGCGGCACTTCGGCGCGCAGCACTTCGTCGACATAGCCGGGGCAATGGACCGCCTCGAGCCATTCGCGCGGCATCGGCAGGGGCGCGTGCTCGGTCAGCGGCACGCCGCTGGCGCGCAGTTCCTCCATGACCAGGCGATACTTGTCGAAGCGGAAGCTGCCCCGCTCCGGCGGAGGCGGGGCGTAGTCGGCGTGGTGGACGACGTGGAGCATGGCCGGTCACAGATATCCGGTGTGCTGGGCGAGGATTCTGGCACCGAGCGCGATCAGGACCAGGCCTCCCAGCCGCTCCGCCCAGACACCGAACGCGTCACCCGCCCTGCGGCCCAGCGCCACGCCGAGGCCGCTCAGCGCCAGCGTGACCAACCCGATGACGAGCCCGGCCACCAGCGGCGCGACGTCGAGCGCGGGCAGGGCAATGCCGGCCGCCAGCGCATCGACACTGGTCGCCACCCCGGCGACCAGCAGCGCCCGGCCGGTCAGCGCCGCGCCCTCCTCCTCCCCCCCGTGACCGGCGAGCATCCGCGCTCCGAGGAACACCAGCAGCCCGAAGGCGATCCAGTGGTCGACTGCCGCGACATAGGCGAAGGCGACCGCGCCGATCCCCCAGCCGATCAGCGGCATGACCCCCTGGAACAGGCCGAACGTAGCCGCAATCGCCGCGCCCCCGGCCAGCGTGGGCCGGAACCGCGCGCCTTGAGTCAGGGCGACGGCGAACGCGTCCATCGCCAGCGCGAGAGCGAGAAGAATGGTCGCCAGCATCGTGCGGGGTTCAGTCGACCCCGTTGCCGGGACTTAGGCGCCGGTATCCGTGATGGATCGCAGTGCCCCAGCCAGTGGCCAGCAGGCCGACGACGAGGCTGTCGAACACCATCAGCGCCCAGACCAGCGCCGGGTGCGCACCGAACGCCAGGTCGTGGTTCACGCCATGCAGCCACATCAGCGGCACCAGCACGGCAGCGCTCAGCAGCACGATGCGCAGCGCCGCGCCCCAGCCGGTGCGGTAGACGCTGGCGAGCGTCGCCTTGCTGTCGCCGACCAGCCCGGCGACCAGCAGCACCAGCAAGGGAAGGGTGGCAAGGGTCAGCCCGACCGAGACGATCCCGCTTCCGGCCTTGCCCAGGGCCGCTTGCAGGGGCTGCTCAGCCGCCGCAAGAACTGCCGTCACCAGCGCGTTGAGCAGGAGCGCAAGGCCGAACACCTTCCACGCGATGCCCCAGGGGGAGTACCACGCAAGCCCCTGCGCGCGCGCGGCCCAGAACCGGGCGGCGGCCAGGATCGCGATCAGGTATCCGGCGAGCTTGGCATAGCCGAACGCCCACCGGGTCGGGTCATTGGCCAGTGACTGGGCGGCCTCGCGGCTGTCGAACATCCCGATGCGGATTTCGACTACGTGCTGGACGAACTCCGGGATCACCGCGATCAGCGGGATCGCCGGTGCCAGCCACCAGAGGCGAAAGGCGTCGCGGCATACGCCGAGCAGGCGGCGCACCAGCGCAGGAATCACTCGGCTGCCACCGCTGGCTGCGCGTGCGGGTCGAACGCCATGGCCTCGCCGCGCTCGATCTCGGCGGCCTTGGCCTCGACTAGTGCGACGATGTGGTCGAGCATGGCCTCGCTCCGGACGTGGTGGTCGGTCACGCCGCGCAGATAGACCATGTGCTTGCCCGCGCCGCCGCCCGTGAGGCCGATGTCGGTCTCGCGCGCCTCGCCCGGGCCGTTGACCACGCAGCCGAGCACCGAAAGGCTCATCGGCGTCTTGATGTGCTCGAGCCGCTTTTCCAGCGCCTCGACCGTGCGGATCACGTCGAACCCCTGGCGCGAGCAGCTGGGGCACGAGACGATCCGCACCCCGCGCGTGCGCAGGCCAAGCGCTTTCAGCATCTCGAAGCCGACCTTGACCTCCTGCTCCGGCTCGGCGGAAAGCGAGACGCGGATGGTGTCGCCGATCCCGGCCCACAGCAGGCTGCCGATACCGATCGACGACTTGACCGTGCCGCCGATCAGCCCGCCGGCCTCGGTGATCCCGAGGTGCAGCGGGCAGTCGACCGCCTCGGCGAGGCCATGGTAGGCCGCCACCGCGAGGAACACGTCGCTCGCCTTCACCGCCACCTTGTATTCGTGGAAGTCGTGATCCTGCAGCAGCTTGATGTGGTCGAGCGCGCTCTCGATCAGCGCCTCGGGGCAGGGTTCGCCGTACTTCTCCAGCAAGTCCTTCTCGAGCGAGCCGGCGTTGACCCCGATGCGGATGGCGCAGCCGTTGGCCTTGGCCGCGCGCACCACCTCGGCCACCCGCTGCGACGAGCCGATATTGCCCGGGTTGATCCTGAGGCAGGCCGCGCCGGCATCGGCCGCCTCCAGCGCGCGCTTGTAGTGGAAGTGGATGTCGGCGACGATCGGCACCCGCGCGGCCCGGGTGATCTTGCGGAAGGCGGCGGTCGATTCCTCGGTCGGGCAGGACACGCGGATGATGTCCGCCCCGGCGTCCTCGCAGCGACGGATCTGGTCGATCGTTGCCACCGCGTCCTCGGTCGGGGTGTTGGTCATGGTCTGCACCGTGATCGGCGCATCGCCGCCGACGGGCACGGTGCCGACCATGATCTGGCGCGACGGGCGGCGCACGATGGTACGCCAGGGACGGACTGAGCTCATGCGCCCGCTATAGGCGCGCCGCGCGTCGGTTTGAAGACCCCGCCGCGTCGCCTACCAGCGCACCAGCGGCGGAACCAGCCAGCGCCCGGCGAGCCCGGCGACGAACACCGGCAGGACGTGCCAGATACCCAGGTGCGCGGCCTCGTCGATCGGGCAGGACAGGCCGTAGGCCACGCTGCCCAGCGCCCCGGCGGCGAGCCCGGTGTGGAACCCCGCCGCCGCGAGCGAGACAGGCGCACCGCGCCGCAGCCATGCCACCAGCACCACCGCGGTCAACCCTGCGGCCGCGAGCGAGGCGAGCGCACATTTGACACCGTAAGGATCGTGCAGCGGCGAGCCGGCACCCGCGTCCGACAGGACCGTCGCGAGCGCCGCGAGCGGCAGGACCGCGACCGCCGCCAGCGCCCAGCGGGGCGCCTCGTGCCGGTTGCCGACGCGCGGGCCCGCCATGCGGACCGCGCTCGCCGCGCTCGCTGCACCGAGCAGGAGCAGCAGGCCGTTGGCGATCCAGAACAGCGGATCGGCTTCGCCCGCGAAGGCTCCGTGCCACAGGCCATGGAGCAGCTCGACCGCCACCAGCGTCGCCGCCAGCGCGGCTGCCACCCAGGCCAGACCGGCGCGCGCGGTCATCGGGCGAACCGGGGCGAGATCGTCGGCCAGCGCGTCGATCAGGGGATTGGGGAGGCGATTCATCGTCATTCCGCTTTCTCGACCAGCGCGGCCAGCCGTTTGAGGCCGCGGTGGATGTTGACCTTCACGGCCGATTCGCTCTGGCCGCATCTGTGCGAGGCTTCGGTGATCGACAGCCCTTCGATCTTGACCAGCTCGATCGCCTGCACCTGCTTGCCCGGGAGGTGGACGAACAGCCGCTCCAGGCTCATCCGCGCCAGGACAGCGTCTTCCTCGCTGTCCTCGGCCGCGTCGTGATCGGCCAGTTCGTCCTCCTCGCCGCGGTAGAGGCGGCGCAGGTGGTCGACCCAGCGATAGCGCGCGATCGCCGCCAGCCAGGGCAGGAACGGGCGCCCCGGATCCCAGGTGGCGCGCTTGGCATGGAGCGCCATCAGCACCTCCTGCACCAGATCGTCAAGCTGCGCCGGTGCCACCCGGCGGCGGAAGTAGCGTTCGAGCCACCCCTGGCATTCGGACAGGAGCGCGCGGTAGGCTTGGCGGTCGCCCCGCTGGCTCAGCGCCATCAGGCGGGACAGGCTCGGCTCGTCGGCAATCATCCGCCCCTCCCGTCTGCCCGCTCAGCGGCGCATTGTGCCAGTCAGGCGGTCGGCGGAAAAGACCCCGCCGCCGCGCGCGATCAGGACAGCGGCCATTGCCGCCCACAGGAGGTGCACGCTCCACCACGCCTCGGGATAGACGAACAGCTGGATCACCAGCGTCATCCCGAGCAGCGCGAGCGCGGAAAGGCGCGTGGCAAGCCCCAGCACCAGCAGCACCGGGAACAGGTGTTCCGACCAGGTGGCCAGGGACGCTGCCAGTTCCGGTGGCAGCGGGACCCCGGCATATTCGGTCTGGAACAGGAAGGCAGTGGTGTCGCTGATCTCCAGCCAGCTGCCTTCCTCCACCTTGCTCCGCCCCGAGCGCCAGAACACGCCGGCCAGCGCGAGGCGCGTCAGCACCAGGGCCACGCCTTCGCCGATGGGCCCGGACAGGGCCGCGACGGCGCGGCCATAGGCTTGTGTCAATCCGCGCATGGCCGGGATGTCCTTCGCCTGCGCGCCGTCAGCGCTGGATCGGCTTGAGCGAGCCCTTGCCCTTGGGCGTGGCGATCTTCTCGCAGCTGCCCTTGGCGACGAGCTTCCAGGCATTGCCCTGGTAGTCGCGCGTCGAGCTGCCGGCGCAGCTGGTGCCGGGGCCGGCGGCGCAGTCGTTCTGGCCCGCCTTGGCGACGCCGTAGCACTTCTCCATCGGCTTCTGCTGGGCAGCGGCGGGGCTGGCAAGGGTGCCGGCAGCGAGGCTGGCGGCGGCGGCAAGGCCCGCGAGGCGGGCGATCGTCACGGTGTTCATCGGTCAGTGCTCCAGTAAAGGGGGTAACAGCGGTGCCCGGCCGCAGCCGGACGAGGGGGGTTTCGCCGTCCGCGCCGCAGCGGTTACAGCGCGGAAGATTTTTCCTGCCGGAGCGCCGGGGCCTGTAACCGCGCACCCGTTCCGCCCGAACCCGCTGTCGCCGTGTCGGCACGCAGACCTGTTCCAGGCTGTCCAGTTACTCTTGCGGGAGACTATCCATGACCAAGCTTCGCACCGCCTCGTTCGCCGCCGCCGCCGCCGCGCTGGCCCTGTCCTCTGCCGCGGCTTTCGCGGCCGATGCCCCCGCCGGCAGCAAGGGCCGCGCGATCGGCGCCGACGACACCGTCCACTGCTATGGCGTGCACAGCTGCAAGGGCCAGTCCGACTGCGCCACCGCCGAGCACCAGTGCAAGGGCCAGAACGCCTGCAAGGGCCACGGCTTCAAGGCGATGAAGGCCGGCGAGTGCCTGACCAAGGGCGGCGTGATCGGCGACCTCGGCTGATTGCCCGCCCGGGCGATCCGCCGGCTGGTTCAGCCCCCATCCCCCGGGCGGCGGATCGCCCTTTCCTTTCGCAGGGACCTTGCTCGATGGACCACCAGCCAGCGCGCTTCTCCGGCTTCGGCCTCGGCCTCAGGCGGGAACATCATGCCGCTTTCCTCGCCGGCGAGGCGCGGGTCGATTTCGTCGAGGTGATCTCGGAGAACTTCATGGTCGATGGCGGCCGCCCGCTGGCCGTGCTGGAGCAGGTCCGCGCGCACTATCCGGTGATCCTGCACGGGGTGTCGCTGTCGGTCGGATCGGCGCACGGGCTCGACCGGGCCTATCTCGCCCGCCTGCGCGCGCTCGCCGATCGCATCGATCCGCTGTGGGTGTCCGATCACCTGTGCTGGACGCGCACCAGCGCGCACAGCAGCCATGACCTGCTGCCGCTGCCCTACACCCGCGAGGCGCTGGACACGGTGTGCGCCAACATCGCCCGCGCGCAGGATGCCCTGGGCCGGGCGATGCTGTTCGAGAACCCGTCGAGCTACCTCGCCTTCCCCGACGACGATATGCCCGAATGGGCCTTCATCGCCGCCATGGCGGAGCGGACGGGCTGCGGCCTGCTGCTCGACGTCAACAACGTCTGGGTCAGCAGCCGCAACCACGGGTTCGACCCCGATGCCTACATTGCCGCCCTGCCGCACGAACGCGTGCGCCAGGTCCACCTTGCCGGGCACACACCGGGCGAGATCGTGATCGACACGCACGACCGCGCGGTGTGCGACGAGGTCTGGGCGCTCTACGCGCGCACGATGGCCCTGCTGGGGCCGGTCGCGACCATGATCGAGCGCGATGGCGACATCCCGCCGCTGGCCGAGCTGGTGGGCGAACTGGACCGGGCACGCACGCTGGCCAGGCGTGCGACGCGGCGGGTGGCGGCGTGACGCTCGCGCACCGGCAGCAGGCCTTCATGGCGCAAGTGCTCGACGAGCACGCGCCGCTGCCCGATGGCTGGAGCGAGCGCCACGTCGCCGGAATGGCGGTTTACCGCAACAACTACCGCACCGCGCTGGTCGAGGCGATGCGCGCGACCTACGAGCGCACCGCCCGCTGGGTCGGGGACGAGGCGTTCGCCCGCGCCGCGGCGCATCACCTGATCCATCACCCGCCGGCGGGCTGGACGCTCGATGTGATCGGTCAGGGGTTCGCCGCGACCCTGGCCGACCTCTTCGCGCACGATCCCGAGGTGCCCGAGCTGGCGGCGCTGGAGTGGGCCATGCACACCGCCTTCACCGCGCCCGACGCCGCGCCGCTCGACGCCGCCGGGTTCGCTGCGGCCACCGCCGGTTTCGCCGAGGAGGACTGGCAGGCCATGGCGCTGCTGCCGCTGCCGGGGTGCGCGCTGGTGCCTGTCGCGCACGACCTGCCCGCGCTGTGGCGCGCGCTCGGGACCGGGGACGGCGAACCCTCCCCCGCCCGCGCGCTGGCGCAGCCGGGCACGCTGCTGGTCTGGCGCGAAGGGCTGAACCCGGTGTTCCGCCCGCTCGATCCGGCCGAAGCAATCGGGTTTTCCGCCATCCTGCGCGGGGCCGGCTTCGGCGAGATCTGCGCTGCCCTGGTCGACCGGCTTGGCGAGCAGGAGGGGATCGAGCGGGCCGGCGCGCTGCTGGGGCAGTGGATCGCCGAGGGGCTGATCGCCGGGATCAGACGCTGAAGCGCTCGCCGACCAGGTCCTCCGACAGCGTCCACAGCCGCTCGGCCATGTCCGGATCGACCGCGTAGGAGCGCACCCCGCCATCCATGGCCTGATCGTCCACCGCTGCGACGTGGCAATCCTCGCAATAGGCCCCGCCCTGTCCGGCCAGCTCGGGAGCGGTCGCCGCCCAGCAGGTGGTCGCCGCGCCCTGCTCCACGGTCTTGAAGGCGAAATTGCCGCCGGCATTCTTCCTGCTGATCGCGATAAGGTCGGCCACGTCCTGCTCGCTCAGGTGCCGGCCGAGATTGGTGTTGATGCCGCCGGGGTGGACCGCGAAGACGTCGATGCCGCGGTCTGCCAGCCGCCGCTGCAGCGCCACCGCGAACAGCACGTTGGCGGTCTTCGACTGGCCGTAGCTGGCCCACTTGTCATAGGCGCGGGTGCGGAAGTTGGGATCGTCCAGGTGGACGCGGTCGCGGTGATGCGCGCGGCTGGAGAGATTGACGATCCGCCTGCCCCGCCCGGCCTCGACCAGCGGCAGCAGGTGTTTCGTCAGCAGGAAGTGGCCCAGATGGTTGGTGCCGAACTGCAGCTCGAACCCGTCGGCGGTCTGCCCCTGCGGGCAGGCCATGACCCCGGCGTTGTTGATGAGGAGGTCGATCGCGGGGAAGCGCCGCACCGCCTCCTCGCCGCAGGCCCGCACGCTGGCGAGCGAGGCGAGATCGACCTCGATCGTCTCCACCGCCGCGCCCGGCACCCGGGCGCGGATGGCTTCGGCCGCCGCCTCGAGCCGTGCCGGGTCGCGCGCCGCCAGCACCACGCGCGCGCCGCGCGCGGCCATGGCGCGGGCGGTCTCCAGCCCTAGGCCCGATGCGCCGCCGGTGATGAACACCGTCTGCCCGCTGAGGTCCACCCCCGCCAGCACCTCGTCCGCCGTCGATTGCGCTCCGAATGTCGTCATGGTCCGTCTCCCTGGTGCAGTGGCAGTTCGTAGAGGAACTCGTCGTCCCTGTGCTCGCCGACCCAGAAGTCGATCTCGGCGACCTTGGCGAAGCCGTGGCGCGCGTAGAAGCGCTGCGCCCCGAGGTTCTCCGCCCAGACCGAAAGCTGGATCGCGTCGTGGCGCCGCGCGCGCGCCTCGGCGATCGCCCAGTCCATCAGCGCCGCGCCGATGCCCTGCCCGGTGGCGTCGGGCCGGGTGTAGAGCTGGCCGAGCGCGATCGGGTTGCGCGCTCCGGTCGGCGATTGGTCCGCATATGAGCTGGGGTGGCGCAGCTTGGCGTAACCGAGCAGCCGGGAGCCTTCGTCGGCCAGCCGGTGGATGCACTCCTCGCCCTCGACCTCGCCGCGCACGACCTCCTCGGCGTAGACCGCTGCCAGAAAGGCGGCGAGGTTCTCCCGCGAATAGAGGTGTCCGAACGCGGCGACGAAGCTGTCCCGGCCGAGCGCGGCAAGCGCGGGAACATCCGCGGTCGTGGCAGGGCGCAGGATCATGGCGGCTTCTGGTAAGCCGGCAGGCACAATGTGCAAGCCCGCTTCGCAGCGAGGGGCAGGCGTGATAGCCAGCGGCCATGCCGACCCTGCGCCCCCTGCCCGCCGCCGCCCTCGCCCTGCTTGCCGCCCCGCTCGCGGCGGAGGAGGAACCGCGCTGGTCGCTCGCCATCCATGGCGGCGCGGGCACGCTCAGCCGCGAGGCGATGACGCCGGAAAGGCAGGCCGGGTACGAGGAAGCCTTGCGGCGCGCGCTGGACGCGGGTTCGCAAATCCTGGCCGAGGGCGGCAGCGCGGTGGACGCAGTCAAGACCGCGATCGTCATGATGGAGGATTCGCCGCTGTTCAACGCCGGCCGCGGCGCGGTGTTTACCTGGGAGGGGACGAACGAGCTCGACGCCTCGATCATGGACGGGCGCGACCGCTCGGCGGGCGCGGTGGCGGGGGTCAAGACGGTCAGGAACCCGATCCTGCTCGCCGACAAGGTCCGCACCGAAAGCCCGCACGTGTTCCTGATCGGCGCGGGGGCGGAGACCTTCGCGCTCGAGAAGGGCTTCGAAGTCACTCCGCCCGAATGGTTCGCCACCCCGGCGCGGCGCGAGGCGCTGGAGCGGATGAAGGCGAACAGGCTGTCATCGCTCGATGTCGATCACAAGTTCGGCACGGTGGGCGCGGTGGCGCTCGACCGGGACGGCAATCTCGCGGCTGGCACCTCGACCGGCGGGATGACCGGCAAGCGCTGGGGCCGGGTGGGTGACGCGCCGGTGATCGGCGCTGGAACCTTTGCGGATAATCGCGCCTGCGCGGTCTCCGCGACGGGGTGGGGGGAGTACTTCATCCGCGTCGGCGTGGCGCACGAGATCTGCACACGGCTCCGGGTCGAGCGCGCGATCGCCGGATTGCTGGCCGACGTGCGGATGCCGGAAAGCAGCGATGTCCATACCGGGGACGTTCCGCCCGGGTCCGTGGCCGGTGCCGCCGCGCAGATGATCGCCGACGATGTCATGGCCGACGTCGCCAAACTCGGCGGCGATGGCGGGGTGATCCTGGTCACGCCCGAAGGGCACGCGCTGTTCAGCTTCAACACCACCGGGATGTACCGCGGCCGCGCGACGAGCACCGGCATCAACGAGGTCGCGATCTTCGGCGGCGAGGAGAAGGCGTCCGACACGCCGGACCACTGAAGCCCCTTCCCGTGAGGAAAGGCGCCGGGAAGGGGTGGCCGCCCTACCGGATGTGTCGGACCTTCACCCCCGGTGCCCCGCTGGGGGAGCGGGACAGGGCGGATTCGACTACCGCGCGGCCCATTGCGCCAGCACGCGGCCGCATTCGGCCAGCACCGCCTGCGCGGCCGGCTCCACCCGCAGGTGCTGCTGCGCGGCGCGGAAATAGGTGGCGAAGGTGACCGGCGCGCGCCCGGGCGGCTCGACGAAGCCGATGTCGACATAGACGCTGCCCATGCCGGAGGCGAGCGAGGTCCCGGTCTTGTCGCCGGCGGGCCATCCCGCGGGCAGGCCGGCGCGCACCCGGTCGAGGCCGGTGCCGGTCTCGATCAGCCACTGGCGCAGCTCGGCCCGGCGCGGCGCATCGAGCAGCGGACCGTAGAGCAGCGCGGCGACCGTGCGCGCCATGGCATCGGGGGTGGTGGTGTCGCGCAGTTCGCCCGGGCGCACCAGGTTCAGTTCCGGCTCGGTCCGGTCGAGGCGGCTGGTCTCGTCGCCCAGGCTGCGCCAGAACGCGGTCAGCGCCCCCGGTCCGCCCAGCTCGCGCAGCAGGACATTGGCCGCCGCATTGTCGCTGCTCACCTGCGCCGCGCGGGCGAGTTCGCGCAAGGTCGCGCCCTGTTCCAGCCGCTCGGTGGTGAAGGGCGAGACCGCCATCAGGTCCTCGCGAGTCCAGCGCACCGTGCGCTCCGCATCGATCAGCCCGGCCTGCTCGCGCGCCAGCACCATCGCGGCGAGCGACAGTTTGAGCGAGGAGGCATGGGGAAACCGGGCATAGCCGTTGAGGCCGACGCTCTCGCCGCTGCCGGTGTCGAGGAAGCTCGCGCCCAGCACGCCGTTGGCACCGGCCTCGATGATCCTCAGCCGCATGGCGAAACGGCCGGCGGGTCCGGGGGTGGCAGGAATGCACGAGGCGAGGCCGAGCCCCGCCAGCGCCGCCGCCGCGCCCGCCAGCGCGGCGCGCCGGTCGAGGCTGTTGTGCTCATCCGCCATCGTGCTTGTCCTTCTTGCGTTTGCCGAACCGCATCCCGCCTTCCAGCCGGGCGCGCAGCTGGGCGTAGAACGCCTCGAGGAAGGCGCGCTCGTCACCCGCGCCGGGCTCCCACCCGATCCGGCGGCAGATCGCCTGGTGGACCGCAGCCATGGCCTCGGCCCGGTTCTCGCGCAGCACCCGCTCGAGCGTCTGCAGTTCGTACTCGCCGTAGACCGACAGTTCCGCCTCGCCGAAGCGATAGGCCGCCCCGGTCAGCGTGCTGGCGTGGTCGCGCATCGCCCCCTGGGTCGAGAGCGCTTCGGCGAGCCGCGCGCGCGGCGCTTCCACCACCCAGGTTCCCGCCACCAGATCGCCCGCGCGCAGCGCGTCGCGGTTGAAGAAGGGGAACAGGAGGAACACCAGGAACCACAGCAGCGCGGCCCATCCGGCCGGGCCGCTTTCGCCCGACGGGGCGACCATCAGCAGCACCAGCGGCAGGAACAGCTCGATGTCGCGCAGCAGGTTGCGCGCCAGCACGGCCTCGGCGGTCAGGCGCTCGCCGCCGCGCGAATCGGCGGCCCGGGCGGCGACCCGGATGCCCACCGCGCGCTTGCCGAAGGTCGCCCCGCGCGGTCCCAGTTCCATGACGATGAAGTAGCCGTTCCACAGGAAGAACCAGAACAGCGTCCACACCACGAACAGGAACTCGCCCGCGCCCGACACGCTCGTCTCGAGCTGGGCGGGCAGCCCGCTGGCCATGAACAGGAGCAGCAGAGTCCCCGCCAGCGCGGTGATGAACAGCAGGGCGAAGTCGAGGATCAGCGCCCCGGCGCGGGCCGAGCGGCTGGCGATCCGGAAGCCGAGCACCACCCCTTCGGGCGTGACCACCTCGCGGCAGCGCCTGTCGATCACCGCCACGCTCATGCCGCCCCGCTCCGGTGGCGGCCGCGGAAGGCGTAGAAGTAGGCCAGCCACATGGCCAGCATGAACAGCCCGATGATCGCCCGCGCCTCGGTTCCGGCAAGCTGGCGCGGGAAGGCCTCGAGCAGGGCGGCGAGCACCAGCATCAGCACCACGCCCGCCATCACCTGCGCCCCCCGGCGGCCGGCGTCGGCCGCCGCCGCCAGGACGCTGCGCCTGCCGGGAAAGGCCATCCGCCGCCCGATGTGCAGCCCCGCCGCCCCGGCGAGCAGGATCGCCAGCAGCTCGGTCGTGCCGTGCACCCCCAGCCAGGCGAGAAAGGGCAGCAGCAGCCCGGCCTCGTGGTAGAGCCACAGCATCGCGCCCAGCACCGCCATGTTGTGGACCAGCAGCATCAGCGTCGGCAGTCCGAAGGCGAAACCGAGCGCGAAGGCGAGGATCGCCACCCCGGCGTTGTTCTGGAACAGCTGCGCGGCAAAGGCGGTGAGGCCGCCGGTCGTCTCCTCCACCCTGAGCGTTTCGAGCAGGGCCTCGCGGCTGGCCCCGGGCACCCGGGTATCGGCGAACTGGGCCGGCACCAGCGAAAAGTACCATTCCTGGTCCCGCGCCACCAGCATCCACCCCGCGAGCGTGCCCATGACCATGACGAACAGCGCGATGCAGCTGTCGAGCCAGACTTCGCGCACCGCCCGGCTGAGATCGCCGCCGAGGAAGCGGCGCAGCCAGGCCAGCGCCCCTTCGCGCGGGCCGTAAATCTGGAACCAAGCGCGCTGGACCAGCGCCTCGAGATAGGCCAGCGTGGCGGCGTCGAGCGAGGTCTCGCGCGCTACCGCCAGGCTCGATGCGGCGGTACGGTAGAGCGCGGGCAGCGCCATCACGTCCGCGTCCGACAGGCCGCGCAGGCGGCCCTTCTCGATCCGCCCCAGCATGGCCTCCAGCCGCGACCAGTCCTGCTCGCGCTCGAGCCGGAACCGGTCCGAGCGCAGCGCTGCCGCCGCCACTTCGGGCGGGGCGGCGGCGTCCTTGCGGCCGAACAGCGAGCCCAGCACCGGTGCCTTCATCCGATCGCCCCCTTGCGCTTGATCTCCAGGTACCGGTCGATCAGGCGGTAGCCGATCTGGCCGTAGGGTGCCTCGAGCACGTCGACTCCGAGCGCGCGCAGCCGCTGGAGCACCAGCGTGCGCTGACGGACCAGCGTGTCGGCGGTGATCGCGATGGCGAGGTCGGCCAGCGTGGCGGGTTCGGTCGACCGCAGCCCGGCCAGCTCGGTGTCCTCCATCGTCACCACCAGCACCAGGTGCCGCTCGACCAGCCGGCCGATGCTTTCGAGCATCAGTTCCGCCCCGGTCGGGTCGGTGAAGTCGGAGAACAGCACCACCAGCGAGCGCCGCCGCAGCCGTGCGGTCAGCGTCGCCAGCGCGAGCACGAAGTTGGGCTCCTCGGCGTGATAGTCGAGCCCGGCGGCCGCCGACTGCAGCTGGTGGAAGGCGCGCGGATCGGCCACGAACGGGGTCATCACCTCGGGATGGCGGGCAAAGCCGAACAGCGCCACCCGGTCGCCGCCCTTGAGCGCGACGTAGGCGGCGGTGAGCGCGGCGGTGACCGCCCGGTCGATCCGCGGCAGCCCGTCGACCGGCTCGCACATGGCCTGGCCGCAGTCGAAGGCGAACACGATCTGGTTGTTGCGCTCGCTCTCGTTCTCGCGGGCGTAGAGCCGGGTGTGGCGCGCGCTCGCCTTCCAGTCGATCCGGCGGCGGTCCATCCCCGGCTCGTACTCGGCCAGCGCCTCGAACTGCGTGCCTTCGCCGCGGATGCGCCGGGCGATCAGCCCGAATTGCGCGTCGCGCAGGAAGAACTGCAGCTCGGGGCTGCGGACCGGGGCGAGATCGGGCCAGACGCGCACCCGCCGGTCGAGCGGCAGACGCACCTGCCGCGCGCCGAGGCCGAGCGGGCCGGCCCAGCGCAGCCACAGGTCGGTGAGCGCCGCCGTCCCCCGGCGCGTGGGGCGCACCTGCGCGGTGCCGGTCCAGACGCCGCTGTCCCCGCCGGCGAGCGGCAGTTCCACCACGCCGCCCGCGGCCAGGCGCGGATCGCAGGCGATCGCCGCCTCCACCGGCGCGGCGCTGGCGCGCGCGGCGATCGCGGCGCGCAGCCGCACCGCCAGGGGTTCGCCCACCTCGCCGTCACCCGGCAGGGCGAGGTCCCAGTGGTCAAGCCGCCCGGTGAGCAGCGCGTCGAGCAGCACCAGCACGATCAGCGCCGCCCCCGCCGCAGGAGCCGCGACCCAGGCCCCGGGCACGGCTGCGGCGAGGACCAGCGCCAGCGGCGCGGCCAGCGCGACCAGCCAGGCGGTCCGGGCGGTGGGGACGAGAGGGAAGCGCAACCGCCCTGCCCTCAGCGCGGAGCCTGGGTGCTGTCGACCAGTTCAGCAACCAGCGCCTCGATCGCACGGCCCTCGATCTCGGCGGCCGGGCTCAGAGTCAGCCGGTGGCGCAGGACCGAGGTGGCCAGCGCCTTCACGTCATCGGGGATGACGTAGTCGCGGCCCTCCAGCGCGGCGCGGGCGCGCGCGGCACCGGCCAGCAGCACCGCGGCACGCGGCGACGCGCCGCTGGCGATATCGGGGTGCTCGCGGGTCGCGCGCACCAGCCGCACCACGTAGTCGACGATCTCCTGCGCCACGGTGACCTGGTCGAGCGCGGCGCTGGCGGCTGCGAGCTGCGCGGTATCGGCCACTGCACCCACTCCGAACTCGGCCGCACGGACCGGACCCTGGCGCTGGCCGAAGCGGGTGACGATCCGCGCCTCCTCCTCCTGGCTGGGATAGCCGACCAGCAGCTTGAACAGGAACCGGTCGAGCTGCGCCTCGGGCAGGGGGTAGACCCCCTGGTTCTCGATCGGGTTCTGCGTCGCCACGACCATGAACCGTTCGGGCAGGGCGTGGGTCTCGCCATCGAGCGTGACGCGGCGTTCCTGCATCGCCTCGAGCAGCGCGGCCTGGGTCTTGGGCGGGGTGCGGTTGATCTCGTCCGCCAGCAGCAGGTCGCAGAAGATCGGTCCGCGGGTGAGAGTGAACTGGCTGGTCTGGAAGTTGAACAGGTTGGAGCCGAGGATGTCGCCGGGCAGCAGGTCGGGGGTGAACTGGATGCGGCCGAAATCGAGCCCAAGCGTGGTCGCGAAGCACTGCGCGAGAAAGGTCTTGGCCGTGCCCGGCGGCCCTTCGAGCAGGACGTGCCCCTGGGCCAGCAGGGCGACCAGCAGGTGGTCGACGATCTCGTCCTGGCCGACGATCGCCTTGCCGACCTCGGCCCGGATGGAGCCGGCCAGCGCCCGTGCGTGGTCGAGGGTCATGGTCATGGGATCAGGTTCCTTTCGAGGTCTTTGAGCGCGCGCGCGGCACGCAGCAGGTCTGAGCGGGAGCGGGCGGCGCGCATCTGTGCGGCCAGCCCGGAGAATGCCGGGCCGCTCGCGCCGCGGCGGCGCAGGGCATCGTCGATCGCGCCTTCGTCGGTGCCGCGCAGCCGCAGCAGCGCGGCCAGCCGGCCCGCCATCAGCTCGGCGTAGGGGGCGGCGAGCAGGTGAAGCCGCCCGGTGCGCTGGATGAAGCCGGCGCTGTTGGCCACCAGCCGCGCCTTGCCGAAGGCGATCGCCCGGTCCTCGGCAAGCGGCGGACCGAACCGCAGGAGGGCGCGCCAGGCGACCACCACCAGCGCCAGCAGAAGGCACAGAGTCGCCGCCAGGAACGGAGGCGCGAACGCCAGCGTCAGCAGGTTGCGGGTCTGCCCGATCCCGTGGAGTGTCAGGTCGAAGGTGACGCCCAGCTCCTCTCCCTCCATCGCCAGCCAGACGAGCTCCCGCGCGAGATCGGCACGGTCGCGGTCGGCCATGCCGTAGTTGTTGAGAAGGTCGGGCTCGGCCACGAAGGTGACGCCCCACTTCTCCCGGTCGAGCGTTTCGGGATCGCCCGCACCGCGTCCGGCGGCTTCGGCGAGAACCGGGTAGTAGCCATCGTCGCTGACATAGCCGGCCAGGGTCCGGCCCGAGCGGTCGGTCACCAGCGGCACCAGCGCGCCGCCAGTCAGGTGCATGGCGCGGGACGGGTCGGGCAGGCTGCCGGAATAGCCGAGCCCGCGCCAGTGCGGCGCGGCACCCGCGAGCCGGGCCAGCTTGGCCGAGAGCGCATAGGGCCCGGTCAGTTCCGCCAGCCACGGGGCCTCGCTCGCGCCCGAGAGCACGACCCAGCCCGGTTCCGCCTCGACCCTGGTGCCGCGCGGTATCGGCGTGGTCAGCCACTTGGGAAGGATGACGAGCGTCGGCCCGGTGAGGCGGCGCGCCTCGATGATCGCCTGCAGTTCCCCGGCATCGGTGAAATGCGGCGGGGTCAGCACCAGCAGGTCGGCCGTCCCGTGACGCGTGGTGTTGCGCCCGAGCGAGACCGCCAGCCCGTCGTCCTCGAGCAGGCGGACCAGCGCGGCATAGCCGTTGAGCCCGCGGGCCGCGGCGTGGTCGCCGCCGTTGTTGTCGCCGCCCCCGGTCTGCCCGGTGCCGATGAACCACAGCATGGCGAGGAAGGCCAGCCCGCCGAACAGCAGCATGGCGAGCACGGTGCGCGGGCGGAAGGTCGCCGGCCGCGCCGCGCTCATGCGCCCTGCCCCAGCTTGTGCAAGGCGAACTCGGCATAGGCGGCGCGGGCGGTCTCCCAGTCCTCCCGCCCCAGGCGGCGCAGCGCGAACAGGCTGCGCTCGACCCGCTCGGCGATCACTCTGAACGCCTCGCGCGCGGCCTGGGGCAGCGCGGGCAGCACGGCCAGTTCGCGCGCGGTGCTCGACGGCTCGACCCACCCCGCCCGCGCGGCGGCGATCTGGGCCACGCTGCGGTGCAGGAGCAGGTGGGTGGCCTCGTCGAAGCGGCCTTCGCCGGCGAGCCGGTCGGCCTCTTCCAGCAGGGCCAGCGCCTCCTCGCGCCGGGGAGCCCACTCCTCCTCGTCGCCACCGGCGCGCGGCGGGCGTTCCAGCAGGGGGGCGAGCAGGCGCCACAGGAGGAGGAGCAGCGCGAGCGCGGCGAGGCCGAGCAGGATCCACTTGAGCACCGGCCACGACAGCCCGAGCATTTCGCCCAGCGGGCCGAGCACGTCGCCGAGCCAGCCGAACAGGTCGTCGAGCCAGTCGAGGTCGGGAGGCGGCTGCTCCGGAACGTCCACCGGGGCATACTGGATCGAGCCGTCGCCGCGCACCGCGCTCCAGCCATCGGCACTTGCCGCGCCGGCCGGTGCCTGGGCGGCCTGACCCGCCGGTTGCGCTGCGCCCCTCGTCACGCCGCCCGTGGTGGCAGAGCGCGCCCGGCCATGCAAGCGCCCGGGAAGGCTAGCCTCTGCTGCGCGCCTGGCGATAGGTGCCGAGCATCCGCAGTTCCTTGCAGTGGAACGCCAGTTCCTCCAGCGCGCGGTCGATCGCCGGATCGCCCGGCGCGCCGACGATGTCGGCATAGAACATCGTCGCGGAGAAGCTCGCCCCCTTCTGGTAGCTCTCCAGCTTGGTCATGTTGACACCGTTGGTGGCGAACCCGCCGAGCGCCTTGTAGAGCGCGGCGGGGATGTTCTTCACCTCGAACACGAACGTGGTCATCGCCGCTTCACCGCCGAGCGAGGCGGCATCGAGCGGCTCGCGCGCGAGGATCACGAAGCGGGTCGTGTTGTCGTGGGCGTCCTCCACCCCGTGCTCGACGATGGCGAGGCCGTAGAGATCGGCGGCGAGCGCGGGCGCGATGGCGGCCAGCGCCGGATCGCCGCGCTCCGCCACGTAGGCCGCCGCCCCGGCAGTGTCGGCATGGCTCAGCGGCACGATCCCGCGCTGGCGCAGGTAGTGGCGCGACTGGCCCAGCGCCTGCGGATGGCTGTAGGCGGACGCGAACGGGCCGAGGCTGCCGTCGGCATGGGGCAGCGCCATCAGTGCGTGGCTGATCGGCATGAAGTGCTCGCCCACGATCGACAGCCCGCTTTCGGGCAGCAGGAAATGGATGTCCGCCACCCGTCCGTGCTGGCTGTTCTCGATCGGGATGATCGCGCAGGCGGCGCGGCCGTCCCTCACCGCATCGAGCGCGTCCTCGAAGCTGAAGCACGGCAACGGCAGGTAATCGGGTGCCGCCTCGCCCGCCGCGCGGTGCGAATTGGCCCCGGGCGAGCCCTGGAAGGCGATCGCGCGCGCAGGCTCGGCCGCAGCGGCAGCCTGCATCCGCTCGACCATGGCGAGCGCGGGTGCGGGGAAACTCGTCGTCATCTCGGCCGCAGCGCCTAACCGCCCGCGACGGCCGCGGCAATGGTGCATAGCTGTCAACCGGGCTTGCAATCGCCCCTCTTGCCCTTGCAGCGCGCGCCCCTTATGGCGGCGCGCGAAAATCACTCTGTTCGGATTGCACCCATGGACGACCGCTTCAACACTGCCGCCGGCTGGGCCCTGTTCGCCGGGATCGTCGGCCTGGGTGCCTCGATCGCCAGCGGGATGTACTTCCAGGCCGAAGCGCCCCACGCGGTGGAAGAAGGCGGCTATCCGATCGCGGACGCCGATGGCGGGGCCGGCGGAGAGGAAGCGGCGGTCGATCTCGGCACGATCCTGGCCAGCGCCGACCTGGCGCTGGGCGAACAGCAGGCCGTGGCGCGCTGCGGCAACTGCCATACCTTCAACCAGGGCGGGGCCAGCGGGACGGGCCCGAACCTCTACGGGATCATGGGGCTGACCATCGGCAACCATATCCCCGGCTTCAACTACAGCTCGGCGCTGGCCGAGAAGGGCGGCACCTGGACCTGGGAGTCGATGAACGAATGGCTGCTTGCCCCCAAGCAGTACGTTCCCGGCACGACGATGGGTTTCGCCGGCCTGAAGGACGACAACGCCCGCGCCAGCATCATGCTCTATCTCAACAGCCTCGGCTCGAACCTGCCGCTGCCCGCACCCAAGGCGGCCGAGGCAGCGCAGCCGGGCGAGGCGCCGGTCGCCGCCGAGGAAGGCGACGCGCGGGCTCTGGAAGGCATGGTCGATCCGACCAACGACACCCCGCCGGCGGCCCCGGCCGGGCCCGACCCGGTCACCGGCCCGACGCCCTGACGCGGCCGGACCGGCCAGGCGAGCCGGACGGGGTGCAGGCAGGGCGGCGGATCAGCCGGCCCTGTCGCCGTCCCTGTCGCTGGCCCTGTCGCCGGCCCCACCCGGTCCCTTGAACCCCTGCGCGATCACGTACCATTCCGACGAGCCTTTGCGGCTCGCCGGGGGCTTGGCGTGCCGGACCGTGCGGAAATGCCGCTTGAGCAGCGCGAGCAGCTCGCTGTCGGTGCCGCCCGCCAGCACCTTGGCGACGAAGCCGCCGCCGGGTGCCAGGTTCTCCACCGCGAACCAGGCCGCGGCCTCGACCAGGCCCATCGTGCGCAGGTGATCGGTCTGCTTGTGGCCGACGGTGTTGGCAGCCATGTCCGACAGCACCAGGTCGGGCGGCCCGTCAAGCGCCTCGGCGAGCGCGCCCGGGGCCTCCTCGGCCATGAAGTCCATCTGCAGCAGGATGACGCCGTCCAGCGGGTCGACCGGCAGCAGGTCGATCCCGACCACCGCAGCGCGGGGTGCACGCTGGCGCACGACCTGCGCCCAGCCCCCCGGGGCGACGCCCAGGTCGACCACCCGCTGCACGCCCTTGAGCAGGCCGTACCTGTCGTCGAGCTCGATCAGCTTGTAGGCCGCGCGGCTGCGATAGCCGTCGGCCTTTGCCTGCCTGACGTAGGGATCGTTGAGCTGGCGCTCCAGCCACCGCACCGAGGACGCGGTGCGCCCGCGCGCGGTCTTCACCCGCTTGCCGGCATCGCGCGGGCCCCGGCTCACGGGCGCACCTGCCGTTGCAGCAGGGCGCGGCGGGTCTCCTCGCCGGCGATGTCGGTGGCGATGAGGTTGCGCAGGATGCCTTCGCGGATGCCCCGGTCGGCCACTCCCAGCCGCTCGGCCGGCCAGATGTCCATGATCGATTCGAGAATCGCGCAGCCCGCCACCACCAGTTCCGCGCGCTCGCTGCCGATGCACGGCAGCTGGCTGCGCTCGGCCGGCGAGAGCGCCGCCAGTCGTGTGCTCACGGCGCGCATCGAGGCCGAGGGCAGCACCAGCCCGTCGACCGCGCGCCGGTCGTAGTGCGGCAGTTCGAGATGGAGGCTGGCGAGCGTCGTCACGGTGCCGCTGGTGCCGAGCAGGCGCCGCGTCCCGTGCGCCGCGATCATCGGCGCCAGCCGGTCGGCGAAGGGGGCGAAGCTTTCGCTCACCACCCGCCGCATCTCCGCATAGATCGCCGCCCGCCGTTCGCGCGGACCCTCCACCCGGCCGATGGTGTCAGTAAGCGAGACGACACCCCAGGGCACGCTCTGCCAGTCGAGGATGCGCGGCACCCGGCCATGCGGCTCGACCAGGACCAGTTCGGTCGAGCCCCCGCCGATGTCGAAGATCAGCGCCGGCTCGTCCCCCTGTTCGAGCAGGATGTGGCAGCCCAGCACCGCCAGCCGTGCCTCCTCCTCCGCGCTGATGATGTCGAGCGCCAGCCCGGTCTCGCGCCGCACCCGTTCGATGAAGGCCGGCCCGTTCTCCGCCCGGCGACAGGCCTCGGTCGCCACCGAGCGGGCGAGGCGGACATTGCGCCGGCGCAGCTTGTCGGCGCAGATCCGCAGCGCGCCGAGCGTGCGCTCCATCGCCGCTTCGCTCAGCCGGCCGGACTGGGCGAGGCCCTCGCCCAGGCGGACCACCCGGCTGAAGGCGTCGATCACGGTGAAGTGGTCGCCGGCCGGCCGGGCGATCAGCAGGCGGCAGTTGTTGGTGCCGAGGTCGAGCGCGGCGTAGGCTTGGGCGTAGCGATCGGGGGCCGGGGCGTAGCGATCGGGTGATGCCTCGTTGCCCACGCGGCGAGCGGGCGCGTGACGAGCCCCTGCCGCTCCGGCCTGGTCACAGGGCGGGCCGCTGCGGCTGTCTGGCTGGCCGGGGCGCTTGTAGCGAAAATCGGCTACCTTGCCGGACCTTTCGCCCCCTTGTTCGCCAGCCCTCTTCTTCCTGTCCGGCGGAAACCGTTCCGCCATGTATCTGTTCCTATCCTCTCGCGGGCGATACCGCGAGGACCTGGAACCGATGCTAGCCCGGAGCGCCGGCGGGGGCAAGAGAGGTGCGACGGCAAGCCTTGACCTTCACCCGGCACGAACCTATGTGCCCCGCTCGCAGCCGGGCCCGCCCGCCGCGCGATGCCCCGTCGTCTAATGGTAAGACTACGGACTCTGACTCCGTCAATTGAGGTTCGAATCCTCACGGGGCATCCAGTTCATCATCCTTCGGCAACCCGGCCAGCCTGCCCGCCTGCACAAGTCACCGACCCCTTCGGCGGATGCCGGGGGTGGGTGGAAGCCGTGCCGGCTGGCGATCCTGATGTCGTCGGCTGTCAGTTCGGTCGATAAAGTGCAAAGGAGTTTTCTGGCGCAGCCGACCGCGCCTTTGATCGCGTTAAGATGGCTGAAAAGGGGCTAAGCCCCGAAGCCCAACCCCTTGGCGCCTTGGCGTCTTGGCGCGAACCCAACGCAACCATCGCGATAAGGGGTTCACGCAGAGGCCGCAGAGGGAAGGGGAGACGCGGAGAAGGAGAGGGGATTGGATTAGGTATACTGTCCCCGGAATTCCTGTCCCCGGAATTCAGCGCCGAGGGTGGCAGTCAACGAGTTCAAGGTGAGGGACGCCGGGCCATAGTGAATTGCACAATGATCCTTGTCTCCGGTGTTCCTTCGACGTCCTGCACCCTCGGGGCTGAAGTGGTTAGGTCGGCGAAGCACCCTCGGAACCCTGCGACTTCGTGGTGGTTTCAAATATTGACGAGAGAGGTTTGCCGCGTAGTACCGCCTCAGCGATCGAAAAGACAAAAATAACCGCCATCGTAACAATGAAACACATGGCAACAAAGAAGATAAAAAATAACCAAATAGGCATATCTTCGTATGCACTATAAAAGCCATACACCTCGTATGGCACTGGAAGGAAAAGAGATATGTTAACCCTTGACCCAGAAAAGCTCAATTTTGGCAAATCATTATCTGATACATATTTAACATCGCTATGATAATCATCTGACCAAATCAGAAGATTGATTTTCTCTCCGGGATTTAAATCGGGAATATTGTAAAAACTTTCATCTTCACTCTTTGGAAGGTCAAAAAATTTCAGCGCATCTCTTCTAAATTGTATTGCTAGCACGTTTTCAGATGATAATCTGATTTGTTTAGCGATTTCAGTTCCGGTGTTTTGAATTTCATATTCATACAATGTAGAGTAGCCTGACCCATATATTCCGGCCCAACGTGCTGCATACTCTACATCGATTGCATCTTTACACTTTAGTGCCTTGTCTAATTCGGCTTCGCTGAGATCAATTTTGCCTAGGTCGGCATAGCTAATCGAAGCGATGCCCGGGACTTGAACTGTCTGGCAGGCCCTCTTCTTTAATTCTCTTGCAAGGATACGGGCTGCTGAATCATTTTTAAGGTTTGCCGCCACATACAGCGGGACCCGAAAGTCATGAATTTGCGCTTGAACGTCTAGCGAGGTGTTTGATTTAGGCCGCAAGAACTCGACAACAGTGATGAATGAAGCGACGAAGCCTACAAATGCGAAAAAGAGTAGTGCAGTACTCTTTATGCTCTCGCTTTTTGCAGAGAGATCGTTGCTCATTATTTAATTTACTCCGCCGCCTGCACCCCGGCAGCATTCCCGAACATGTCCGGCTCGCCGCTGGCCTCGTCCGCTTCGTTCGCGGCCGCACCCAGTTTCGCTTTCTGGCGCTTGTCGAAGCTCGACCACACGTCCTGCCAGTTGCCCTTGGTCGCGCCCTTGGAATACTCGGTCGCGCGGGTTTCGAAGAAGTTAGCGTGCTCCACCCCGTTGAGCAGCGGGGTGAGCCAGGGCAGCGGGTGGTCCTCGACCATGTAGATCGGTTGCAGCCCGAGCTGGCCCAGCCGCCAGTCGGCGATGTAGCGGATGTAGCGCTTGATCTCCTTCGCGCTCATGCCCGAGACCGGGCCCATCTCGAACGCGAGGTCGATGAAGGCATCCTCCAGCCGCACGGTCTTCTGGCAGATGTCGACGATGTCTTCCCTGACCGCCTTGGTCAGGCAGTCGCGCTCGCGCACGAATTCGTGGAACAGGCGCACGATGCCTTCGCAATGCAGGCTCTCGTCGCGGACCGACCAGCTGACGATCTGGCCCATGCCCTTCATCTTGTTGAAGCGCGGGAAGTTCATCAGCATGGCGAAGCTGGCGAACAGCTGCATCCCTTCGGTGAAGCCGCCGAACGCCGCCAGCGTGCGGGCGATGTCCTCGTCGGTGTCGACCCCGAACTGCTGCAGGTAGTCGTGCTTGTCCTTCATCTCCTCGTATTCCATGAAGGCGGAATATTCGGATTCGGGCATCCCGATCGTGTCGAGCAGGTGGCTGTAGGCGGCGATGTGGACCGTTTCCATGTTGCTGAACGCGGTCAGCATCATCTTGATCTCGGTCGGCTTGAACACGCGCCCGTACTTGTCGTGGTAGCAGTCCTGCACCTCGACATCGGCCTGGGTGAAGAAGCGGAAGATCTGAGTCAGCAGGTTGCGCTCGTGCTCGGTGATCTTCTGCGCCCAGTCGCGGCAGTCCTCGCCCAGCGGCACCTCCTCCGGCATCCAGTGGATCTGCTGCTGGCGCTTCCAGAACTCGTACGCCCAGGGGTACTCAAACGGCTTGTAGGTCTTGCGGGCTTCAAGAAGGGACATCGCTCACGACTCCTGCGGACGAATGGCTGACAATGGCTGGTGCCGTCGCGGCGCGAAAGGCGCGGGGCGGCGAGGAAGGGGGAAAACGGCCGCAGCGCTGCGGCGGTCCGCCGCGCGGCAGGGGAACCGGGGGGCAGCCGGCGCGATTGGACAGAAAGGCGCCGGCACCCGCCGCGCCCCGACTGAAGGAGACCCGCCATGGGAGAATACGAACCCAACGATTCGCGCAACATCACCGGCACGGCCTCCACCCCCGATGGCCGTTTCACCAATCCCGATGGCGCGGCGGCCCGGCCGGGCGAGACGCAGGGGATCGGCCAGCAGCGCGCCGAGGAACTGGGCCTCACCGGGCAGGCAGGTGCCGCGACCGGCGGCGACGGCAGCATGGCCGGCCTGATCCGCCCGCACATGGCGGTGGTCGATGACGGGGGACGGCAGGTCGGCACGGTCGACCACATGGAGGATGGCCGGATCAAGCTTACCCGCAGCGGCAGCACCGACGGGCAGCACCACCACCTGTCGCTCGACCAGATCGACCGGGTGGAAGACGGCCGCGTCTGTCTGCGCGCCGGTGGTGGCCCGAGCTCCGGCTCCGGCAGCATCTGACCTGCGCTGCCCGTCGCTCGCCCCGCGCGCCCGCGCCGGTGCGCGGCGCGTCGTGCGTGGCGGCGGGGGAACGAAGGGGCGGATCATGGTCGGCCTTTCGGGCAGCAGTTCGGACGGGCGGTCAGCAGGCGGTCAGGGGATGGGGTCGGTTTCGACCGGTATCTCTCCGGGCGGGGTATCGGGGCCGGCCGGCCGGTCGGCGAAGATCATGCCGCTCAGGGCCAGCCCGCTCAGCACGAGCAGCGCCAGACTGACGAGGTGGATCGCGAGGGTGCGGCGGGCGCGGGCGAGCCGCTCTGGACCGGCCGGATGAAGCGGATCGCGCACGATCTCGCCATCCTGCGCGGCCCGCCGCGACTTGCCGAACAAGGCCGCAACGGTTGCCGCGCTGGCGATCAGCTGACCCGCGGTGAACAGGAACGCGATGCCCGAAGCGAGCAGAAGCCACATGAACGGGTTGTCGAACATCGCCTTCCTCCTTCGCGCAGAACCCTGCCGCGCCGGCCATCACTGGCAGGCGAGGCACTCTTCATAATCGGTCTGGCCGGCGGCGAGTTCCATGACCGGAGCCTGGGGCGTGTTGTCGGCCTCCACGCCGCCCGCGAACCCGGCGCGCTGCACGCTCTTGGAACGCAGGTAGTAGAGGCTCTTGATCCCCTTCTCCCACGCCTGGAAATGCAGCATCATCAGGTCCCACTTGTCGACATCGGCCGGGATGAACAGGTTGAGGCTCTGCGCCTGGTCGATGTAGGGTGTTCGGTCGGCCGCGAACTCTAGCAGCCAGCGCTGGTCGAGCTCGAAGCTGGTCTTGAACACCGCCTTCTCCTCCGCAGTGAGGAAGTCGAGGTGCTGGACCGATCCGCCGCGCTCGAGGATCGAGTTCCACACGTTGGTCGAATCCTTCGACTTCTCGCGCAGCAGCTTCTCCAGGTACGGGTTCTTGACCACGAAGCTGCCTGACAGCGTCTTGTGGGTGTAGATGTTGGCCGGGATCGGCTCGATGCAGGCGCTGGTGCCGCCGCATATGATCGAGATCGACGCGGTCGGCGCGATCGCCATCTTGCAGGAAAAGCGCTGCATCACGCCCATGTCCTCCGCATCGGGGCAGGGGCCGCGCTCCTTGGCCAGCAGCATCGAGGCCTCGTCGGCCTTGGCGGCGATGTGCTTGAACATCTTGAGGTTCCACACCTTGGCCATCGGGCTCTCGAAGCCGATGCCCTTGGACTGGAGGAACGAGTGGAAGCCCATCACGCCGAGGCCGACCGAACGTTCGCGGCTGGCGGAATACTTCGCCCGCGCCATCTCCGGCGGGGCACGGTCGATGTAGTCCTGCAGCACGTTGTCGAGGAAGCGCATCACGTCTTCCACGAACTGCCGGTTGCCTTCCCACTCGTCCCACTTCTCGAGGTTGAGCGAGCTGAGGCAGCACACCGCGGTGCGGTCCTGCCCCAGGTGGTCGCGCCCTGTGGGCAGAGTGATCTCCGAGCACAGGTTGGAAGTCGAGACCTTCAGGCCCAGGTCGCGGTGGTGCTTGGGCATCATCCGGTTCACCGTGTCGTTGAACACGATGTAGGGCTCGCCGGTGGCCAGCCGGGTCTCGACGAGCTTCTGGAACAGGCTGCGCGCGTCGACCTTGCCGCGCACGCTGCCGTCGCGCGGGCTCCTGAGCTCGAACTCGCGCCCTTCGCGGACCGCTTCCATGAACTCGTCGGTGACAAGCACGCCGTGGTGCAGGTTCAGCGCCTTGCGGTTGAAATCGCCGCTCGGCTTGCGGACCTCGAGGAACTCCTCGATCTCCGGGTGGCTGATGTCGAGGTAGCAGGCGGCCGAACCGCGCCGCAGCGAGCCCTGCGAAATCGCCAGGGTCAGGCTGTCCATCACCCGCACGAACGGGATAATGCCGCTGGTCTTGCCGTTGAGACCGACCGGCTCGCCAATCCCGCGCACCTGACCCCAGTAGGTGCCGATCCCGCCGCCGCGCGATGCCAGCCAGACGTTCTCGTTCCAGGTGCCGACAATCCCCTCGAGGCTGTCCTCGACCGAGTTGAGATAGCACGAGATCGGCAGGCCGCGGTTGGTGCCCCCGTTCGACAGCACCGGCGTCGCCGGCATGAACCACAGGTTCGAGATGTAGTCGTAGAGGCGCTGGGCGTGGGCCTCGTCGTCGGCATAGGCATCGGCGACGCGGGCGAACAGGTCCTGGTAGGACTCGCCGGGAAGCAGGTAGCGGTCGGTCAGCGTGTCCTTGCCGAACTCGGTCAGCAGGGCATCGCGCGCCGGATCCGTGTGGATGGTGAAGCGGCGGTCCATGACCTTCTTCGAATCGCCCGTGCCGCGCGATTCCGCATCCGCCCTGGCGGCCTGCGCCATGGCTCCGGCCAGCGCCTCGCCCGCCTTCGCGGCGACCAGTGCCTCGCTGCCTGAATCCTGCTTGTCCATGCTCATCGCCGCCTTCTTCGGGATGGGGGCGGGTGCCGTGTCGTTCGCCTGTGCCAGCGCCATCGCCGCCTCGTCTCCGGTCCTCAGTTCCATTGCCGCCTTGCCCCGCCTTCCTGCTTCTGCACCGGCACGCCGGCACCACGTGTTCCGTATGTGTTCGACTCGCGGGAACGCCCCTGACTAGCACGTATCGGCCGGCAGACGGGCAATTACTTGTCCCCCGGCTCTCCACAGGAGGGTCTTGATCGCGCCCTTCGAAGCGGGCGAATCAGCCCTGCCCTGCAACGCCCCTGCCGCCCCTGACAACACGATCTAGTGGGTATCCCCGCGATCCGAACCACTAGATACTGAATCAGGCCGGACTCGGGCGCAAGAGGGTAAAGGCGCGTTAACCATGCCCACGACGGGTGTCCTATCCGGGTCAGACGCCGCGACGCGCCGGATTTGCTGGACTGGCGCGGCGCGCAAGCCCCTAATTGAATCCGGCAAAAATTATTATGGGCAAAATGGGCATTGCGGGGCTTGGACTCAATCGAATCGGCGATGGCAATTTTCGTGCGCCGCGCGGTGGTCAGCCGGCTGCCCGGGCGTGCCCGGCAATCTCTTCGGCAAGCGTGTCGACCAGTTCCAGCGGCAGGTCGTGCCCCCAGCCGGGAATCGTGCGCAGGCGCGCGCCGGGGATGCTGGCGGCGGTGTCGCGCCCGCCCTCGACCGGGACCAGCGGGTCGGCCTCGCCATGGAGGACCAGCGTGGGCGCGGTGATCCCGGCCAGCATGGGCCGCCGGTCTCCATCGGCAAGGATCGCCGCCAGATGCCGCGTCGGCCCTTCAGGATAGACGCTGCGGCGCACGGTGGCGGTGACGCTGGCGCGCAGGCGGTCTTCGGGCGCGGGGAACGCGGGCGAACCGATCGTGCGCGCCAGCCGCATCCCGTGCTCCACCAGCACCGCCTCGTCCATGCTCGCCGGCCGCTTGACCAGCACGTCCAGCGCCTCCTTCCTGGCGGAGGGCAGCTTCGGGTTGCCGGTGGAGGAGAAGATCGAGGTGAGCGAGCGGGTCCGCTGCGGATGGCGCGCGGCGAGGTGCTGCGCGATCATCCCGCCCATGCTGCCGCCCACGATGTGCGCGCGGTCGATCTCCAGCGCGTCGAGCAGGCCGGCACCGTCGTCGGCCATGTCGGCGAGCGTGTAGGGCACGCGCGGCCTGATCCCGAGCTTGCCCAGCAGCGTCAGCTTGACGATCCCCGGTGCGCGCACCCCGTGGAACTTGTGGCTGAGGCCGATGTCGCGGTTGTCGTAGCGGATCACCCGGAACCCGTGCCCGACCAGCGCCTCGACCAGTTCGATCGGCCACAGGGTGAGCTGCGCCCCGAAGCCCATGATGAGCAGGATCGGCGGGTCGCCGCGCCCGCCATGGTCGTCGTAGTGGATCTCGATTCCATTGGCGGTGGCGGTGGGCATCGTCTCTTGTCCGGTTCAGCGAGGTTGCGGGCCGCCATCAACGCAGCCGATCGGCCGCCGCACAACATTTTTTTGCACGTCGGCATGAACCCGGGCGTGATCGCAAGGCACCTGATGCGCGAATGGAGCGGGATCTCGATGGACAAGCAGCACGATCGCCTTCTCGACGAGTACCTGGTTGCTTGCGTCCGCACGGGAAGCCTTGAAGCGATGGAGCTGCTGGCCAAGCGCTGGCACCCGCGGCTGCTTGCCCACGCCATGCGCTTGTCGGGCGAGCGCGAGCTGGCCCGCGACGCGGTGCAATCAGCCTGGGCGGAGATCGTGCAAGGTATCGCCCGGCTGGACGACGCGCGGGCCTTCCCTGCGTGGGCGTTCCGGATCGTGTCGCGCCGATGCGCCCGCGAGATCGACGGCGCGGTGAAGCGCCGAGCGCTGGCAAGCGAAGCGCAGCGGCAGCCGCGCGACGAGGTGCTGCCGCACGAGCCCTCTGACACCGGCCGCCTGCGCGAGGCGATCCGCCTGCTTCCGCCCGGGGAACGCGCGGCGATATCGCTCTACCACCTGGAGGAACTGAGCGTGGCCGAGGTCGCGGTGGCACTCGCGGTCCCGGTCGGCACGGTGAAGACGAGGCTCATGCACGCACGGCGCAAGCTGCGCGTGGTTTTGGAAGGAGAACGCTCATGATGGATACGGAACGGATGATTGGTGAAGCGCTGGTTGCTGAGGAGCGGGATCTGCTGCGCCGGATCGGAGAGGAGCCGGCATACCTGGTCCAGCTGGGGGGGGCTTTCACCGGGCGCCTCGGCTGGGTTAACGGCGCCATGATGCTGGCGCAGATCGTCCTGTTCGTCGCCGGCATCTACGCAGCGGTGCAGTTCTTCACCGCCGGCGATGCCCTGTCGGCGGTGCGCTGGGGGCTGCCGGCGGCGGTGCTGGTGCTGATGTCGCTCATGGTCAAGCTGGCGATCTGGCCCACGATCCAGACCAATCGCGTGCTGCGCGAACTCAAGCGGCTGGAACTGCGGCTTGCCCGCAGCAGCGGGTGAGCCGCCGCCGCGCGCGTCACGGCACCAGCACCGTGTCGCGCGCGTCGGGCAAGGTCTCGAGGTAGTCGAGCGTGTAGTGCAATCCCCGGCTCTCGTGGCGTTTGAGGGCGCTCTGCACGATCAGGTCGGCGGCCTCGATCAGGTTTCTGAGCTCGATCAGGTCGGTGGTGACGCGGAAGGCGCCATAGTATTCGTCGACCTCGCGGCGCAGTAGCGCGATACGGTGCGCGGCGCGCTCCAGCCGCTTGGTGGTGCGCACGATGCCGACATAGTTCCACATGAACCGGCGGATTTCGGTCCAGGTCTGCTTGATGACGACTTCCTCGTCGGAATCGGTCACGCGGCTCTCGTCCCACTCGCGGATGGGGGGCGGGGGGGAGAGCTGGTCCCAGCAGGCGAGGATGTCCTGCGCCGCCGCCTCGCCGAACACGAAGCATTCGAGCAGGGAGTTGGAAGCGAGCCGGTTCGCCCCGTGCAGGCCGCTCTCGGTGCATTCGCCCGCCGCCCACAGGCCGGGCAGATCGGTGCGCGCGTCAAGCCCGACCAGGACGCCGCCGCAGGTGTAGTGCTGGGCCGGCACGACCGGGATCGGATCGGTGGTCATGTCGATGCCGAGGCCCAGCAGCTTGTCGTGGATGGTGGGGAAGTGCCCGCGCACGAACTCGGGCGGCTGGTGGCTGATGTCGAGGTGGACACAGTCGAGGCCATAGCGCTTGATCTGGTCGTCGATCGCGCGGGCGACCACGTCGCGCGGGGCCAGTTCCATCCGCTGCGGGTCATAATCGGCCATGAAACGGTGGCCGGTCTCCGGGTGCAGCAGGTGCCCGCCTTCGCCGCGCACCGCCTCGGTGATGAGGAAGTTCTTGACCTCCAGGTTATAGAGGCAGGTCGGGTGGAACTGCATCATCTCCATGTTGGAGACCCGGCAGCCGGCCCGCCAGGCCATGGCGATGCCATCGCCGGTCGCGCCGCGCGGGGCGGTCGAGAACAGGTACACCCGGCCCGCCCCGCCGCTCGCCAGCACGGTGGCGCGGGCAAGATGCTTCTCCACCCGGCCGGTCGCTTCGTCGAGCGCGTAGACGCCCCAGACCCGGCCGTCGCCGGAGAACCTCTCGCCGTGCCGCCCGGTGATCAGGTCGATGCAGGCCCGGCCCGGCAGCAGGGTCACGTTCGGGTTCTCCTCCGCCGCCTTGAGCAGGGCGGCCTGCACCGCCCAGCCGGTCGCGTCGTCGACGTGGACGATGCGGCGGTGCGAATGGCCGCCCTCGCGGGTCAGGTGCAGATCCGGCCCGTGGGCGTTGAACGGCACCCCCAGCTCGACCAGCCGGCCGATCACCGCCGGCGCCCGCTCGATCACGAACTCGACCGTCTCGCGCCGGTTGAGCCCGGCCCCGGCGACCATCGTGTCGCGCACGTGGTTCTCGAACGTGTCACCCGCGTCGAGCACGGCGGCGATCCCGCCCTGCGCCCAGGCGGTCGAGCCCGAACGCAGGTCGCCCTTGGCCAGAACCAGCACCTTCTTCGTCTGGGCGAGCGCCAGCGCGGCGGTCAGCCCGGCCGCGCCGGAACCGATGATGAGAACGTCGTGGGTCACCTTGGTCATGGCGCGGTCATGCCGCCGCAAGAGCATCGCGGCAAGCGGAGAACGCTTTGTCGACGGGGCACTTTTTCTCCTTGTCTTCCCATCCCCCCGAGCGAGCCGCGCCGTCGTTTTGCGCCATGCCGGGATCCGCCACGCCGCCGCGCCAGGCGCTGCTCACCCCGCGCCGGTCAGCTGGACGAACACGTCTTCAAGGTCCGCCTCGCGGGTGGTGACGTCCTCGACCGCGTAACCGTGACTCTGGATCACCGCCAGCACCTGGCCCGCGCTCATCGCGTCGCGGTCGTAGGTCACCTCCAGCGTGCGCGGCTCGGTCACTTCGGCCCTCAGGAACTGCGGCTCCATGAGCGGCCCGGCGAAATCCTTGTCGACAGTGACCCGGACGATCTTCTCGCGCGCCATGCCGACCAGCTCGCGGGTCGGCTTGTGCGCGATCAGCCGGCCGTGGTTGATGATCGCGATCTGGTCGCACAGCTGATCGGCTTCCTCGAGGTAGTGGGTGGTCAGCACCACCGTCACGCCGTCGCGGTTCATCTGAGCGACCAGTTCCCACAGCTGGCGGCGCAGCTCGACGTCGACTCCGGCGGTGGGCTCGTCGAGCACCAGGATCGGCGGTGAATGGACCATGGCCTTGGCGATCAGCAGGCGCCGCTTCATGCCGCCCGACAGGGCGCGGGCATAGGCGTCGCGCTTGTCGGCGAGGTGGACCGCGCGCAGCAGCTCCTCGCTCCGCCGCAGCGCCCCGGGTATGCCGTAGAACCCGGCCTGGTTCTCCAGCACCTCGAACGGGGTGAAGAACGGGTCGAACACGATCTCCTGCGGCACGATCCCGATCGACCGTTTCGCGTTGCGATGGTCGCGGTCGATGTCGAAGCCCCAGATCTCGGCCGTGCCGGCGGTTTTGGTCACGAGCCCGGCGAGGATGTTGATCAGGGTCGACTTGCCCGCGCCATTGGGGCCGAGCAGGCCGAAGATCGCCCCCTGCGGCACTTCGAAGCTGACCCCGTCGAGCGCGAGCTTGCCCTCGCCCGGGTCTCCGCCGCCGCCGCTGCCGGAGCGCCCGGCGATCGGGGCATAGCGCTTGACGAGGTGGTCAATCCGGATCGCGGGCGGCTTGGTCATGGCCCGACCGCCCTAGGCCGGTGGCGGCTGCCGCGTAAAGGGGGTTGGGGTGCATGGCGCCGGCGGCGGTGAGTGCGCGTTAACCTTTCGCGGGGAGGGGGCATTCACGCCTGCCGGGGTAATCCACCGTGCGATGGGACCGGAACCGACCCCCTGGACCAGCCTGTTGAGGCGAGCGCGTGCGCCCGCGCACCTGCTTGCATGGGCGGCATTCGCCTGCGCCGCCGGCGCGGCCCAGGCGGCCGAAACGGGTTCTGGAAGGGCTAGCACGGTGCTGGTCCAGCCGCTCAGCATCGTCAAGTCGCAGGACATGGATTTCGGCACCCTGATCCCCGCGACCGGGGGCACGGTCGTGCTCGATCCCTCGCCCACCCCTTCGTGCAGCGTGACCGGAGCCGTGATCCGCAGCGGCGTGTGCGAGCCGGCGGAATTCGTCGGCGCGGGATCGGTCAACCAGCGCGTGCGGGTGCGACTGCCGCCGCAAGCGCGCATGACCCTCGCCAACGGCACCGGCGCCACGATGCAGGTGACCGCCATGAGCGTCAACGGCACGCCCGATCTGCTGGTGACGCGCGAGAACGTGCGCAACTTCCGCTTCCGCATCCAGCACCCCACCGGCGTGTTCTTCTTCCGCGTTGGCGGCACCCTCAACGTCGCGGCCAACCAGGCACCGGGCACCTATACCGGAACGTTCGACGTCGATATCCAGTACTTCTGAGCACACGCCGCCGATTGCCTTGACCGGCCCGAGCGACTATCGGGCTGGGGCATGAGCATACCGCCGCCCGAAGTCGTCCCCGTCGAGACCCGCCGCGTCAGCTGCGACGGAGCGAGCGCCATCCGCGGCGGCCAGCGCTTCCGCCCGGCCGCGCTGGGGCACCCGCGCGTGTGGCTGGAGATCGACGAGCATGGCTATGTCGACTGCGGCTATTGCGACCGCCGCTTCGTCCTGCGCGGCGGGCCGGCGGACGGGGCCGACCAGTCGCGACTGCCCGATGTCGCCGCCGGCAGCGATCCGGGGCACCGCTAGCTCGCTTAACCCTGATTTTACCAAGAGCCGCTAGAGCCTTCCGTTCCAGTGGAGGCGAATGGCGTGAATTGCAGAAAGGTTGCCCTCTCGCTCGCCGCCCTCGCAGCGCTGGCGACGACACCGGCGCAGGCGCAAGGCGAGACCGCGACCAGCGGGGCGGAGGCACTGGCGATCGTCCCGCTCAGCCTGGTCAAGGAACAGGATCTCGACTTCGGCTACATCATTCCCGGAACGAGCAACGGCTTCGTCACGCTCTCGCCCGCCAATGTCGTCACCACGACCGGCGGGATCATCGTCACCGGCACCACGCAGAACGCGGCCTTCTACGGCTTCGGCCGCTTCAACCAGCAGCTGCGGATTTCGCTCAACGCCAACCAGTTCAACCTCACCCGGCAGGGTGGCACCCAGACTATGCGGCTCGACCAGGTGACGATCGGCAGCGTACCCCCGGTGACGATCGGCACGGCCCCGCGCACCTTCCGGATCGCTTCTGCCAGCGGCCTGTTCCGCTTCACCGTCGGCGGCAGGCTGCGGGTGCTGAGAAACCAGACGCCGGGCACCTACACGGGCCAGTTCACGGTTTCGGTCGAGTACCTCTAGGCGCGGTCGCGCTCCTGCCCCGCCAGATGGCGAAGGCGGTTTCCCCTGCACCCGATCCCGCTTATGGGGCAGCGCCATGGACCGGAGCCAGATCGTACACGAGAACTTCCTGCGCCGGGTTGCCGCAGGAGACCTGCCCGACGGGCCGTCGCCATCAGGGCCGCTGACGGCTGGCCAGGCGGTGCAGCTCTACCGCTCGGGCTGTCTGACCCGCGCGCTCGACCTCGCCAGCCGCCGGATGCAGGCGGCGGGCGAAGGGTTCTACACCATCGGCTCGTCGGGCCATGAAGGCATGGCGGCCGTCGCCGCCGCGCTGCGCCCGACCGACATGGCCTTTCTCCACTACCGCGATGCCGCGTTCCAGATCGAGCGTGCCAATCAGGTTCCCGGCCAGTCGATCACCTGGGATATGCTGCTGAGCTTTGCCTGCTCCAGCGACGATCCGATCAGCGGCGGGCGGCACAAGGTGCTCGGCAGCAAGGCGCTGAACATCCCGCCGCAGACCTCGACCATCGCCAGCCACCTGCCCAAGGCGGTCGGCGCGGCCTATTCGATCGGCCTCGCCCGGCGCGTGCGGCCCGAGCATCGGGTGCTGCCCGACGACGCGATCGTGATGTGCAGCTTCGGCGATGCCAGCGCCAACCACTCGACCGCGCAGGGGGCGATCA
>ERZ1066123.145-NODE-145-length-58047-cov-20.425369_pt1 | contig 58047 bp, 51 predicted proteins | sample MGYA00382770_ERZ1066123 | MGnify/ENA primary metagenome ERZ1066123 (study PRJEB33369, sample SAMEA5778353) | biofilm metagenome | biome: Industrial cooling water; feature: Water cooling tower basin; material: Biofilm | place: United Arab Emirates | collected...
AACCGGTGACCTCACCCTTACCAAGGGTGTGCTCTACCGACTGAGCTACGCGTGCGATGCTGACGCCGGGCGACGCCCGGATCGGCGGCAGACCCCGAAGCTAGCCCGTCCGGGTCCGGCCTTCAAGGGTACCCCCGTGACGCCCATCGGGGGGTGCGCGTCCGCCCCCCTCGACCGAACCCCCAGCCCGGCGCCCGCGGGCCACCGCCGGCACAGGGCGCCAACCCCGCCAAGCCCGCCCCGCCCCGCCCGTGACGGAACGGCCGGGTTCGCCCACCCGTGACCGGGGCGTTGCCGCGCGTGAGGGAAACGACCGATTGCCCGTGATGGGCCCCGTCGACACTGGCCCGTCCGCCGCCACCGAGGGCGGCCGGACGCGCATCGACTCCCCATCCGAGCGACCCACCAATGCCCATCCTCCGTCCGTCGCGGCGGGCGGGGCGCCTGGCCGCCGTCGCGGCCGCGCTCCTCGCCCTCGCCGCCCCGGCCCGGGCGCAGTCCACCGAGGGGTACATCGGCGGCACCATCCGCCTCCCCACCGGCCAGCCCGCCACCGACGCGAGCGTGCAGGTCCGCAACGAGAGCACCGGTCTCGTCCAGTCGCGCCGCACCGACGCGGCCGGCCGCTTCGCCTTTCCGCAGCTCCCCATCGGCGGCCCCTACTCCGTGACGGTGCGCCGCATCGGCTACCGCGCCGAGCGGATCAGCGGGATCACCCTCAACCTCGGCGACCGCGTCCCGGTCCGACTCACCCTCACCGCCGTCCCGCAGGACCTCGGCACGGTCACCGTCACCGAGTCGCGCACCGAGCAGCGCGGCGACCGCTTCCTCGGCGCGACCGTCGTCGACCAGGCGAAGATCCAGGAGCTCCCGATCCTCAACCGGAGCTTCAGCGACCTCGCCCTCATCGCCCCCACGACGAGCGCCGTCGGCACGGGCGGCATCATCACCTCGAGCTCCTCGATCGCCGGCGGGCGCGTCACCGGGACCGACATCCGCGTCGACGGCGTGCAGGCCAAGAACACGCTCTGGGGCGCCGGCTTCGGCCGCGGCCCGTACTCGCTCTCGGTCGAGGCGATCCGCGAGTTCGAGGTCGTCACCAACGTCTACGACGTCACGCAGGGGCGGCAGGGCGCCGGCGCGATCAACGTGGCGACCAACTTCGGCACCAACGAGCGCCGCGGCTCGGTCTTCGCCTACCACCGCAACGGCGACCTGACGACGACCGACTTCGAGGGGCGCCGCCCGCTCGACTTCCGCAACACGCAGTGGGGCGGCTCGTTCGCCGGCCCGCTCGTGAAGGACCGCGCGCACTACTTCGTCGCCTTCGACCGGCAGGACGTCAACGAGCCGTTCTTCACGATGGACGTGCCGACGGCGCAGCTCCAGAACCAGAACCAGATCGCGCAGGACTCGATCAACCGCTTCATCGACATCCTCACCCGCAACTACGGCCTCCCCGCGGGGCGCCAGTTCGGGAGCTTCGACCGCGGCAACGCGCTCAACTCGCTCTTCACGCGCGTCGACTGGAACCTGAACGACCGCCACCGCCTGGTGACGCGCTACACGTTCAGCAACTGGTTCTACGACCGCTCGATCACCGACCGCTTCCTGTCGGTGGCCGAGAGCTTCGGCAACCAGCGCTCGCGCGAGCACCAGCTGCTGGTCTCGCTCAAGTCGTCGTTCGGCACGAGCGTCTCGAACGACTTCCGCCTCGCCTACACCGACCGCTTCCTCGAGAACGAGCCGATCACGCGCCTCCCGCGCGGCTGGGTGACCGTCTCGTCGCGCCTCCCCGACGGCCGGATCGGCGCGCCGCAGATCCTCCAGTTCGGCGGCCAGCGCACCAGCCCCGAGTGGCAGCGCGAGCGCTCGATCCAGCTCGTCAACGTGACCCGCGTCGACCGCGGCAACACGGCCTTCACCTTCGGCACCGACAACTCGCTCAACCGGCTCGGCATGTTCGTCTCGATCGAGACGGACGGCCTCTACCGCTTCAACTCGCTCGCCGACCTCGAGGCGCTCCGCCCGGCGAGCTTCGCCCGGCTCGTGCCGACGCAGCGCCTCGAGCCCGACGTCTGGCAGTGGGTGCTCGACGCCGGCGCCTTCGCGCAGGCCGAGACGAAGCTGACGCCGAGCCTGACGGTGAGCGGCGGCCTCCGCGCCGACGTCACGAGCTTCCTGACGCGCCCGAACCGGAACGAGCTGGTCGAGCAGCGCCTCGGCCTCCGCACCGACTCGCGCGCGACCGACATCGCCGTGCAGCCGCGCGCGCAGCTCTCGTGGGACGTCGGCGGGAAGGGGAACACCTTCTTCCGCATGGGCGGCGGGCTCTTCCTCGCGCAGCCGCACTACATGGCGCACATCAACCACCTGCTCAACGACGGCTCGCAGCTGAGCGAGGTGCTGCTGACCGGCGCCGCCGTGCCGCGCCCCGACTTCCCGTCGTACCGCCAGTCGTTCGCCAACGTGCCGGGGACCGAGCTCCTCGCCCCCGGCGCGGCCCGCCCGGCGTTCATCAACGCGATGAGTCCCGACCTGCGCATGCCGCGCACGTGGAAGGGCGACGTCGCGCTCCAGCGGCGCTTCTTCGACAACCGCCTGACGCTCGGCGCCGCCTTCCAGTTCTCGAACACGAGCGACCTCTATCGCTACGTCGACCGCAACCTGCGCGCGGCGCAGTTCACGCTCGCCAACGAGGACGGGCGCTCGGTCTTCGTCCCGGCGTCGGCGATCAACCCGGCGACCGGCGCCGTCCCCGCGGTGCAGGGGCGCCAGTTCGCCGACCTCGGGCGCGTGCTCGAGCTCGAGAGCGACACGCGGCTGCGGCAGCGCGCGGTGATCGTCGACGCGCAGCTCCGGCTGCCGCGCGGGGCGGAGATCGGCGGCTCGTTCACGTGGAACCGGACGCGCGACGAGAACTCGTACAACTGCTGCATCGCGATCACGTCGGTCTTCACGCAGGTGGCGAGCGACCCCCGCATCCCGACGTGGGGCTTCGCCAACAACGACTTCCGCCACAAGGTCGTCGCCTACGGCTCGCTCCCGACCTTCGCCGGCTTCCGGCTGAGCGGGCGCTACATCGGGCAGTCGGGGACGCCGGTGAGCTTCACGGTCTTCAACGACCTGAACGGCGACGACGTCGGCGGCGGGAGCTCGTTCGCGAACCAGAACGACCTCGCCTTCCTCTTCGACCCGTCGAACCCGCAGGTGCAGCCCGAGGTGGCGCAGGCGATGCAGCGGGTGCTCGACAACCCGCAGAACATCGCGCGCGACTGGATGCGCGCGAACCTCGGCCGGATCGCGCCGCGCAACGGCTTCCGGAACCCGTTCTTCGGGCAGCTCGACCTGCGGCTCTCGTGGGACCCGTCGCGCATCTGGCGCTCGATCCCGAAGGTCGAGCTGACGGCCGACGTCTTCAACGCGATCCCGCTCTTCGACCGCGACCGTGGCGCGGTGGAGGTGATCCCCGGGGCGCGGCAGACGCTGCTGACGGTGACCGGCTTCGACCCGGCGACGCAGCGCTTCCGCTACCGCGTGAACGAGCAGGCCGGGGTGCCGGTGCGGATCGGCAACCGGTACCAGATCCAGGTCGGGGCGCGCGTGGGCTTCTGAGCCCGGACCGGACGCCCCGGAACGACGACGCCCCGCCGGTCGAGCGACCGGCGGGGCGTCGTGCGTTCGGGGCGAGCGGTGACGACGTGCGGTCGCCGAGGTGCGGAGGAGCGGGAGACGGGACTCGAACCCGCGACATCAAGCTTGGAAGGCTCGTTTTCTCAGGCGGTAGCGGAGCGCGGGAGGGCGCTAAGTGGCGCTCCGTGTGACACTTACCGACCGGGCGCTTTCTCGTTGTAGCGCTTGCGGTTGCCGGATGTTGTGCGGTATCGTCGTGTCGTGGTTGCGAGAGTGGTTGCGACTCCGCACGGGGCGACGGGCGCCCCCGCCCGACCCGAAGAAACGCCGAGTTGCAACCACTGTTGCAACCACGCTGGAGCCGTCCATGCCGCGCCGCCCTGCCGACCCGACCGCCCCGCACGTCCTCTCGGCCGCCTCCCTCGCGCGGCTCCCCGCGACCGGCCGCGCCTACCGGGTGGCCGATGTCGACTTCCCCGGCTTCGGGGTGCTTGTCTCGCCCAAGGGGCGGGTGCGCTACGTCCTCACCTACCGGGTGCGCGGGGATCGGTCCATCCGGCGCGTGACGCTCGGCACCTACCCGAAGACGTTGCCGGACGACGCGCGCCGCCTCGCCCGTGGCGCGCGTGCGGCGGCGGATGCCGGGACCGATCCCGCAGCGGCACGGCGCGCGCGCGTGCGGACGGCGCGCGCCGATCGCGCGGCCGTCAAGGCGGCGCGGGACGCGGCGAAGACGGCGGCGGACGCGAAGGCCGCGCAGACGGTCGCCCGGATCGCCGGCGACTACCTGGCCGCCCGCGGCGCCACGCTGCGCGACTCGACGGCATCGCTCTACCGCGGCTTGATCCGACGCTACCTCTCCGGCGACTTCGGCGCCCGGCCCATCATGGACGTGACCGCGGTCGACGTGCGCGCCCTCCTCCGGACCGTCGCCGACGGCCAGCTCCCCCCCGGCGCTGTCCAAACCCGCAAAGCCTCGCCCCGCACGGGCGGCACCGGGGCAGCGCGCACGCTCCGGCGATTCCTCCGGGCCGTCTGGCGCTACGCCGCGGACGACGATCGCCCGCTCGTGCCCGATGCGTCGGCCATCCCGCGCGCCAGCAAGCTGGGGTTGGGGGAAGTGCTCCGGGAACGGTTCCTGACGCCCGAGGAGTGCGGGCGCGTGCTCCGCGCGCTCGAGACGGCGGCGACGGTGGGGCTCCCGCCCGCCCCGTCGCGCAGCCGCCAGACCGACCCGGACGCCCCGACCTCCAAGCATCGCCCGAAGTCAGCGGACACGCCGACGCCGGCGCATCCCGTCGCCGTCGCCGCGCTCCGTTTCTCGCTCCTCTCCGGGTGGCGCAAGCGGGAGGTGTTGACGCTCCGGTGGGACATGGTGCGGCGCGACTTGGGGCTCGTCATCCTTCCCGAGACGAAGACAGGAGAGAGTGCGCGCGCCCTGTCGCCCGACGCGTGGGCGGTGCTCGACACGCTACCGCGCGTCGTCGGCTCGCCCTACGTCTTCCCGTCGTCGCGGGATGCGCGCCGGCCGTGGGGCGACGTGGGACGGCTGTGGGACGCGGTACGGCACGCGGCGGGGGTGGGCGGCGCACGCTTCCACGACCTGCGCCACACGGCCGCGTCGCTCGCGATCAACGCCGGCGCCACGTTGCCCGAGGTGCAAGCGATGCTCGGCCACGCGTCGGCCCGCGCGACCGAACGGTACGCCAAGCTGTTCCCCAAGACGGGGGAAGCCGCGGCGGCTAAGGTCGCGGCGGCACTGGCCGATGCCGCGAAGACGCCGGCGCCGGTGGTCCGCCCGCTCCGGCAGGGGCGCGCATGACGCCGCACAAGTCGCGCCGCCTACGCCTCGCGCTTGTGCACGGGACGGGAGGCAAGGGAGCGAAGGGAGCAAACGCCGGCCCGTGCGACTGCGCGTGTTGCCGCGACGCGTTCCTCGACACGCTCGCGCCCGCGGTGCGCGCGGCGCTCGAGCGGCAGGGGATCGCGCATCGTGTTTCGGCACCCGTGGTGTGGCCGATGCCCGCGGCTGCGGGGGAGTACCTCCTCGTGCGGCCCGATCGCGAGCGCGTCTACCGACTCCGCGCCGACGCATCCGCCCCGCACGGGGTGCGCGCGCTCGCGGCGCGGCCGTTCCCGAACGACGCCGACGCGTGGCATCGCCTGGTGGCGACGGAAGCGCTCGAGGTGCACCCGACCCACGCGGCGACCCGCAGCTACGTGCGGGCGGTCCTCGATGCGCGGCGCCGCGGGGGCTGAGCTGGGCCAACCGCGACGATGGCCGACAGGTCCGTACCGCTGACGAGCGGAGACCGCGGCATGGCGTCGCGCACCCGCCGGACCGCTTCGCCCCACAAGCCGACGTTGTGCGCGACAACGTCGGCCAGCTCCGGCGATACCTCGTCGCCGACGGCCGAGACGTAGAGACTCGCGAGGTCGGACAGCGATCGGCGGATGTCGGCGCCGGCGCGCGCTTGTGCGAGTGCGTCGCGCGTCAGCTCGTGAAGGCGCGCGAGACACGCGGCCCCGTCCACCGTGTAGGTCGTGCCGCCGTGCGCCACCCATGCGCGCAGCTCCGGCGGGAGGGCGGCAAGGCAGCTCGCGGCGATGGCGGCGGACAGCTCCGCGCGCGGCATGGCCTCGCCTTCCCGCTCCGGCCCCTCGCCCGAGACGAGCCATGCGAGCCGGCGCCCCGTCAACCGCGCGAAGGTCGCGAGCGTCGCCACGTCCCACGTCTTCGGCTTGCGTGTCGCGGGGGCCTTGCCCCGTCGCCCGCGTGCTCGCGCCGCGCGTTGCCGCGGTCCCAACGCGTGCACCGGCACCCATGCGCGCACCTGGCGCAACACGGCCGCGCAGTTCCGGGCGCGGACGCTGCCGGGTTCCGCTTCCCACTTTGCCTCAAGCTGGTAGTCGCTCCCGTAGTCCTCCTGAATGACCTGGTGTACGCGCTGCGCGACCGCCTCCTGATCCGCTGCGGTCCATCCGGCGCCGGCGTCTTCACGATGTCCGGCCATGCGCGCCCCCTGTGCGCTAGGAACCACGGTTCCCGAAAAGGAATCATGGAGCAACACAAAGGCAACTAGGGCGCGCGCGCCCGATCCGGCACTCTCCCCCACACGCGGAAGCGACAAGGGCAAAGCCGGCGAAACCCGGCGACGCACTTGGCAACAACCAACGCCGGAGGGCGCTATGCAGGGGACGAAGGCGGGGCACGCGGGGCGCGTGCTCCTCACGGAAGCGGAAGTCGCGGAACGGACAGGCCTCGCCCGGCCGACGCTTCGCACCTGGCGAAGCCGGCGGATCGGCCCGCCGGCGATCCGGCTCGGCTCGCGGATCATGTACGACCTCGCGGAGCTCGAGCGGTGGCTCGATTCCCGGCCGCGCGTCGGCGGCGCGCCCGCGTGACCCTCACCACACAAACGGCGCACCCCGCCGACGTGGGGACGGGGCGGGGCGGCGCGGGAGACTACAACGAATGACCCGAAAGGAACACTCGGCGCTCGTCGCGCGGGAGTGCGCCGGCTTTCGCGCGACGTGCGCGGCCGACGCCGCGACGCTGGCGCTCCTGCTGGACCGACTCGACTCGGCGGACCTCTCCGCCCCGGACGCGGTGCGGCTCCTCGCCTACGTGGAGCTGAACCGGCGGACGCTCATGGGCGCGGTGCGCGACGTGCTCGCGCGACTCGAGGCGGCCGACGCGGGCGATGCGCGGGGGGGCTCGTGACGACGCCGGCGCCGATGACCGGGGAGGACGCGCGCGCCGCCGGGCGCGTGTGCGCGTTGCAAGCCCTCGCGGGGATTGCCGACCTCGCCCGCGAGCGTGGGGCGATCACGCGCGCGGAGTGCGCGGCGGTGCTCGCCGTCGTGCGGCGTCAGCTCGCGGCCGAACGCATCGCCTTTGCGGCACGGCACGACACGCCGGAGGCGGCGTGACGTTCCCTGCCCTGACCCATCCCGACGCGGGCGCGTGGCGCGCCGATGCCGCGGTGCTCGCCGCGTGGGCCGACGCGGAGCTCGTCAACCGCCGCGACGTATGGGGAGCGTACATCCCCCCCGCGCGGCGCACGGCCCCCGACCGGAAGAGCTGGACCGCGCCGCCGACCGCCGCACGCGGCACGGTCACGCTGACCCGTGGCCGGCTCGCGTCGCACTTCGCCGGCGCTGCCGTGCTTGGCGTGCACGCCCTCTCGAGGCACGACGATGACGGGCGCCAGGTGTGCCGATGGCTCGCCTTCGACTTGGACGCCCACGACGACGCGACCGCGGGCGCCGCGGCGGCTGCGAACCGAGCAGCGGCGACGCGGCTCGTGCGCGTGCTGGCCGACGCGGGCGCGGTGCCTCTGCTTGAACTGTCGTGCGACCGGGGCGGCGTCCATGTGTGGTGCCGCTTCGACGTGCCGGCCGACTCCCGCGCCGTGCACGCGTTCGCCCTCGGGGTGCAACGCGCGGCCGGCGTCACCGGCGAGACGTTCCCCAAGCAACCCGCGACGGCCCGCGACGGCTTCGGCAACTGGTTGCGGCTCCCCGGCCCCCACCACTCGCGGCCGTGGTGGTCGCGGATCGTCACGGACACGGGCGACGAGCTCGCGGGCGCCGACGCCGCGCGCGCCGTGCTCGCATGGCGCGCAACGCCCGCCGCGATCATCCCGCCGGCGCCCGTGCCGACGCCGGCGCCCGTCGTGGTCCGGCCGTGGGCACCGGTCCACAGTGGGGGCGACCCGCTCGCGCGACTGCGCGCCTATGTCGCGCGCATCCCGCGCGGGCTTCGCCACGGCGACCGGCGGAGCGACACGGCATATCGGCTCGCCGCGCGCGCGCTCGCGGACCTGACGGAAGGCGAGACGGTCGCACTCGTGGGGGCGTGGAACCGGGAGCTTGCGGAACCCATGTCGGACGACGACGTGCGCCGCATCGTGGGCAACGCGGCGAAGTACCGCCGGGGGGTGGCCTGATGACGAGCCCCGATGCGGTGCTCGACATGGCGGCGGCGGCCCGGCGCGCACCCGCGCCCGTCCTCGACGACGTAGCCTTGCACGGACTCGCCGGTGCGTACGTCCGGCTCGTGGCGCCCCACACGGAGGCGGCACCGGCCGCCATTCTCGCGTGCACGCTCGCCACACTCGGGGCGCTCATCGGCCGCGGCCCGTCGTGGCGCTTCGGGAGCGACGATCACCACGCGCGGCTGTTCGTGCTGCTCGTCGGCCCGACCGGCGCCGGCCGGAAGGGGACGGCGATCGGGTTGGGTGTGCGCCGTCTCGCGCGCGCCGTGGATGCCGACTTCGCAGCGGCGCGGCTCGCGTCAGGCCTGTCGTCGGCGGAAGGGCTCGTCGCGGAAGTGCGCGACCCGATCCCCGACCGGACCGGGCCGACCGGCAAGCCGATTCCCGGCGACCCCGGCGTACCAGACAAGCGGCTCCTCGTCGTGGAAGACGAGCTCGCCGGCGCCTTGGAAGCGATGGCGCGGGAAGGCAATCGCCTGTCGGCCGTGCTCCGGGATGCGTGGGACGGCCGCGACCTCCGTACGCTCGTGAAGCGCGACCCGCAACGCGCGACGGGGCCGCACGTGTGCGTGGTCGCGGGGATCACGCCGGCGGAGCTCGGGGCGACGCTGCGCGCCGTCGCCGTCAAGAATGGCTTGGCCAACCGCCTGTTGCCCATCTGGTGCGCGCGCGTGCGCCTCTTGGCGCACGACACGGCCCCGGACCCGCGCGACGTGGACGCGATCACCGGCGCCCTCGCGCGCGCGGTGGATCGGGCGCGTCGGCTCGGGGCGCTGTCATGGGCACCGGATGCCGCGGACGCGTGGGCCACGCTGTACCCGTCGCTCGCCGTGGTGCCGGACACCTCGCCCACTTTGCGCGCACTCCTTGAGCGCGGCGCCCCGTACGTCCGACGCCTCGCCATGCTCTTTGCACTCCTCGACGGGACCGCGGTGGTGGGCTCCGATCACCTCGCGGCGGCCGTCGCGCTGTGGCAGTACGCCGCGGGAACGTGGCGGTGCGTCTTCGCGGAATCGGACGCGCTCTCGCCGCTGTCGCGCCGGCTGCTGGACGCGATCACGAACGCCGGCGCCGCGGGGTGCTCGCGCTCCGAGCTCCGCCGCGCGGCCGGGTCCAACGACATCCCGGCGGAGCTCATCGCCGGCGCCTTGCACGAGCTGGCCTCGCTGGGGCTCGTCGTGCGCGAGCGGGTGCCGACCGCCGGGCGCCCGCGGGAAGTGTGGCGCCACGCGCGGCACGTCGGCGCCCCGTTCCCCGCGCGGGAGGAAAGGGACGAAAGGGAGGAAAGCCCGCCCGATGCCGACGCTTTCCTCCCTTCCCTCCCTTTTCTCCCGGTGGCGGATGACGACGCGGGGGAGACGTTCGGATGACGCGCACCCCGACGGCGGCGCCCGACGCGCCGACGCCGCCCCCGTGGGCCGACGTGCTCGCGTGGCCCGATGTGCGCGACGTGCCGGCGTCAGCGCTGCGCGACCTCACGCCGGCGGAGGAAGTGCGGTTCCTCGCGTGCGCCGATGCCGCCGCCGCGATGCGCCGGGACGCGGCGGCGGCACGGGGCCTGCCCCGCCCCCGCCCGCGGCTGCAGCTCGTGCGCGACGACGGCACCGCCGACGTGCGCGCGGCGCTCGGGGTGCTCCGGTGGGCGGCGGAGACGGGGGCGGCGGTGGCCGACGCGGGAGGCGACGGCGCGCGACTCCGTGTGGTGCCCGGCGTGGCACCGATCCCCGACGCGGTGCGCGCGGCGCTCGCTCGGCCGCGCGTGCGGACCCGCGTGCTGTTCTCGATGGAGTGCGGCACGCACCAATGGCCGACGCTGCCCCCGGCCGCGGCGGCGTGGTTGTCGCTCGCGCTCGCGGTGCTGCCGGACGATGACTTGCGCGCCGACGTCGCGCAGCGCGCGACGGCACGACTCAACGGCGGCGACACGGCCGGCGCGCTGACGTGCGTACGCGACGCGCTCGTGAACGCCAACGATTTCGGATGATGCGCGGACGCCCCCGCACACGTGCCACGGTGGACGAGCATGGGGTCGCCCTCCCGTGGGGGTGGCGATACGGGCGGATTGCCGCGAAGGTGGCGCGCACGGGCGCGACCATCCCAATTCCGTTCACCTGGGGCGGGGTGCGATGGGCGCTCACCCTCTCGCCCGATCCGGCGCCGATCACGACGCCGGCGGACGACGGGGAGAATGGCGACGACGATCCGCAGGCCGACCGGTGGGCGGAGCGCTGGCACGGGGTCGGCTTCGACGTGGTGCCGTCGCCTCGCCCGGTGCCCCGCACCGTGCGCGTGACCGTCGGCCACGCCGGCGGCGTGACGCTCGGGGCGACGCTCGCCGTTTCGGTCCCGCAGCGCATCGGCACCCGGACGGGGCGGCGGTGGTGGCTCGTGTGCCCCGGTTGCGGAGCGTTCCGCGGACGGCTCTACCTCGACGCGCGGCGCCCGCTCGCCGGCGTGCGCTGCCGGCGGTGCCACGGCTTCGCCTACCTCACGCAACGGCTCGCGCCGGTGGACCGGCTGCGCGTCCGGGCGCAGAAAGCCTACGCCCGCACGGCGGGGCTCCGCGACTGGACCGACGCCCCCGACCCGCTCGACGGGTGCGACGCGCCGCCCCCACCCCCGCGCCGGAAGACGAGCCGCTACGCCCGCGAGTGCGCCGCGTGGCTCGCCGCGTGTGACCGGTACGAAGCCGCATGGACGGCCGACTTCGCGCGGGTGTCGGCGGCGCTCATCGCCCGGTTCGGCGGCCGGTAGCGTCCGGAACCCGGACAGCTCGCGCGACAAGCCCGCGAGCGCGGGACGGCTGGGGGCCTGATCGGTTATGGAAACCGGGGCGCCATGCCGCCCGCGTCGCGGGCGGGACTCGTGCGACGCGGCGCCCTGGTGGGACAGCTCCCCCACACGGACCCTCGCGGGCTGCGCCGTCGCACGGCGCTCCGGCACCTGGCTTCGCTCAGGGCCACCGCATCGCGTGTCGCCGACGCGTGCACGCCGACGACGCCCCCCGGCTCATTAATCGCCACGCACGGACCGGAGTCCGGGAAGGGCCGCAGGGCCGCCGGGTGGACCGTCTTTTGAGAGACGGGGCCGGCGACCCCACGACGCGCCGGGCCGCTGGCACCCGTACAAGGGGTGGGCAGCCCGTCGCGCCCCTCGAGTCTCGCCACGACGACGGACACTCGCAAGGTCGGCGCGGGGTGGTTGCGTGCCGACGATGGTTGCGAGAGTGGTTGCTACTTTGCGCAGCGCGACAAACGATGACGCCCCGGTGCGGATTCACCGGGGCGCATCGCATTGCACGAAAACGACTTGCAAGGAGCGGGAGACGGGACTCGAACCCGCGACATCAAGCTTGGAAGGCTCGCGCTCTACCAACTGAGCTACTCCCGCGGTGCCGGCGCAGCCGGCTGCCGAAGACTACCCACCCCGCGCGGCCTCGCGCCACTCCCCGATCCGGGCGCGCGCCGCGCGCCGGACGGCGCCGGCCGTGACGCACGTGCGACCCCACGCACCGTGGCGCCTGCGCGAGGGCGAGCGTAACGTGCCGGTGGCACCACTCGGCCATCGTCCCACGCCCGCACGTCATGAAGCGACTCCTGATCACGCTCGGCGCGGCGCTCGCCGTCGGCGCCGTCCTGCCCACGCGCGTCGCCGACGCCTGCACCCGCGTCGTCTACCACGGACCGGGCGGGCGCATCCTGACGGGACGCACCATGGACTGGAAGCTGCCGATCGTCAGCAACCTCTGGGTCTTCCCGCGCGGCATGCGGCGCGACGGCGCCGCCGGCCCCCGCTCGGCCACATGGACGTCCCGCTACGGAAGCGTCGTCGTGTCGGGGTACGACATCTCGACCGCCGACGGGATGAACGAGGCCGGGCTGGTCGCCAACCTGCTCTGGGAGGTGGAGGCCACCTACCCCGCGGACGACGGCACGACGCCGCGCGTGTCGCTCTCGGTGTTCCCGCAGTACCTGCTCGACCGCTACGCGACGGTGGCCGAGGCGGTCGCGGGGCTCCGGCGCGACTCGATCCTCGTGGCCGGCGGCGCCGTCCCCGTCGGGCCGCCGGGGCGCGCGGCGACGGTGCACGTCTCGCTCTCCGACTCGACGGGCGACAGCGCGATCATCGAGTTCGTGAAGGGGAAGATGGTCGTCTGGCACGACCGCGCGTACCAAGTGATGACCAACGAGCCGACGTACGACCGCCAGCTGGCGATCCTCGAGTACTGGAAGCGCACCAACCCGCTCGAGTTCCTCCCGGGGACCGTGCGCGCCACCGACCGCTTCGTGCGCGCGCAGTTCTACGTGAACTCGGTGGTGCAGAGCGAGGACGCGCGGATCGCCGCGGCGTCGGTGTTCAGCGTGATCCGCCAGACCTCGGTGCCGTGGGGGATCAGCGTGGGCGACGCGCCGAACCTGTCGACGACGCGGTGGCGCGTCGTCGCCGACCACAAGGCGCGTCGGTACTACGTGGAGTCGGTGGTGTCGCCGAGCGTCTTCTGGGTCGACCTCGCGCGCCTGGAGCTCCGCCCCGGGGCGCCGGTGCGCAAGCTCGACCTCGGCACCGACATGGAGCGGATCCTCTCGGGCGAGGTGTCGGCGTCGTTCGTGCGGGCGGAACCGTTCCGCTTCCAGCCGGCGGACCCGGCGCGATAGCGACCGGTCGCCGGTCGGGCGCACGCGCACACCCCTGCGACGCGAACGCCCCCCGGTGCGCCGTGCGCGCCGGGGGGCGAGTGGTGGAGGAAGGATTCGAACCTTCGAAGGCCGGAGCCGACAGATTTACAGTCTGTTGCCGTTGACCGCTTGGCTACTCCACCGTGCTGGACCCGCGCCGACCGGCGATGCTGACGGCGAGAATCGAACTCGCAACCGCCCGATTACAAATCGGGTGCTCTGCCAATTGAGCTACGTCAGCGGCAGCGGCCCGGCGCGAGCACGCGAAACTGCCCGATCCGGGGCGCGGAGTCAAGCTGGCGAGCCCGGGCGCGCCGGGCAACCGTGGCCCCGCGCGCGCCACGTCGCGCGCCGCAGCGCGCGTGCCGTCAGCCGAGCTTCCAGGTGGTGCCGAGGGGGCCGTCCTCGAGGATGACGCCCCGGGCGACGAGCTCGCCGCGGATCGCGTCGGCCTGCGCGAAGTCGCGGGCCGCACGGGCCGCGGCGCGGGCGGCGAGCCGCTCCTCGACCCACGCGGCGAGCCCCGCATCGGCCGCCTTCGTGTCGGGGACGAGGTCGAGGACGCCGTCGACCAGCGCGAAGGTCGCCCGCGCCCTCGCCAGCGCCGCCGCGTCGTCGCCCCCCTGGTCGAGCAGCGCGTTGGCGCGGTTCACGAAGACGAAGAGCGCCGCCACCGCCTCGGGGGCGTTGAGGTCGTCGGCGAGGGCGGCGCGGACCGCCCCCTCGCACTCGATCGCCGCGTCGGCGAGCGCCGCCGGGGCCCCCGTGGCCGCGTCGAGGCGCGCCTTGAAGTCGCCGATCCGCCGCACCGCCTTCGCCGACGCCTCGAGCGCCTCGGCGTTGAAGTTGAGGATCTTGCGGTAGTGCGTCGAGAAGACGAAGTGGCGCACCGCCGCCGCGCCGATGCCGTCGGCCTTCAGCCCCTCGACGGTGAGCACGTTGCCGACGCGCTTGGCCATCTTGGTGCCGTCGACGTTGAGGAACTGCCCGTGGCACCAGCAGCGCGCGAACAGCTTGCCGGTCGCGGCCTCGCTCTGCGCGATCTCGTCCTCGTGGTGCGGGAAGACGAGGTCGATCCCGCCGCAGTGGAGGTCGAGGGTGGGGCCGAGGAGGTCCATCGCCATCGCGCTGCACTCGAGGTGCCAGCCGGGGCGCCCGCGGCCGAAGGGGGCGTCCCAGGCGGCGCCGGCTGCCTCGTCCTCGGGCTTGGCGGCCTTCCACAGCGCGAAGTCCTGCGCGTTCTCCTTGCCGTAGTCGTCCTGCGCGACGCGCGCGCCGGCCTTGATCTCGCGCCGCTCGAGCTGCGAGAGCTTGCCGTAGCCCTCGAACTTGTCGATCGCGAAGTAGGTGGTGCCGTCGTCGGCGGTGTAGGCGACGCCCTTGTCGAGCAGCACCTGCACCAGCGCGATCATCTGCGGGATGTAGTGCGTCGCGCGCGGGTAGTGCTCGGCGTCCTCGATGCGGAGCCAGCGCCGGTCGGCATGGAAGATCTCGACGACCGGGTCGGTGACCTCGGCGATCGTCTTCCCCTGTGCCTGCGCGCGGACGATGATCTTGTCGTCGACGTCGGTGAGGTTCATGACCTGCACGACGTCCCACCCCTGCAGCCGGAGCGCGCGGCGCAGGAGGTCCTCGAAGAGGAAGGTGCGGAAGTTCCCCAGGTGCGCCGGGTTGTAGACGGTCGGGCCGCAGGTGTACATGCGGACAGTGCGGCCGTCGGCCGGGGCGAACGGGCGGAGCTCGCGCGCGAGGGTGTCGTAGAGGCGGAACGTGGACATCGGTGGGGAGAGCGGGACGACGGGCCCGTCGGACGCCGGCCCGGACCCGAATGGTACCCGACGCTGCCCCGGTCCGGGACCCGACGAGGCGAGGGGTGCGCGTGCGCGAGGGAGGCCTACGGGTCGAGGAGCGACGCGATGTATTCCGGCGCGAGGTCGGCCCCGTTGGGCCACACGAGCGTGCGCAGGAGCGGATCGACCACCACCTCCGCGAACAGCGCCGGATCGCGGAGCGGCTCGAACACCGGTCCCCCGCCGAGCACCGGCGCGAGGTCGACCTCGCCCGCGCGTCCATCGTCGAACTCGACCCACAGCCGTGTGCCGCCGAGTCGCCGGACGGCCGTCACGTGCAGCATCGGTCACCTCCGAGTCGGGCGTCTCGCCTCGCTCACTCCAGCGGCCGGATCGGCTCGAGCGGGTGCTCCGCACGGGCGCGGTCCCAGTTGCGGAGGAGCGCCTCACGATTCATGGCCGCCCACTCGAGGACGAGCGCGAGTGCGCGAGGCGGGAATCGGCCGGTGACGCGCCCATCGTGCACCGTGACGACAATCTCGTACTCGCCATGGGTCGCGTGGAAGTGCGGCGGCTCGTGCTCGCGATAGTACATGAGGATCGCGATGCCGAAGAAGCGGCTGATGAAGAGCATGATGCGTCGCCGCTGTGCATTTTCACTGCACCAGCCAGCGGCGCGCCCCGGTCCCGTCACCCTCCGCCACGGCACGCCCCTCACGCAGCGGCGCACGCACCGCCGCCGGCACCAGCGTCCCGCCGACCAGGTCGGCGCGGCGCCACGGCCAGGCCGACGGCGCCACGCGCGCCGCGACGAGCGCCGCCCCGCCGGCGTCGAGCCACGGGCGGAGGAGCGTCACGAGGCCGTCGGTGTCGGTGGCCGGCGGGGGCGCGTCGCCGCAGCCGAGGACCTCGTCGAGGATCGCGAGCCCGGCGGGGGCGCCATCGGCCGGGAGGCGGAGGGCGCGCGGCGCATCGCCGATCGCCGCGTAGCGCACCGCGTCGCGGCCGAGCGGGGCCCAGGAGACGCGCCCCGCATCGGGGCGGGCGACGCCGGCGGCGATCGCGCAGAGCATGCTGCGCGCGAGCGGGAGCGGGCCGCCCAGGGCCAGCGCCTCGCCGCCGGCGAGGGCGAGGGTGCAGTCGTGCAGGACGGTGACGCGGATCCGGCAGCCGCCGTGGCCGGCGACGAGCGTCTTGCGGACGCGCCGGATGGCGAGCCGCGCGGTGATCGGGGTGAAGGGCGACACGTACGTGCTCCGGGTGGGGGTCGCACCGACGATGGCGCCTCCTCCCGCCGCGCATGTCACCCGATTCGCGCGTGCGGTGTCGTTCCGCCGCGCGCGCGTCAGCGCGCCGTCAGCGTCGCGCGCGTCCCTCGTGGAAGCGCGCGATCGCGTCGGCGATCGGCGCCGGATCGAAGCGCACCGGGTCGGTGACCGGGAGGCGGGTCTCGGCCATCCCGCGCTCGATCGCGTCGCGGGCGGCGTCGACGTCGAGGTCGTGCGTGTTCATCGCGACGGCGATCGTCGGCGCGTGACGGAGCGGGCGCGTGACCGCGTCGTGGAGCGCGACCAGTTCGGAGAGCGAGGGGATCGGCACCCACGGGTTGTGCGTGATCGCGGTGCGCGAGGGCTGCGTGCAGAGGACGAGCGCGTGCGGGAGCGCGCCGTGGAGGAGCCCGTAGGTCACGCCGCTGTAGCCCGGGTGGATGATGCTCCCCTGCCCCTCGACGAGGACGACGTCGGCGTCGCGCGCCGCGTCGAGCACGAGCTGCTCGGCCGCGCCGCCGATGAAGTCGGCGACCACGGCGTCGACGGCGATCCCCTTGCCGTCGATGAAGATCCCGGTCTGTCCCGTCCCCGCGAAGGCGACGCGGAGCCCGCGCGCCGCGAGCGCGTCGCGCACGCGGAGCGCGGCGGTCATCTTGCCGATGTTGCAGTCGCTCCCGACGGTGAGCACGACCGTCGCCGCGACCTCGCGCACGCGCCCGGTCGAGACGGGGAGGTCGGCGGGGGGGCGGCGCACGTCGCGGAGCTCGAGCCCCTTCGCGCGCGCGAGCGCCGCGAGCTCGGGGATGTCGCCGACGAACTGGTGCAGCCCGCTCCAGATCGAGAGCCCCGCCTCGAGCGCCTCGCGCAGGATGGCGTGCCAGTGCGGCGGGAGCTGTCCGCCCGAGGGGGCGATGCCGATGAGCAGGATGGTGGGGGCGTGCGCCATCCCCTCGGCCACCGACGCGACCACGGGGATGTCGCCGCCGTAGCCCAGCACCTGCTGCGCCGTCGTCCCCGCCTGCGACGCGTCGAGGACGGCGGCGACCTTCTCGGGCGTGAAGAGGATGCAGCCGTTGGCCGTCTTGCTCGTGCGCGGGCCGAAGGCGCCGTCGGCGAGGATCAGGTAGCGCGGGGCGGGCGTCGTCATGCGGTCGAACGTATCGCCGGCCGCCAGCGCCCCGCCACGCGCGTCACCCCGCGCGCTCGGCGACGGCGACGAGGTCGGCGGTGCGGAAGCCGGTGACGGGGACGAGCGCGCCGTCGGGAGCGGGGACGCGCACCACGAGCGGCTTGCTCCCCGGGGCGACGCGGTCGGTCACCCCCTGGTAGATCCGGTTCACGAGGACGCGCCGCACGATCACGGTGATCACCACGAGGATCGGCACCGCGACGACGAGCCCCACGGGGCCGAGCAGCTGCCCGAAGGTGAGCACCGCGACGATGCTCAGCACGGGCGGGAGCTTCACCTGGTTCTGCGTGATGAGCGGCAGCACCAAGTTGCTCTCGATGAGGTGGATCACCGTGCCCAGGACCACGACGAGCCCCGCGCGCACGACGTCGCCATCGCCGGCGAGGACGAAGAGCGCCGGGAGGAGGGTGCTGACGAGCGTCCCGAAGAAGGGGACGATCGCGACCGCGCCGGTGAAGAGGCCGAAGGTGAGCCAGTACGGCACGTCGAGCGCGGCGAGGCCGATCGCGGTGAGGATCGCGAGGATGAGCATCCCCGCGAGCTGCCCGGTGATCCAGGCGCGGAGGTCGCGCGCGATCTCGAGGAGGACGTCGCGCACGAGCTCGCGCTGCGCCGGCGGGAAGAGCGCGATGAGCCACTCGCGGTAGTCGGCCGGGTTGCGCGCGAGGTAGAGCGACATCACGAGCAGCGCGAAGAGGTCGATCCCGACGTGCAGGAGCGAGAAGACGCGCGGGAGGAGCGCCTCGGCCTGCTTGCTCGCCTGCTCGTAGAGCACCGAGACGACCTGGTGATCCTCGGGCTTCCACTGGTCGCGGAGCTGCGGGACGCGCTGCACGAGCGAGCCGATGAACTTCTCGAGCCCGGCCACGTAGCGCGGGAGCACGGTCGCGAGCTCGCGCGTCTGCTCGACGACCGGGGGGACGAGCAGCGTGACGAGCCCGCCGATCGCGCCGAGCGTGAGGAGCACGGCGGCGGCGAGCGCGAGCCCCGGGGGCATCCCGGTGCGGCGCACGAAGACGTCGGCGACCGATCGCAGGAAGAGCGACGCGATGATCGCGATGAACAGCAGGAGGAAGACCCCCTTCGCGGTCGCGACGAGCCAGACGAGGAGGACGGCGAGCAGCGTGCCGAAGAGGATCGGCGCGAAGCGCACCTTCGTCGCGACCGCGGGAAGGCTCACGGGCGCGAGCCGTCCTCGAGCTTCTCGAACTCGGCCTCGAGGATCTCGTCGGCGCTCGCGGCGCGCGGGAGCGCGGCCGGCGGCGCGGCGGGAGCCTGCTGGGCGGGCTGCCCCGCGCCGAGGCGCTGGGCCGGCGCCGCGCTGCCGGCGGGGAGGATCCCCATCCGCGCCTTGAGCTCGAGGAGCCGCGCGTCGGCGCCCGCGGCGCCGGCGGTCTTCTCGAGGCGCTTGAAGTCGGCGGCGAGCCGGTCGCCCGAGAACTCCTGGTCGATCTCGGCCGAGGCCTTGAGCTGGCGCTCGTTCTGCTCGATCCGCTCCTCCATGCGCGCGAAGGCCTCGAAGGCGCTCTTCTCCGAGAGCCCCGACATCGTCTCCTGGATGCGCTTCTGCGCCTGCGCGCGGCGCTGGCGCGCGAGGAGGAGGTTCTTCTTGCGCTTCGCCTCCTCGATCTTGTCGTTGAGCTCGCGGAGCGAGGCCTTGAGCTTCTCGGTCTCGGCCTGGTGCGACTGCCACGTCTGCTCGAGCTGCAGCGCGTGCTCGGCGTGCTCCTGCTGCCGCATGAGCGCCTGGTGCGCGAGGTCGTCGCGCTCGTTCTGGACGGCGAGCATCGCGCGCCGCTCCCACTCGGCGGCCTGCTTCGCCTCGGCGTCGGCCTGGTCGCGCAGCCGCTTCTCGTCGGCGATCGCGGCGGCCACCTGCTGCTTGGCCTTCGCGAGCTGCGTGCGCATGTCGACGATGATCTGGTCGAGCATCTTCTCCGGGTCCTCGGCCCGGGTGATCATGTCGTTGATGTTTGACTTGAGGAGCGTCGAGAGGCGGTCGAAGATGCCCATGGGTCAGCGGTCCTCGCGGTACGGGGCGAGCTCGCGCGCATGCGACGCGAGCGCGAGGGTGATGCTCTCGTACGCGGCGAGGAACTCGCCGTAGTCGAGGTTGGAGAGCTCGAGCGCCTCGGTGAGGACGACGTCGTCCCCCGCGACGCCGTAGGCGCCGTGGACGAGGTCGGAGGCGTTGAGCTCGAGGAGGCGGCGCGCGAGCGTCGCCTGCCGGGTGCCGTCGGCGGGGAGCTCCATGACCTTCACGCGGATCAGCGCCACCGGGGGGACGTGGTGGACGACGATCGACACGTCGGGGGCGCCCGACGGGTGCACCGCCCAGAGCCCCGGCTCGATCTCGGCGTAGGTGGCGCCATCGGCGCCGAGGCGATCGAGGAAGCTCTCGAGATCCTCGCGACTGACCATGCGTGCCCTCGGGGTGAATGACCTGCGCGCCCTACGCGGCGACGGGCGGCCGTGTTTCGGAGCGACACGCGACGCCGTCCCGAAGCATAGCGCGGGGCGCTCGGGGGCGACCAGCCGCGGGCCGCGCGGGTCAGCTCCGCTTGATCTGGACGAGCCGCTCCTTGGCGAGGCGGCGCCCCGTCGGCGTGGCGGCGAGGCCCCCGCCGGCGGTCTCGCGGTAGCGGACGTCCATCGCCTTGCCGATCTCGCCCATCACGTCGATCACCTCGTCGACGGGGATCGCGAACTCGACGCCCGCGAGCGCCATCTCGATCGCCGCGAGCGCGATCGCCGCGCCGGTGGCGTTGCGGAAGACGCACGGGAGCTCGACGAGGCCGCCCAGGGGATCGCAGACGAGGCCGAGCGTCCCCTGCTGGGCGAGCGCGGTCGCGTGGCCGGCCTGCCGCGGCGTGCCGCCCAGCATCTCGACGGCCGCGCCGGCGGCCATGCCGGCGGCCGCTCCCGTCTCGGCCTGGCAGCCGCCCTCGGCCCCGGAGAGCGAGGCGCGCTCGGCGACCACCGCGCCGATCAGCCCCGCCGTCGCGAGGGCGTCGATCACCCGCTCGTCGGGGATCGCGTGGCGCGCGGCGAGGCCGGTGAGCACCGCGGGGAGCACCCCCGCCCCGCCGGCGGTCGGCGCGGCGACGATCACGCCCATCGCGGCGTTGACCTCCTGCACGGCGAGCGCGCGCATCAGCACGTCGCGGAAGACGGTGCCGGCGAGCGGGCCCGCGGGGCCGGTGCGGAGCTTCGCGGCGTCGCCGCCGACGAGCCCCGAGGCGGAGCGGAGGTCGCCGGTCTCCCCCTGCGCGATCGCGCCGCGCATGACGCCGAGCGCGCGGGCGAGCGAGGCGCGGATGTCGGCGACGGGGCGCCCGGAGTCCTCGGCCTCGGCGGCGAGGGCGACGGCGGCGAGCGAGGTCCCCTGCGCCTCGGCGGCGGCGATGGCGTCGGCGAGCGACTTGAACATGGTCAGGGCCCGACCTTGTCGAGGCGGTAGGCCCAGCGCACCCACGGCAGCGCGCGGATCGCGTCGCGCACCGCCTCGCCGGGCTGGTCGTCGATCTCGATGACCATGAACGCGTCGCCGCCGCGCTGTTTCCGCGTGAGGCGGAGGGTGGCGATGTTGAGGTCGTTGTCGGCGAGGATCTGCGCGATGCGCGCGACGCTCCCCTTCACGTCCTCGGCGACGAGCACGATGGTGTGCAGGTTGCCGCTCACCTCGACGGGGAAGCCGTCGATCGCGGTGACGAGGATGCGCCCGGCGCCGAGCGAGGAGCCCTGCACGACGGCCGACCGTCCCGCGCGCTCGAGGGTGATGCGGACGGTGTTCGGGTGCGTGTCGGCGTCCTCGCCGAGGGTGGTCTTCTCGAAGCGGTAGTCGAGCCCCTCGCGCTCCATGATGTCGAGCGCCTCGCGCAGCCGTTCGTCGTCGGGGCGGAAGCCCATCAGCCCGCCGACGAGCGCCTTGTCGGTGCCGTGCCCCTCGCCGGTGCGGGCGAAGGAGCCGTGGAGCTCGAGCGTCGCGCGCGTGGGGGTCCCGCCGACGAGACCGCGGGCGAGGAGCCCCAGGCGGCAGGCCCCGGCGGTGTGCGACGACGACGGCCCGACCATGACCGGGCCGATGATGTCGAGGATGGAGACCATGGGCGGGGAATGTAGGGGCGGCGGCCCGGGGGCGTGGCGGCGACGGGCCCCCGCGGCGTCCGGAGGGCGCTGACGAGATGCTGACGGAATCCGTACATAATTGCTGCGGATCACGAGGGGACACCGGGCCGGCGCGGGCTCGGCCCCGGGGAGGCGGCCACGGACGGGACGAGGCGAGGATGCCGCTGGACAGCGTGGTGCGGTGCCGGTTCCTGGGGCACACGCAGATCGAGGTCGGGCACGTGCTGGTGACGCCGGAGGCGGAGCGGCTCTTCGCGCTCCTGACGGTGCTCGCGTGCGAGGCGGGGAAGACGTTCACGCGCGATGAGCTGGCGGCGATGCTCTGGGCCGACATGCCCGACGAGCGCGGCAAGCACAACCTGCGGCAGACGGTCTACAAGGCGCGCCAGTGCGGGGTGCCGCTCGCCGCGGCGGGCGAGGACCTGCGGCTCGACCCGTCGGCGGTCTGGAAGGACTGGGAGGCGCCGGATGGGCCGATCCACGGCGACTGGCTCGGGTGCTACACCGGGGCCTTCTCGGACCCGTACGCCGGCTGGCTGCTCGCGCAGCGCGCGCAGGTGAACGCGGAGCTCAGGCCCCGGCTGGTGCAGGCGATGTCGGCGGCGCGGACGTCGGGCGACTTGGGGCTCGCGGAGCGGCTGGCGCTGCAGGTGCTCAAGCTCGACGCCTTCAACGAGGAGGCGACGCTGGTGGTCGCCGAGTGCCGGGCGATGGCGGGGGCGAAGGTCGACGCGCTGGCGGTGCTCGACGAGTACTCGGCGGAGGTGGGGAGCGGCGAGGGGGGCGACGACGCGGCGCTGCCGGCGCGGGTGCTGCGCTCGCGGATCGCGGAGCGGCTCCCGGTGGCCCGCTACGTGGCCGACGCGGCGCACCAGCTCCCGCTGGCCGGGCGCGAGGAGGAGCGACGGGCGCTGCTCTCGGCACTCTACGACATCCAGGGGGGCCGCGGCGCGTCGACGTGGCTGTGGGGGCCCGAGGGGAGCGGGAAGACGCGCCTGGTGGCCGAGGTGGTGAAGTCGGCGACGATCAACGGACTGCGGCTGGTGACGGTGGACGGGAGCCGGGAGGACGAGCCCGGGGTGCCCGCCCTCGATCCGTGGCGCGTGCTGCGGGAGGCGTGCGCGCAGCTCCTGGTGCAGCCCGGGGCACTGGGCGCGGCGCCGGAGCAGCTCGCGGAGGTGCAGCGCTTCGTGTCGGCGGGGCAGCTGGCGCGGTCGCTGGCGCCGGAGGCGCAGGGCGCCGCGCTGGCGGCGGTGGAGCCGCCCCCGTCGGCGGCGGTGGGCGAACTGCTCGCGGCGATCGCGGAGGAGCGGGCGGTGGTGGTGGTGGTCGACGGGGTGGCGCCGAGCGAGCTGGCGGCGGTGACGGTGCTGACGGCCGCGCTGGACGGGGTGGCGTGCGGGCGTGCCGGGGTGGTGGCGACGAGCCGGCTGTCACCGCGCCGGCTGGGGGTGGCGTCGCCGGGGAAGGGCGTGGTGGTGGTGGCGGTGGGGCCGATGGCGGTGGAGGAGCTGCAGGCGGTGCTGGAGGCGTGGATCGGGGTGACGCAGCGGGTGCGGGCGCGGGAGCACGTGCTGGGGTGCGCGATGGCGGCGGAGGGGAACCCGATGTTCGCGCTGGAGCTGCTGGGGCAGGCGGTGAACCTGGCGGATCGGGATGCGGTGCCGTTTGCGGTGCGGAGGGCGTTCGAGAAGTCGCTGCACTCGCGCAGTGAGCTCACCTACCGGCTGCTTTGCGCCGTATGGATTGGGGACGCAGAGTTGCAACTTGAGGCACTCGCGCTCATGTGCAAAACCGGTTCCGGAGAAGTGCTGGCCGAGGCAGTTGATCTCCTTGAAGACCGAATTCTGCTTCAGTCGGGATCGGGCTACCGCCTCTCCACCCTCTTTGGGCTATTCGCAGCCAGCTACCTGGAGGCACGGCTTGATCATGCCTTCATCGTATCATGCGCGAAAACTTTGCGAGCAAACTTCAGTAAGGAAAGCGATGTCTTGCTTCTCTTTCGGAGCTACGGCTTGCTCGCTCGTTGCCAACACTCCAGCCTCGCTGCCTCATGGGTACTTGAGGATTTGCCAGACATCCTGAAGCACTCGAGCGCAACAGACATTCTTGACCGAATCGCCGAGCTGCGCGACGCTGGAGCTTTGCGAGGCGATCTGAGCGTACTTGATGCGATTGCGACAGAAGTCGCTAATCGCGTAGGCCGCCAGCTAACGTGCAGGCCGGAATCGTCACCGAGCGTCAAGCTCTCTCAGACACTGCCTGCCACAAGCCCGGAGCAAGTCGCGTTCTATCGCACCCTACGCGACTTGGCAGGTTACCTGAGTGCGAAAGAGAAAGCGCAAGACGTTTCGCGGGAGCACACGGAACGGGCGCGCTCAGCCATCGATGCACTCGTTATTTCAGACAATTACGCACGCGACGACTTTGCTAAAGAAGCAGCGGCAATCTTCCAGACAATCTGTGCTTCGGGCCGGGTACGCGTCGTAGACGAAACCAGAGGGCACATCATCTGTGGCTTAATCGCTGGCGATCTGCGTGCGGTCAACTTGTGGTCCGACCGGGCAAAGGAAGTGTCGAGAGAAGCAGCGGACGTGGGCGATGCATGCACCCTTCTGCGGACAGCCTCACACGCGCAACGCTCGCTTGGGAATCTCGACCACGCGGACTCGCTGGCGACACTGTCGCTTGACCTTGCGCTTGAAAACAAGTACTGGATTCACGCCATATTCGCGCATCAGTGCTTCGCTGCGACCAGCGTGTCGCGACTGGATGCAACAAGCACGCTGTCGCATGTCTCAGAAGCAGTGCGCTACCACACCGCGTACGGAGCCGGCACTCCTTTTGCCAAGTTCAACTCCACCATGTACTTGGTCTGGGCCAAGATTCTCGCTGGGAGCATGGATCAAGCCGCTCGCGAGCTTGATCACCTGCTCCGAATCACGCCGACAGATGGAGCTCAAGTGCTGATGCGCCAGGTACACGCGCTTCGCGCGCTCTTGCTGCCAGAGAAGAAGTCGCGACTCCGGTTGTCCGCGATGCGCGAAGTGCTTGACGGCTTTGCACACCGGCGTCCTGATGAACAAGAGGATCGAAACATGTACGCACTGATAACGGCAGCAGACCGCCTAGCAAATGAATCAGAAATCAGACTGGCGGCAGCGGAGCACCTAGCGCGCAAGCGCGAGCTAGGCTATGCGCTCACACCGATAGCCGAAAAGCTTGTGGGGACTCAGCAGTGAGTCCCCACAGCGCTAGGCACTCGAAACCAGAGTCAACCTCGTATCTGCTAGACCGCTCTCAGTGATCTGATCACTGACTGCTATTCGCAGGATTGAATCGATGGTCTTGGTCTTCAAGAGCTGGTCAATGATTGCAGGATCAAATTGCACCCCACGCATCCTTACCAATTCGTCTCGAATCTTTTCTGCACTCAAGCCACGGCGGTAGGGCCTATCGCTGGCCATAGCGTCTATCGTGTCGGCGACTGCGATGATCCTTGCGAACAGGGGAATCAAGTCGCCCTTGATTCCGTCAGGATAACCAGAGCCGTCCCACGCTTCATGGTGGTGACGGATGGGATCAACTGCGTCTCGTAGCTGGGAGCTGATCTTCACCAGCTCAGCACCCTTAATCGGGTGCGTTTCCATCACGGCTCGCTCCTCTGGAGTCAGGCGGCCGGGCTTGGAAAGGATTGGCGCGAAGATCTCGTGAATCTTTCCGACGTCGTGTAGCATAGCAGCTACGGTGAGGCGCTCCAGTTGCCGTTGAGACAAGCCGATTGCCTGTCCAATCATGCGGCAGTACTGAGCTACACGACGCGAGTGACCAGATGTGTAGGGATCGCGCGCCTCGAGGGTCGTGACCGTCAGCTCAAGGAGTTCGCGATTAGATGAATGAAGTGCCTCATTCGCACTTGAGAGCTGCCTAAGGATGAGCAACAACGCAAGCATAGCAATAGTCCACACCACACCGAACTTCACGTAGACTATTGCGAAGACCGCAACGAAAGGCAGCGCGATAACGTCGAAGATGAAGCCGTTCAGCGAGTTTTCACGCCAAACGTCGACAAAACGTCGATTGCTTGAGGCGGCGATGACTGCACCGACTGCTGAGCTATTCGCAATCGTAAACGCTGCCCACGCTGCCAGAATCGGCACAAGCTTCGGCGCTGCACCATCCAAGAGAGCATATCCCCCGGTGGCTCTGTACGCGAACACTGCCAAGGATGCAGCAAGGATGTGCTGAGCGACGTTGAAGGTTGCCTTGATTGGCACCCTTCGAATCAGCAGTTCGCCCAACGCAGAGCCTACAGCGATCACTCCGATCGAAGTCCAACTGGGAGCGACCAGGACAGTGGACAGATACGCCAGGAAGGCTGGCGAGCCTTCCGCGCCCGCGGCAAGCGTATACGGCAGAACGTAGACTACAAGTGCGAAAACACCGAAAGTCGCAGCGGCGGCGAGGGCACGCGAGTCAACCGACGGGTCAATCGCTACCAGGCCGAGAAGACACAGCACAGCCGCAATCACTACGAAACCGACTGTGTTTTGCGTTCTCTTGTTCACGCGGATGCCCCCGCCTCGGTTCCTTTCTTCTGAGCTTGGCTTCAGGCCCAGGTCTGTCCGCCAAAGAGCGCGGCCATGATCATGCCAACGAACCCGGCAATCATCTCCATCTCACGTCACCTCCCCTAGACGTCGGCGCGCCTCACGGCGACACCGCGCACCACAGGTTGGCTCCGCTCGATCTCGTGCTGCCTTGCCCGCTCTACTCCGCTAATGCCGAGGTCGGGGGTCCCCATCCGCACCGTACCGCGCCCCCCGGGCGCCGGTCCGGCCTACGCCGCATCCACAACCCTCCAGCGACCGGACGCGCCGGCCGCGCCCGCGGTCACCGTCCCGCGGCCAGCCACCGGTTCGTCGCGTCCAGCACCGCCAGCACGCCCGCCACCTCCACGCCCTCGCGGATCTCGCACGTCCCCGAGAGCAGCGTCGACTCGCGCGCCTGCCGCACCGTCACCCCCGCGAAGGCGAACGCCCGGTCGAACGCCTCGACCCGCGTCACCCCCGCCAGCGCCAGCTCGCCCGTGCGCCCCTCGGCGTAGGCGATCGCCAGCACCGCCGCCCGCGCCGCGAGCGTCAGCCGCGCCGCCACCGCCTCGGTCTCCAGCCCCTCGGCCTCGCCCTCGAACGACTCGTCGCCCCGGCGCAACGTCACGCGGCAGTGCAGCCCCGTGCGGCTCCGGCGCACCTCGACGTCGTCGAAGACGTAGCGACGCCCGGCGTCGACCGCCGGCATCGCGGCCGCCGGCGTCCGCCGACGCGTGGCGGTGCCCGGCGCCGCGGGCGCGGGCTCGATCGCCGGCACCGGGAAGGGGACCACGGGCGTCCGCGACGCCACCGGCTCGCCCGCCGGCACCGGCGTCGGGCGCCGGAGCGGCGTCGGCTCGATGGCGGGCGCCGCCGACGACAGCGTGACGGGGGGCACCGGCGGCACCGGCGTCGCGGCGGGACGCGTCGCGCTCCCCTGCCCCGCACTCCCCGCGGGCCGGAGCCGCGGCGCGTCGACCGTCGTCGCCACCGACACCTTGCGGTGATCCACCCGCAGCCCCAGGTGCGCCAGCAGCGCGCTCTCGATGTTGCGCACCGTCTGCTTCGGCGCCACCTCGACCGACGTGAGCACGTGGATCGCCACCACGTCGCCCGCCGGCGTCGCCTCGATCCGCACGCTCACCACGCCCGGCAGCGTCGCGAGCAGCTCCTCGGCCTGCGCCAGCATGGGCGCGCTCGGCCGACCGGGGCCTCCGCCCGCGGAGGCCTCGAACATCGGGGTGACGGTCACGGGATGAGGGGAGAGTTGGGGAGTCAGGCGTTCCCGGATGGCGCGTCCGGCACTTTCAGGACTCGCACCCATCCATGAACCCGCGGCCGCAGTCTGCCGACCGGCTTCCGCAAAATCAAGCGTTCCACCGATACGGTGTTCGGACGTCGCCCGATGCCGCGCGTGCACGCGCTCTCTTCTTGCCGCGAAACACGCGTTCAGCCGTCATCCCGCCACCTCGATTCCGGCCTCGTACTCCTTGAGCTTCCGGTAGAGCGTGCGCTCGCCGATGCCGAGCAGCTCGGCCGCCCGGCGACGGTTGCCACGCGTCTCGCGCAGCGTCGCCTCGATCACCGCGCGCTCGACCTGCGCCATCGTCATCCCGGGCTGCACCTCGACCACGTTCGGGCGACGCGGCGCCGGCGGCTCGATCCCCGGCGCGAGCGCCCCCGCGTCGCTCGCCCCGCCACTCGTCGAGAGCGCGTCGAGTCGCCGCCCCATGTCCTCGACCTGCACCTTGAGCTCGACGAGGTTGCGCAGGATGAACTCGAGCTCCGCCGCGCCGAGCACGCTCGGCTGCCCCTGCGCCGTCGTCCGGGCGACCGGCGCGAGCGGGACCGGGAGGAGGCGCGCCACCGGCTCGCGCAGCTGCGGCGGGATGTCGTCGACGCCGATCTCGCGCCCCGGCGCCAGCACCACCATGCTCTCGATCAGGTTGCGCAGCTCGCGCACGTTCCCCGGCCACGGGTAGCGCACGAGGAGGTCGAGCGCCTCGGCCGAGATGCCGTGGAAGGCGCGGTCGTGCCGCCGGGCGAACTCGCTCACGAAGCGGCGCACGAGCACCGGGACGTCGGCCTTCCGCTCCCGCAGCGGCGGGAGGTAGATGCGGAGCACGTTGAGCCGGTAGAACAGGTCGGACCGGAACGTCCCCTGCGCGACCGCCTCCTGCAGCGGGCGGTTGGTCGCGGCGATCACGCGCACGTTCACCGGGATCGACAGCGTCCCGCCGACGCGCGTCACCTCGCGCTCCTCGAGCACGCGCAGGAGCTTGACCTGCGTCGCCGGCGGGATCTCGCCGATCTCGTCGAGGAAGAGCGTGCCGCCGTCGGCGAGCTCGAAGCGCCCGATGCGCCGCTCGGCCGCGCCGGTGAACGCCCCCTTCTCGTGGCCGAACAGCTCGCTCTCGAGGAGCGTCTCCGGCAGCGCGCCCACGTTCACGGCGACGAACGGCTTCGCGCGCCGCGGGCCCAGGCGGTGGATGCCGCGCGCGACGAGCTCCTTGCCCGTGCCGCTCTCGCCCTCGATGAGCACCGTGCTCGACACCGCCGCGAACTGCTCGATCTTCACGAGCACCTCGCGCAGCGCCTCGGCGTCGCCGGCGAGCCCCGTCTCGCGCTGCAGGCGCACGCGCTCGAGGAGCCGGCGCACGGCGGCCGCCGCCTCCTCGGGGACGACCGGCTTCACCAGCACGTCGGCGTAGCCCAGGGCGCGCAGCCGCTCGCGGAGCGACGGATCGTCGACGTCGCCCAGGCCGAGGACGGGGACGCCGGTCCAGAGCTCCTCGCGCACGAGCTGCACGTTGCCCGCGTCGAGCAGCGCCCCCGAGACGACGATGACGTCGGGCTCGAAGCGCTCGACGGTCCCGCGGACGTCGTCGAGCGGCGAGACGAGCGCGGTCGCGACCCCCTGCGCCTCGAGGAGCGCGTTGAGGCGTACCGCGGGCTCGACGTCGGTGAGGGTGAGCAGGACCTTCATGCGGCTCCGGGCTCGGCGCGCGTCGGCGGCGCACCGGGAGAGTGATCGGTCGGGCGGTCGCGCACGATCGCGACCGCGTGGTCGAGCAGGGGGGCGAGCGCGGCGAGGCCGTCGCGCACGCCGGATGGGCTTCCCGGCAGCGCGATCACGAGGGTGCGATGGCGCACGCCGGCGACGCCGCGCGAGAGCGCCGCACGCGGGAAGCGCTCGAGCTCCGCGACGCGCAGCCGCTCGGCGATCCCCGGCGCCTCGCGCTCGAGGACCGCGCGCAGCGCCTCGGGGGTCACGTCGCGCGGCGCCAGCCCCGTGCCGCCGGTGCAGAGGACGAGGTCGCAGGCGTCGCCGTCGCACCAGGCGAGGAGGGTGCGCACGATCGCGAGCGACTCGTCGGCGACGACGGCGCGCGCGACGACGTCGTGCCCGTGCGCCGCGCACCAGTCGGCGATCGCGGGGCCGCCGCGGTCGTCGCGCTCCCCGCGCGCGACGCCGTCCGACACCGTCAGCACGGCGACGCGCACGCGCTCACCCCTTGGCGGTGCCCTTCGTCCAGAACGGGAGCGCGCTCACCGTCGCCGGCACGCGCGTCCCGCGGATCTCGACCTCGAACGTGGAGCCCGGGGCCGCATGCGACGCCGGCACGTAGGCGGTGCCGATCGGGATCCCGACGCTCGGGCCCACGGTGCCGCTGCAGACGGTGCCGAAGGGCTGGCCGTCGACGACGACCGGCATGCCGTGGCGCGCGATGTTGCGCGGCGGGAGCGTGAAGCCGACGAGCTTGCGCGGCGCGCCGGCCGCCCGCTGCGCCTCGAGCGCGGCGCGGCCGACGAAGTCGCCCTTGCTCTGCAGCTTCACCGTCCACGCGAGCCCCGCCTCGTAGGGCGTGACGGTGTCGTCGATGTCGTTGCCGTAGAGCGCCATCCCCATCTCGAGGCGGAGCGTGTCGCGCGCGCCGAGCCCGCACGGCTGCACGTCGCCCTCGGCGGTGAGCGCCTGCCAGACGCGCACGGCGTGCTGCGCGGGGAGGTAGAGCTCGAAGCCCGCCTCGCCCGTGTAGCCGGTGCGGCTGATCACGACGTCGGGGACGTCGGCGACGGTGCCGACGACGAAGTGGTAGTAGGCGATGTCGCCGAGCGGCGCGTCGGTGTGGCGCGCGAGGACGGCGGGGGCCTTCGGGCCCTGCAGCGCGAGGAGCGCGGTGTCGGCGCTCACGTCCTCGAGGGTGCAGTCGAACATCGCGAGGTGGCGGCCGATATGGGCCCAGTCCTTCGCGACGTTCGACGCGTTGACCACCAGCATCAGGTGGTTCGGGAAGCGGTAGACGAGGCAGTCGTCCTCGATCGTCCCGCGTTCGTTGACGAAGGTGCTGTAGTGCGCCTGCCCGACGGCGAGGCGGGCGACGTCGTTGGTGGTGACGTAGTTCGCGAACTCGATCGCCTGCGGGCCGCGGACGAGGAACTCGCCCATGTGGCTGACGTCGAACAGCCCCGCCCCGGTGCGCACGGCGTGGTGCTCGGCGGTGATCCCGGCCGGGTACTGCACCGGCATCTCGAAGCCGGCGAAGGGGACCAGCTTGGCGCCGAGGGCGACGTGGAGGTCGTGCAGCGGCGTGCGCTGGAGCGAGGCGGGGACGGTCATGGCGACGGGGCGACGGGAGATGCTGCCGAAACGGCATGCAATCTAACCGCGCCGCCCGCGCCGGGCGGCGGCTCAGGGGGCCGTGATCGCGCTCCTGTCGAGGGTGCGGCGGACGCCGCTCAGGGTGACGCCGGCGAGATCGAGGCCGACGATGTTTGCCGCGGCGCCGTCGAGCGGCTCGAAGCGCCCGACGCGCGCCACCAGCGACCAGGTCCCGAGGGCACAGTCGGGCACGACAGGGGAGGGCCTGAAGCCACGGCAGCGTCCCGTCGTGCCGGTCTGCGAGAGCGTGACGATCGCGTCGCGCGACATGGCGACGCGATCACCGGCATCGACCCGGGCCACGAGGCCGATGCTGACCGGTACCGCGAAGCGCGCGCTGCGCGACGCGAGCGCGAGCATCACGTCGCCCGCACCGTTCCACAGGACCGCCACCGAGCTCACGGTCGTGTCGGCGGGGACGGTGACCGTGCCGAAGGTCATCGCCCGCGCACGATGCTCGGTCTCGGTCACGAGCCCCGACCACCCCGGCCCGAGCGCGGGGACGGGCGCGATCCGCACCCCGTCGCCGATCGCGCGGCGGATCGACATGGCGGCCACCGCGCCGATGGCGGCACCGAAGTCGCCAGGATGGCGCGCGCTCGCCGCGTCGATGCGTGCCAGCACCGCCGCGGGGACGGCGTCGGTGGAGGCCGGGGCCGTCCCCCCATCGCCCGCGCAGCCGGCGGCGAGCGGCAGCAGGGCGACGAACGCGAGGCGGCGCAGGGCGAGCGGCATCGGTGGCTCCGGATCGGGACATCGTACGATGCGCGGAGGACGCGATGGCTCGCAACGGGGAGCCTGTCTCATGACATACCTCCGTGGATTCACCACAGGGGACGCAGGGGGCACAGGGGATACAGGAGCGGCACGCCGTCCCCTGTGTTCCCTGTGCCCCCTGTGGTGAATCCCAAGAGCACCCGCGCCGCGCAGGCGCTCGCTCAGAGCGCCGCGATCGCCTCGGCGACGTCGTCGGCGTGCGTCGCCGGCTTCACCTTCTCGAACACCTGCCGCAGCACGCCCTGCGCGTCGATGAGGAACGTCGTGCGCTCGACGCCCATGTACTTGCGCCCGTACATGCTCTTCTCCTTCCAGACGCCGTACGCCTCGGCCACCGCGTGCTCGGTGTCGGCGAGGAGCGTGAAGGGGAGGTCGTACTTCGCCTTGAACTTCACGTGGCTCTTCACGTCGTCGGGGCTGACGCCGAGGATGACGGCGTTCGCGGCCTCGAAGCTCGGGAACTGGTCGCGGAGGCCGCAGGCCTGCGTGGTGCAGCCGCTGGTGTCGTCCTTCGGGTAGAAGTAGAGGACGACGACCTTGCCGCGGAGCGAGGAGAGCGCGAGCGGCGTGCCGGCGTCGGTGAGGAGGGTGAAGTCGGGGGCGGGGCGGCCGATGACGGGCGTCATGTCGGAGCGGGGGGTGCGTGAGGGTCAGCGCGCGCCGGCGGCGGCCTTCTCGACCGCGGCGAGCTGGGCGTCGAGGTCGGCGCGGCGATAGAGCCGGCCGTTCGCGATCACCGCATGAATGCGCGTGGTGTTCGCGATGTTCGCGAGCGGGTCGGCGTCGAGGAGGACGAGGTCGGCCAGCTTCCCCGCGGCGACGGTGCCGAGCGAGTCGGTCGCGCCGAGGAAGCGCGCCGGGTCGAGCGTCGCCATGCGGAGCGCGCGGAGCGGCGTGGCGCCGAGGCGCACCAGCTCCTGCAGCTCGTCGTGGAGCGAGAAGCCCGGGAGGCAGTAGGGGTTGGCGACGTCGGTGCCGGCGAGCATCGGGACGCCGGCGCGCAGCATGTTCCGCACGATCGCCTGCTGCGCCGCCCACGCGCGCCGCGCGCTCGGCCAGTACTCGGGGAGGGCGCGACGGAAGCGGAAGTCGACGCGCGGGTCCCAGCCGTTCGTGAAGAAGCGCGGGATGTAGCGGAGCCGCGGGTCCGCGAGCCGCGTCGTGTCGTCGAGGTGCGCGGCGGCGCGGAGCACGGTGAGCGTGGGCACCTGCCAGGTGCCGTTGGCCCTGAAGCGCGCGTAGAGCCCGCCGCACGCGGCAGTGTCGGCGGCGGCCCAGATGGAGTCGGACACGGCGTAGCGCGCCCGGCGCCCGGCGACGCTCGTGTCGCGCCGCGCCGCCGCGAGCCGCTCGCGCGCCGCCGGCTCGTCGCGCTGGCAGGCGACGTCGAGGAACGTCAGGTGCTCGATGCTCTTCTGCCCCGCGTCGCTCGCCTCGCGCACGGTGACCGCCTGCGGCACGTGGCCGACGAAGGGGACGCCGCGCTCGCGCGCGCGCCGCGCGATCGCCGCCCACACGGGGCGCGGGAGCCGCTCGTAGACCTTGATGAAGTCGGCCCCCTCGGCGACGAGCGTGTCGACGAGCGCGGCACCCGCGGCCTCCTGCGTCACGACCTTCGAGAAGGGCCAGACGGGGGGATCGCCGTCGAGGAGCGCGTAGGCGCCGACGAGCCGCGGCCACGGCCGCGTGCCGTCGCGGACCGCCGCCTTCACCGCCCGCGATCCCGCCGCCGGCCCGGCCATGTCGCGGATCCCGGTGACGCCGTTCGGGAGGTAGAGCGGGAGGAAGGCCTCGGCGAGCCCGGGGGCCGTCGAGTGGACGTGCATGTCCCACAACCCGGGGATCAGGAAGCGGCGCCGGCCGTCGACGTGGGCGAGCGTGGTGTCGCGCGCGAGCGCGGCCGGGAGGCCGGCGACGACGCGCGCGATGCGTCCGCCGCGCACTACGACGCTCCGGTCGCGGAGGAGCCGCCCCGTCGCGACGTCGACGATGGTGGTGCGCTCGACGACGAGCGCGGTGACGGTCGAGACGGGCGGGGCGGCGTACTCCTGTGCCCCCAGGGCGAGCGCCGGCAGCGCGGCGAGCGCGGCGCCACACGCGAGGCGCGACGGTGTCGTCATGGCTTCCTCCGGGGAATCGGTCAGTCCTCGACCAGCGACTCGTCGCCGATGAGCACCGCCATGATCGCCTTCTGCACGTGGAGCCGGTTCTCGGCCTCGTCCCAGACGCGCGACGCGGGGCCGTCGATCACGCTCGCCGTCACCTCCTCGCCGCGGTGCGCCGGGAGGCAGTGGAGGAAGATCGCGTCGCGCTCGGCGGCGGCCATGAGCGCGTCGTCGACGCGATAGCCGGCGAAGGCCTGCGCACGCGTCGCCTGCTCCTCCTCCTGTCCCATGCTCGCCCAGACGTCGGTGGTGACGACGCGGCACCCCTTCACCGCCTCGACCGGGTCCCGCACCACCTGCACATCGGCGCCGGCGGCCTGCGCGCGGGCGAGGAAGGTGGCGTCGGGGTCGAAGCCCGACGGGCAGGCGAGGCGGAGCGGGAAGCCGAGGAGCGTAGCGGCCTCGATCCACGAGTTCGCCATGTTGTTGCCGTCGCCGATCCACGCGACCGGGTGCGCCTCGTCGGGGCCGAGGTGCTGGCGGATGGTGAGGACGTCGGCGAGGACCTGGCAGGGGTGCGAGAGGTCGGTGAGGCCGTTGATCACCGGGACGTCCGCGTGTTCCGCGAGCTCGACGACGTCGGCATGGGCGAAGGTGCGGATCATGATGCCGTGCACGTAGCGCGCGAGGACGCGGGCGGTGTCGGCGATCGGCTCGCCGCGGCCGAGCTGCACGTCGCGGGGCGAGAGGAAGTGCGCCGAGCCGCCGAGCTGGATCGCGCCGACCTCGAAGGAGACGCGCGTGCGCGTCGAGGCCTTCATGAAGAGCATCGCGAGGGCGCGCCCCGTCATCGGCTTCCCGTCGTAGGTGCCGGCGCGCATCCGCTCGGCGAGCGCGAAGAGGGCGAGCGTCTCGTCGCGCGTGAAGTCGCGGATGTCGAGGAAGTCGCGGTGCGGACGGGGCGAGGCGGCCATGGTGCGGATCGGGCCCGGGTCGGCGCGACGGGGCCCCTGCCCCGCCGCGAAGGGTACGAAGCTAGCCGAGCCGGGCGTCGGCGCTGAGGGCGACCGCGCCGTCGGGCCCCTGCGCCTCGAGCGCGACCCGGTCGCCGTCGGGGCGCGCGACGAGCCGCACGGGGCGGTCGGCGAAGAGCGGCGCCCGGCCGCGGAACGCGAACTCGACCACCGGGCGCGCGGTGTGCCGGCGCACGAGGTCGAGGAGGAGCATCGCGGTGTACGGGCCGTGGACGACGAGCGCCGGGTAGCCCTCCACGTCGCGCGCGTACGCGAGGTCGTAGTGGATGCGGTGCGCGTTGAAGGTGAGCGCGCTGAAGCGGAAGAGGGCGCGCGCATCGGGAAGCACGGTGCGCGCCCAGGCACCGTCGCCGACGGCGGGGAGCGCGTCGAGCGCGGCGGGGGCCGTGACCGGCGGCCCCGGTTCCTTGTAGACGATGTCCTGCTCCTCCTCGAGGGCGAGCGTGCCGTCCTGCACGATCCGGTAGCCGACGGTCACGAAGGCGAGCGCCCCGCTCTTCCCCGTGGTGAGGCGCACGTCGCGGATCGTCCCCTCGCGCGTCGCGGCGGCGCCGATGCGGAGCGGGCGGTGCACCGTGATGCGGCTCCCGGCGAACATCCGCCGCGGGTACGGCACCGGGGGCATGAAGCCGCCGAGGCGCGGGTGGCCGTCGTCGCCGAGCGCGTCCTGCGACGCGCGCGGGAGGAAGTGGAACCAGTGCCACGGCAGCGGGAGCGGTGCGCCGGGGGCGACGGACGCGGGATCGAGGCCGAAGAGCGCCGCCGCGCCGCACGCCTGCTCGGGCGCGAGCGTGTCGGCGAGCGTCTCGGTGCGGCCGATCCAGTCGCGCGGGTCGGGAGCGGAGGAATCGGGTGCCGTGCGCATGGCGGGGAGCGGAACGGGCGGGTCGCGCGGCGCCGCGCGGGCACCGGTGGTGCAATCGTGCGTCCCCCGCCAGAATCCCGGAAGTGCGCCGGCGACGCCCGGCGCGCCGGCAGGCCGGTGCAGGACGCTCGCGGACACCCCCGGTGGAGGGTCGAAGGGAGATGGTCGCATGACGGCAGGACCGACGGCGCCGGGGAGGGCCGACGGCGCGCGCCCGCTCGACGGGATCCGCGTCGTGGACGTGGGGAACTTCCTCGCCGGGCCGCACGCGGCGTCGATCTTCGGCGAGTTCGGGGCCGAGGTGCTCAAGGTCGAGCACCCGATCGCCGGCGACCCGATGCGCCGCTTCGGGACGGCGACGCCGCGCGAGGACGCGACGCTCAAGTGGCTGAGCGAGGCGCGCAACCGGCGCTCGGTGACGATCGACCTGCGGCAGAAGGAGGGGGTGCGGCTCTTCCTCGAGCTCCTCGCGAAGAGCGACGTGCTGGTCGAGAACTTCCGCCCCGGGACGATGGAGGAGTGGGGGCTCGGCTGGCCGGTGATCCACGAGGCGAACCCGCGGCTCGTGATGCTGCGCGTCTCGGGCTACGGGCAGACGGGGCCCTACCGGCGCCGCTCGGGCTTCGCGCACATCGCCCAGGCGTTCGGGGGGCTGTCGTTCCTCTGCGGCTTCCCCGGCGAGACGCCGGTGCTCGCGGGGACCGTGCCGCTCGGCGACTACATCGCCTCGCTCTACGGGGCGATCGGCGTCCTGATCGCGCTCCGGCACGTCGAGGCGACGGGGCGCGGGCAGCTCATCGACGTGGGGATCTACGAGGCGGTCTTCCGCGTGCTCGAGGAGATCGCGGGGGTCTACGGCGCGCACGGCAAGATCCGCGAGCGCGAGGGATCCGGCTCGTTCGTGGCCTGCCCGCACGGTCACTTCCGCACGAAGGACGACAAGTGGATCGCGATCGCCTGCACGACCGACAAGATGTTCGAGCGGCTGAGCGTGGCGATGGGGCAGCCGGAGCTCTCGAGCTCGGGGCTCTACGGCGACCAGCGCAAGCGGCTCGCGGCGCGCGACACGGTGAACGCGATCGTGATCGAGTGGGTCGGCTCGCTGACGCGCGACGAGGTGATGGAACGGTGCCTGGCCGAGGAGGTGCCGGTGGGGAAGGTGAACAGCATCGCCGACATCTTCGAGGACGAGCAGTTCGCCGCGCGCGACAACCTCGCGCGGGTGGCGGTGGAGGGGGTGGGCGAGGTGGTGGTGCCGAACGTGGTGCCGCGGCTCTCGGCGACGCCGGGGCGCATCGACTCGCTCGGCCCCGCGCTCGGCGACGCGACCGAGGCGGTGCTGCGCGACCTGCTGGGCAAGACGGCGGCCGAGGTGGGTGAACTGCGGAAGCGGAGGGTGGTGTAGGTGCATCGCGCGGTGAGTGGACGAGGGGCGGGCCACCCGTGGGCACGTGGCGCTCGGACGCCGCAGTGGCTCGCGACGTGCGCCGTGACGACGCTCGCGATCGGCGTGACGCCGGCCCGCGGCGCGGCGCAGGAACGGCAGGCCCCGCCGACGACGGCGCTCACCGTGCAGGTGCGCGACGAGGCGGGGAACCCGGTGTCGCAGGCGACGCTGGTGGCGACGGTCGACACGCTGTCGGTGCGGCGCGTGACGAACGACTCGGGGAAGGCGGTGTTCACCCTCCCGCGCGGCGAGGTGGCGCGCGTGATCGCGCGGCGCATCGGCTTCGCGGCCGGCGGGGCGCGCGTCGAGCTGACGTACGCCGACGAGCAGGTGCTCGTCACGATGCGCCGGCTGACCGTGCAGGTGCTCGACACGGTGCGCGTCACGGCGCAGCGGGCGGTGCGCGGGCTCGTCGTCTCGGCCGCGCTGCAGCGCCCGATCGCCGGGGCGTCGGTGCGGGTGCTCGAGGCGCGCTCGCGGCAGGTGACCGACTCGACGGGGAGCTTCGCGCTGCCGCTCGACGCGCAGCGGTCGGTGACGATCCTCGTCTCCGCGCCCGGCTTCGCCCCCTACCAGCGGGTGGAGCGGCTCGACGGCGGCACGAGCGCGGAGCTGCTCGTGGTCCTCGACTCGGCGACGTCGGTGCCCACGCGGCTCCGCCCTCGGATCGAGGACATGGAGTCGCGGCTCAACTGGCGCGACCCGAACGATGCCGTCGTCGGCTCGCGCGAGCTGCGCGCCACGCGGATGCTGGGGCTCGCCGATGCGCTGGCGCAGAGCGCGAGCGCGCTCGAGAAGGGGCTCCGGCTGTCGGACGACACCTGCATCTTCCTGAACGGCGATCCGCAGCCGGGGATGACGCTGAACTCGTTCCCGGTCGAGTCGGTCCGCATGATCGAGCTCTACGAGCGCGGCGGGCAGCAGGGCCGTACGCTGAGCGACCGCTGGCCGCGGAACGCACCGTGCGGCAACATGCAGCCGACCGTGCGCGGACCCGGGCGGGTACGCTACGCGGTGGTGTGGACCTACTGGTGAACAGGTGACGCGCATGGCATCCACGCATCCTCGGCGGCCGTCGACGCGGCCACGACTCCGCGCCGCGGCGATCGGCGCCGCCCTCCTCGCCGCCGCGACGGGCGGGGCGACGAGCCGGCTCGGTGCACAGGTGAGCGCGGGCACCACGACGACGGTCGAGGTGCGCGACGAGGGCGGTGCGCCCGTGGTGTCGGCCACGGTCGTCGCATCGAGCGACCTGCTCCAGGTGCGCCGCCTCACCTCCGAGCAGGGGCGCGCGCTCCTCGTGCTCCCGCGCGCGGCGAACTGGGTGCTGGAGGTGCGTCGCATCGGCTTCGCCCCGGAGCGACGCGACCCGCTGCCGCAGGACGGGGCGGGGCCGCTCGTCGTCACGCTGCGCCGCACCGGCGCACCCGTGCTCGACACGGTGCGCGTGATCGCCGACGGGCCGCGGCGCGTGCGGGGGGTGGTCGTGTCGTCGGAGACCCAGCTCCCGGTGGCCGGCGCACGCGTGGCCTTCCTCGACGGGCGCCGCCCCGTCGTCACCGACGGCACGGGGCAGTTCGAACTCCCGCTCGACCGCCGCCGCAACGTGGCGCTCGCCGTGCGCGCCCCCGGCTACCTCTCGACGCAGCGCATCGAGCGGCTCGACCTGGTCGCGAGCGCCGATTTCGTCATTCCGCTGGAGCCGGTGACGCGCGTCGCGCCACGCGACGCGCAGAACCAGTTCGACCTCGACCAGCGCCTGAGCTTCCGCGGGACGCTCAACGCCGTCGTGGGGCGGCGCGAGCTGCTCGCCCCGGGGCTCAACAACCTCGGTGACGTGGCTGGGATCGCCCCCTCGCTGACGGAGAAGGGGATCCGCATCCCCGACGACGCCTGCATCTTCGTGAACGGCGACCCGCAGCCCGGGCTGACCGCCTTCTCGTTCGCCGTGCAGGACATCCGCATGCTCGAGGTCTACCCCGTCGTGCGCGGCATCGTGGCCGAGACGCTCGCGCGACGCTGGCCGCGCGGCGCCCCCTGCGGGAACGGCGGCAGCCCGGTCCCGCCGCGCGTGGGCGACCGGCCGTCGACCGGGCTGGCGCGGTTCGTCGTGATCTGGACGCTCTGACCGGCGGTCGTCACGCCCGGCGCGTCCGGGCGGGGGCGGCTCGCGATCGTGCGGTGTGCGCCGCGGTGGTGCTGCGGGGCGACCGGGTTAGCTTGCGCGGGGAAAGGGAACGGTTGCTCGATCTCGATTCGCGAGGCAACGGCGATGCGTGCGCTGGGTCCCCTCTTCGTCCTTCTCCTGGCGGCCGCGCCCGTCGCCGCCCAGGGGATCCTGACCGTCACGGTGCGCGACGACGCCGGTGCGGTGGTGCCGCAGGCCACCGTCACGCTCACCATGGACGGCGTGACGCAGCGCCGCACCACCACCGACAGCGGCCGCGCACGCTTCCCCGTCGTCGCGGGGACGACGGTGAAGGTCTCGGCGCGCCGCCTCGGCTTCGCCCCCGTGACCGCGGCCTACCTGACGCCGAGCGAGGGGAGCGGACAGGTCGATCTCGCCTTCGGCCCGGCGACTCCCGTCACGCTCGGCACCGTGGATGTCACGGCCACGCGCCGCACGGTGTCGGGCATCGTCGTCGGACAGGCGACGCAGGAGCCGCTCGCGAACGTGAGGGTCTGGCTCGACTCGGGCCCCGGCACGCGCACCGGGGCCGACGGCCGCTTCACGATCGACCTCGGCGACCGCACCACGGCGGTGCTCAAGCTCGCGGCGAGAGGCTTCGCGAACGGCCTGCGCATCGAGCGGGTGCCGCGCGACTCGAGCATCGCCCTCTTCGTCACGCTCGACTCCGCGAACACCGTGGGTCCGGCCCGCGCGATCGCGCTCTTCGACGCCGAGAGCCGGATCGCCTTCCGCCGGGCGCGCGAGGCGATGATCGGCGGGCGCGAGCTCCGCGCGACCGGCGCCGCCACGCTGCACGACGCCATCAACGCCGCCCCGTCGGTGCGCGAGCGCGGGCTGCGGCTCGATCGCGACGGCTACCGCGTCTTCCTCGACGGACAGACCCCGCTCGGTGTCGGCCTCGGCTCGATGACCACGGAGGGCGTGGAGTTCGTCGAGACGTACACGGGAGCACCGCCCACGACGATCCTGTACAGGCCGCTCCTGGACAACTTCCCGTGGGATGTACTCGAGGACGGGCGCTTCCGGATGTACGGGAGTTCGCCGTTCGACATCACGTACATCGTCGTCTGGAGACGCTGACCCCGCCCGCATGCCCCTCCCCCTCGCCGGCATCCGCGTCATCGACGTCGCGACCGTCATCGCCGCCCCGTATTGCGCCACCATCCTCGGCGAGTTCGGCGCCGACGTGCTCAAGGTCGAGCATCCCGTGGGTGGCGACGCGCTCCGCCGCTTCGGCACGCCGTCGCAGCGCGGTGACACCTACACGTGGCTGAGCGAGGGGCGCAACAAGCGCTCGGTCACGGTGGACCTGCGGCGCCCCGAGGGGATGGCGCTCTTCAAGGAGCTCGTCGCGCAGGCCGACGTGCTCTGCGAGAACTTCCGCACCGGGACGCTCGAGAAGTGGGGGCTCGGCTGGGAGGTGCTGCACGCGCTCAACCCGCGGCTGGTGATGCTGCGCGTCACCGGCTACGGGCAGACGGGGCCCTACCGCGACCGCCCGGGCTTCGCGCGCGTCGCGCACGCCGTCGGCGGCATCGCCTACCTCGCCGGGATGCCCAAGGGGACGCCGGTCACCCCCGGCTCGACGACGCTCGGCGACTACATGACGGGGCTCTACGGCGCGATCGGCGTCCTGCTCGCGCTCCGCCACCGCGACCTGACGGGCGAGGGGCAGTACGTCGACGCGGCGCTCTACGAGAGCGTCTTCCGCTGCACCGAGGAGCTGGCGCCGGCCTACGGCATGTACGGCACGGTGCGCGAGCGGCAGGGGTCGAGCCACAACGACTTCGCCTGCCCGCACGGCCACTTCGCCACCAAGGACGGCAAGTGGGTCGCGATCTCGTGCGCGACCGACAAGCTCTTCGCCCGCCTCGCCCGCGCCATGGGGCGGCCGGAGCTCGCCAGCTCGAGCACCTACGGCGAGCAGGCGACGCGCCTCGCGCACCGCCACGACGTCAACGAGATCGTCCGCGACTGGTGCGGCTCGCTCACGCGCGAGCAGGTGCTCGAGCGCTGCTACGCGACCGACACTCCGGCCGGCCCGCTCAACGACATCGCTGACATCTTCGGCGACCGGCAGTTCCACGCGCGTCGCAACGTGGTGGCGATCGACGAGCGCGAGACGGGCGAGTCGATCATGGTGCCGGCGCCGGTGCCGCTCCTCTCGGAGACGCCGGCGACGATCCGCTCGCTCGGCCCCCGCCTCGGCCAGCACACCGACGAGGTGCTGCGCGAGGTGCTCGGCTACGACGACGCGCGGATCGCCGCGCTCCGCGCGCAGCGGGTGATCTGAGCGTGCCCGGCATCCTCGCGGGGCTGCGGGTCGTCGAGGGGAGCGCCTTCGTCGCCGCGCCGCTCGGCGGCACGGTGCTCGCGCAGCTCGGCGCCGACGTGATCCGCTTCGACCCGATCGGCGGCGGGCTCGATCACGCGCGCTGGCCGGTCACGGCCGGGGGGCGCTCGCTCTTCTGGGCGGGGCTCAACCAGGGGAAGCGGTCGATCGCCGTCGACATCCGCCGCCCCGAGGGGCAGGAGCTGCTGACGGCGCTCATCACGGCGCCCGGCGAGGACGCGGGGCTCTTCAGCACGAACTTCCCGGCGCGCGGGTGGCTGTCGTACGAGGCGCTCGCGCGTCGGCGTGCCGATCTCGTGATGGTCAACCTCCTCGGCCGGCGCGACGGCGGCTCGGAGGTGGATTACACGGTGAACCCGCAGCTCGGCTGGCCATCGCTCACGGGGCCCGCGACGCACGACGGACCGGTGAACCACGTGCTCCCGGCGTGGGACCTGCTCGCCGGGCAGACGATCGCGACGGCGCTGCTCGCGGCCGAGCGGCACCGCCGGCGCACGGGCGCCGGGCAGCTCGTGACGCTCGCGCTCAAGGACGTGGCGATCGCGGCGACGGCGCACCTCGGGGTGCTCGCCGAGGTGACGGTGAACGACCACGACCGCCCGCGGTACGGCAACGACCTGTACGGCGCCTTCGGTCGTGACTTCGCGACGCGCGACGGGCGGCGCGTGATGGTCGTCGGGCTCACGGCGCTGCAGTGGAACACGCTCGTGCAGGCGACGGGGATCGCCGACGCGGTCGCCGCGCTCGCGAACCGGCTGAGGCTCGACCTCGCGGACGAGGGCGACCGCTTCCGCGCGCGCGACGAGATCGCGGCGCTCCTCGTCCCCTGGTTCGCCGCGCGCGACCTGGCCGAGGTGGCACGCGCGCTCGACGCGGCACGCGTGACGTGGGGCCCCTACCGCACCGTGCGCGAGGCGCTGGCCGAGGACCCCGACGTGAGCGCTGCGAACCCGCTGCTCCGCCCCATCGAGCACCCCGGCATCGGCCCGGTGCTCGCCGCCGGCTCGCCGATCGCCTTCGGTGCCTTCGAGCGGCACGGCGCGCTCCCCGCCCCGCGGCTCGGCCAGCACACCGACGAGATCCTGTCCGAGATCCTCGGGCTCGACGCGTCGGCCATCGGCCGGTTGCACGACGCCGGCGTCGTGGCGGGCGCGGCGCCGTGACCTGCCATGCTCCCGTATGCGATCGGCCGAGTGCGCGATGCGAGCATCATCGCCGAAGGTGGAACTTCACCCCCGGGTGGAGCAGGTGAACGGCAGGAAGGGCAGGAGGACGGCAGGACGGTCGTGATTATGGAAAAGCACGAACCATGAGCTCTTCCTGCTGTTCTTCTGCCCTTCCTGCCGTTCGCCTGCTCCACCCGGCGGTTCGACGATGGTGGCGTCACGAGAGCCCCGACGACGAGCGCTCCACATCAACGGAGGACAGCACATGAAGCTCCATCGCAACTTCTACAAGCCGCTCGCGATCGGCGCGCCGCAGCCGATGCGGGAGCGGCCGGTGCGCGCCGAGCGGGTGGTGCACTTCTTCCCGCCGCACATCGAGAAGATCCGCGCCAAGCTCCCCGAGGTGGCGAAGGTCGCCGACGTGCTCTGCGGCAACCTCGAGGACGCGATCCCGGTCGAGCACAAGGAGGGGGCGCGCGAGGGGTTCGTGGCGGCGGTGGCGCAGGGGCTCACGGGCGACGCGGGGGTCTGGGTGCGCGTGAACGCGCTGCAGTCTCCGTGGGTGCTCGACGACCTCGCGCGTATCGTCGGCGCGGTCGGCGACAAGGTCGACGTGGTGATGATCCCGAAGGTCGAGGGGGAGTGGGACATCCACTTCGTCGACCAGTACCTCGCGCTGCTCGAGGCGCGGCACGGGGTCACGCGGCCGATCATGATCCACGCGCTGCTCGAGACGGCCGAGGGGGTGATGAACGTCGAGCGGATCGCCGGGGCGAGCCCGCGGATGCACGGGATGTCGCTCGGGCCGGCCGACCTCGCGGCGTCGCGCGGGATGAAGACGACGCGCGTCGGGGGCGGGCACCCGGGGTACGGCGTGCTTGGCGACGAGGTCGAGGGGAACGGCGCGCGCGCCTTCGCGCAGCAGGACCTGTGGCACTACACCGTGGCGCGGATGGTCGACGCCTGCCAGAGCCACGGGATCGGCGCCTTCTACGGGCCGTTCGGCGACCTCAAGGACGAGGCGGCGTGCGAGGCGCAGTTCCGCAACGCCTTCCTGATGGGGTGCACCGGCGCCTGGTCGCTCGCGCCCAACCAGATCCCGATCGCCAAGCGCGTCTTCAGCCCCGAGGTGGACGAGGTGCGCTTCGCGAAGCGGATCCTCGACTGCATGCCCGACGGCGGCGGCGTGGCGATGCTCGACGGGAAGATGCAGGACGACGCGACGTGGAAGCAGGCGAAGGTCATGGTCGACCTCGCGCGCCTCCTCGCCGCGCGCGACCCGGAGCTCGCCGCCGCCTACGGACTCTGACCGCCATGGGCACGCACACCGACGCCGGCCGCTTCTTCGAGGACTTCGTCCCCGGCGAGACGCTCGTCCACGCGACGCCGCGCACCGTCACCGAGGGCGACGCCGCGCTCTACCTCGCGCTCTACGGCGTGCGGAGCGCGGTGACGAGCAGCACCCCCTTCGCGCGGACGCTCGGCCTCGAGCGCGCGCCGGTCGACCCGATGCTGGTCTTCCATCTCGTCTTCGGGAAGACGGTGAACGACGTCTCGCTCAACGCGATCGCCAACCTGGGCTACGCCGAGTGCACGTGGGGGGTGCCCGTGTACCCGGGCGACACGCTCGCGACGACGAGCGAGGTGCTCGGCGTCAAGGCGAACAAGGACGGCACGACGGGCGTCGTGTATGTGCGCTCGACCGGGCGCAACCAGCGCGGCGAGGTCGTGCTGCGCTACGCGCGCTGGGTGATGGTGCGCAAGCGCGACGCCGCGTCCCCCGCCCCGACGCCGGTGGTGCCGGCGCTGGCCGACGCGGTGCCGGTGGCCGAAGTGATGGTGCCGTGGCGCGCCGATCCGGCCACGTACGACGACGCGCTCGCCGGGAGCCGCTCGCGCTGGGACGACTACGCCCCCGGCGACCGCATCGACCACGTCGACGGGATGACGATCGAGGACGCCGACCACATGCTCGCGACGCGGCTCTACCAGAACACGGCGAAGGTGCACTTCAACGCCTTCGTCGAGCGGCAGGGACGCTTCGGCAAGCGGATCGTCTACGGCGGCCACGTGATCTCGCTCGCGCGGCACCTGTCGTTCAACGGCCTCGCGAACGCCCTCGGCCCCGTCGCCATCCACGGCGGGCGGCACGTGAACCCGTCGTTCGCGGGCGACACGATTCACTGCTGGAGCGAGGTGCTCGCCGCCGACCCGCTCCCGGGCCGCACCGACATGGGCGTGCTGCGCGTGCGCACGGTCGCGACCAAGGACCGGCCGTGCCACGACTTCCCGTACAAGGGCGCCGACGGCGCATACGATCCGGCGGTGGTGCTCAATCTTGATTACTCGGTGGCGATGGTCCGCCGGTAGCGGTGCACCGGGGAACCGCGTCAGCACGGAACCGCGTCAACACGGAGGCGCGGAGGACGGCCGGAGGCGCGGAGCGAACGACGAAACACCAAGGACACAAAGAGCAAGAGAGGAACAGCAATCCTCTTTCGGTTTCCTTCGCGCCCTTCGTGTTTCGCAGTTCGCTCCGCGCCTCCGGCCGTCCTCCGCGCCTCCGTGTTGACGCGGTTCAGTGACGCACTCTGCCGCGCCTCCGCTCGAGGCCGGCGGAAGACGTCAGAGGATGTACCGCCGCAGGTCCTCGTCCTCCACGAGCGCACCGAGCCGCGCGCGGACGAGCGCGGCGTCGACCGTGACGGTGCCACCGGCGGACTCGGGGAGGTCGTAGAGCAGCTCCTCGAGCAGCGTGGTGAGCACGGTGTGCAGCCGGCGCGCACCGATGTTCTCCATCTTCTGGTTGGCGCGCGCCGCGACCCGCGCGAGCTCGGCGATGCCGTCGTCGGCGAAGGCGAGGGTGCAGCCGTCGGCCGCCACCAGCGCCGCGTACTGCCGCGTGAGCGCGGCGTCGGGCTCGGTCATGATGCGGACGAAGTCGGGCTCCGTCAGCGGCTGCAGCTCGACGCGGATCGGGAAGCGCCCTTGCAGCTCGGGGATCAGGTCGGCCGGCTTGGCGACGTGGAACGCGCCGGCGGCGATGAAGAGCACCTTGTCGGTGCGCACCTGCCCGTACTTGGTGCTGACCGTGCTCCCCTCGACGATCGGGAGGAGGTCGCGCTGCACCCCCTCGCGGCTCACGTCGGGGCCGTGCCCCTGCCCGCCGCGGCCGCCGGCGATCTTGTCGATCTCGTCGAGGAAGACGATCCCCGTCTCCTCGGCCCGCTCGATCGCCTCGGCCGTCAGGTCGTCCCGGTCGAGCAGCCGGTCGTACTCGAGCTCGAGGAGCGCGCGCCGCGCCTCGGCGACGGTCATGCTCCGCCGCTTCGTCCGCTTCGGCAGCATGTCCTGCAGCGCCTGCTGGAACTGCTCCATCCCGTCGGGCGCCCCCTGCGGCGTCATCATGCCGAGCATCGAGGGGCCGCTCACCGGGAGCTCGACGTCGATGCGCCGGTCCTCCATCGCGCCGTCGCGCAGGAGCGTGCGGAGCTTCTCGCGGGTGCGCTGGTGCCGCTCGCGCTCCGCCTCGTCGCCCTTGAGCGGCACCGCCGGGCCGGTGGCGCCGGCGACGAAGAGGCCGGGCGCCTCGCCCTCCGGCCGCGCCGCGTCGCGCGCCGCCGGCGCCTCGGGGGTCGGCGCCGGCAGCAGCGCGCCGAGCAGCCGCTCCTCGACGCGCTCCTTCGCGACCGCCTCGAGGTCGGCCTTCCGCTCGTCGCGCACGAGCGCGATCGCGTTCTCGACCAGGTCGCGCACCATGCTCTCGACGTCGCGCCCGACGTAGCCGACCTCGGTGAACTTGCTCGCCTCGACCTTCACGAACGGGGCGCCCGCGAGCCTGGCCAGCCGGCGCGCGATCTCGGTCTTCCCCGAGCCGGTGGGGCCGATGAGGATGATGTTGTTCGGGTTGATCTCGACGCGCATCGCCTCGGCGACCTGCTGGCGGCGCCAGCGATTGCGTAGGGCGATCGCGACCGCCTTCTTGGCGGCGTCCTGCCCGACGATGTGCCGATCGAGCTCGGCGACGATGCGGCGCGGCGTCAGCTCGGCGAGCCGCTCGAGCGCGCGCGCGGTGCGGGGGGTGGGCATGGTGGCGTCGGTGCTCAGGCGCCCGGCTCGAGCACGGTGATGTTGGTGTTCGTGTAGACGCAGATCTCGCCGGCGATGCGCATCGCGCGCTCGACGATCTCGCGCGGGGGGAGGTCGGTGTTCGCCACCAGCGCGCGCGCCGCGGCGAGCGCGTACATCCCGCCGCTCCCGATCGCGATCACGCCGTCGTCGGGCTCGATCACGTCGCCGGTGCCGCCGACGATGAAGCCGTGCTCCGCGTCGCAGGCGATCAGCAGCGCCTCGAGGCGGCGCAGCACGCGGTCGGAGCGCCACTCCTTCGCCAGCTCGACGACCGCCTTGGGGAGGTTGTCGCGGTAGCGCTCGAGCATCGTCTCGAATCGCTCGAAGAGCGTGAAGGCGTCGGCGGCCGCGCCGGCGAAGCCGGCGAGCACCCTGCCGTCGCGCAGGCGACGCACCTTCTGCGCGCTCGCCTTCACGACCGTCTGCCCCATGCTCACCTGCCCGTCGCCCGCGATGGCGACCTTCCCGTGGCGGCGGACGGCGAGGATGGTGGTGGCGTGGAAGACCGGGAGGTTGGACATGGTGACGTGCTACCCCGTTCAGGCCCGCGGGTGCGCCTTCGCGTACGCCGCCTTGAGGCGCTCGATGCTGGTGTGGGTGTAGACCTGCGTGGTGGTGACGCTCGCGTGGCCGAGCAGCTCCTGCACCGCGCGCAGCTCGGCGCCGGCGTCGAGGAGGTGCGTGGCGAAGGTGTGCCGGAGGGCGTGCGTGCTCGCCCCCTCGGGGGCATCGACCATCGCCATCAGCCTCGTCATCGCGAGCTGGATCCCGCGGACGCCGAGCCGCTGCCCGCGCGGATTGAGGAACCAGGCGTCACGCGCCGCCGCGCCGCCCAGCCGGCGCGCGAGCTCGTCGCGCTTCGCCTCGTAGTTGACGAGCGCGAGCCGCGCCGCCTCGCCGAAGGGGACGATGCGCTCCTTGCGCCCCTTGCCGCGCGCCTTCACGCGGCGGCTCACGAGGTCGACGTCGGCGCGGTTGAGCCCGTGCAGCTCGGAGAGCCGGAGCCCGGTCGCGTAGAAGAGCTCGAGCATCGCGAGGTTGCGCACGTCGGCGAAGCGCCCCTCGGCGGCGCGCGTGGCCGCGGCCTGCAGCAGCGTGTCCATCGTCCCGCGGTCGAAGTGCGCGGGGAGGTGGCGCCCGAGCTTCGGGCTCTTCACCGCGCGCGCCGGGTTGGCCGGGACCAGCTCGTCGCGCTGCAGCCACCGGTAGAAGGTGCGCACGGCCGAGAGCGTGCGCGCGATCGAGCGCCGCTCGAGCCCCGCGCGGTGCAGGTGGCCGAGGAAGGCGCGGATCGTCCCGCGATCGACGGCGGTGAGGTCGGACGCGCCGCCACGCGCCTGCTGCGCCACGAACGCGGTGAAGCGCGCCAGGTCGCGCCGGTAGGCGACGACGGTGTTCGGCGCGAGGTTCCGCTCCTTGGCGATGTAGGCGAGCCAGTCGGCGACGAGGGGCGGCGGCGGCGCCTCGCCCGCCTCCGCCTCGTCGGCCACCGGCATGTCGGGCGCCGTCGCGCGGGCGCCGCGCCGCGTCCGCGTCACACCGCCACGCCCGCGAGCCCCTCGGCCTCGATCCACGCGCGCACGTCGGCGAGCGCGCGCGCGGCGTACGCGGCGCGGCGCTCGTCCTTGTCGCGCGGCGGTGCCTCGAGGTCGTCGACGAGCCCGAAGTTCGCGTTCATCGGCTGGAAATGGCGCGGGTCGGCCTCGCGCAGGTAGCGGTAGAGCGCGCCGAGCATCGTCGTCGTGGGGGGCACGACCGGCGCCTCGCCGCGGAGCTGGCGATCGAGGTTGATCGCGGCGAGCAGTCCCGTCGCCGTCGACTCGGTGTACCCCTCGACGCCGGTGAGCTGCCCGGCGAAGAGGAGCATCGGCTCGTCGCGCGTCGAGAGGTGCGGCGTCAGCGCCCCGGGCGCGTTGAGGTAGCTGTTGCGGTGGATGCTCCCGTACCGCAGGAACTCGGCGTTCGCGAGCCCCGGGATCGAGCGGAAGACGCGCTGCTGCTCCGGGATGCGGAGCCGCGTCTGGAAGCCGACGAGGTTCCACATCCGCCCGGCGCGATCCTCCTGCCGCAGCTGCACCACGGCCCACGGGCGCCGCCCCGTGCGCGGGTCGCGGAGGCCGATCGGCTTCATCGGGCCGAAGCGCAGCACGTCCCGCCCGCGGCGCACCATCTCCTCGACGGGCATGCACCCCTCGAAGTACGGCACCGCGTCGAACTCCTTCCCCGTGTGGACGTCGGCGCCCGCGAGCGCGTCGACCAGCGCCTCGTACTGCGCCTTGTCGAGCGGCGCGTTGAGGTACGCTCCCTCCTCGGCACCGGCCATCGTCTCCTTGTCCCAGCGGCTCGCGCGGAAGAGGAGCTCGGTGTCGAGCGACTCGAGGCTCACCACCGGCGCGATCGCGTCGTAGAAGGCGAGCGCGTCGAGGCCGAGGCGCACGCGGATCGCCTCGGCGAGCGCGTCGCTGGTGAGGGGGCCGGTCGCGACGATGCCGCGGTCGGGGAGCGACGTCACCTCCTCGGCGACGACGGTCACGTTCGCGTGGCCGCGGACCCGCGCGTCGACGGCGGCGCTGAACAGCGCGCGGTCGACGGCGAGCGCGGTCCCCCCGGGGACGCGCGCCCGGTCGGCCGCCCAGAGGATCACGCTGCCGAGCGCGCGCATCTCGGCCTTGAGCAGCCCGTGCGCGTTCGACGTCTCGGTGCTCTTGAAGGTGTTGCTGCAGACCAGCTCCGCGAGCGCCCCCGTGTGGTGCGCGGGGGTGCCGCGCACGGGGCGCATCTCGTGGAGCACGACACGATGGCCGCGCTCGGCGAGCTGGAAGGCGGCCTCGCTCCCCGCGAGGCCGCCGCCGACGACGTGGATCTCCCGCACCGCTCCCTCCGCGCCGTCAGCGACGCGCCGCGGCGCGCGAGCGCCCGCGCGGCACGGCGGGCTTCCCCGCCTTCTCCTCGAGCATCGCGACCGCCTGCGCGAGCGTCACCGCCGTCGGGGCGACCTCCTTCGGCAGCGTCGCGCGCACCGGCTTCGCCTTGCGGTCGCCGGTGTTCGGGCCGTGCTGCACGTAGGGGCCGTAGCGCCCCTCGAAAACGAGCACCGGGCGCCCGTCGGCCGGGTGCGGCCCGAGGTCGCGCATCGGCGTCACCGCGCCGCCGGTCGCCTGCCCGCGCCGCCCCTTGGGCTGCGAGAGGAGCTCCATCGCGCGCGCGAAGTCGACGGTGAGCACGTCGTCGGTCGCCTGCAGCGAGCGGAAGTCGTCCTTCCCCTCGGCGCCCCCCTTCACGTGCACGATGAAGGGGCCGAAGCGGCCGAGCCCCGCCTTGACCGCGGTGCCGGTGACGGGGTGCGTGCCGAGCGTGCGCGGGAGCGAGAGGAGGCCGACGGCCTGCTCGAGCGTGACGTCCTCGGGGGCGACCCCCTTGGGGAGCGACGAGCGCTTCGGCTTGACCTTGCTCCCCTCCTCCTGCTCGCCGAGCTGCACGTAGGGGCCGTACTCGCCGCGCATGAGATAGATCGGCTCGCCCGTCTCGGGGTGGGTGCCGAGCACCGGCGGCCCCTCGACCCGCGTGCGGATCAGCTCCTGCACCATGTCGTCGGTGAGGTCGCCGGGCGCGAGCTCGCTCGGCAGCGACGCGCGCAGCGGCTTGCCGTCCTCCTCGACCTCGACGTACGGGCCGTAGCGCCCGATGCGCACCGGCGCCTGCAGCCCGTCGAGTTGCACGCGGCGCGCGCTCCCGACCTCCTTCTTCACCTCGGCCTTGCCCCGCTCGACCAGCGGCATGAGGCCGTGCTCACGCCCGTCGCCGAAGTAGAACTCCTTGAGGTACGCGAGCTGGTCGCGCTCGCCGCGCGAGATCTCGTCGAGCTGCTCCTCCATGCGCGCGGTGAAGCCGGTGTCGACGAGGTCGCGCAGGTGCTCCTCGAGGAGCGACGTGACCGCGAACGCCGTGAAGGTGGGGACGAGCGCCTTGCCGTCGAGCCGCACGTAGCCGCGCTGCTGGATCGTGTCCATGATCGACGCGTAGGTGCTCGGCCGGCCGATCCCCTGCTCCTCGAGCGCCTTGACGAGCGACGCCTCGGTGTAGCGCGCGGGGGGCTGCGTCTCGTGCTTCTCCGCCGCGACGCCCCGGCACCGCACGACCGACTGCGGCGCCAGCGGCGGGAGGACGTCGTCCTTGTCGTCGAGCGCCCCCTCCGGGTCGTCGGAGCCCTCGACGTAGGCGCGGATGAAGCCCGCGAACTCGATCCGCTTGCCGGACGCACGGAACTGCGCGTCGCCCGCCTCGATCTCGGCCACGACGCGCACCTGGCGCGAGTCGGGCATCTGCGAGGCGACGGTGCGCTTCCAGATCAGCTCGTAGAGGCGACGCTCGCGCCCGTCGAGCGGGAGCTCGTCGGGGTGGAGGAAGGCCTCGCCCGCGGGGCGGATCGCCTCGTGCGCCTCCTGCGCGTTGGCCGACTTGTTCGCGTAGCGGCGCGGCTGCGCCGGCACGTACTCGGCGCCGAACTGCGCGGCGCACGCCCGGGCGGCGGCGATTGCCTGCTCCGAGAGCGACACCGAGTCGGTGCGCATGTAGGTGATGAAGCCCTGCTCGTAGAGCGCCTGCGCGACGCGCATCGTCTCGCGCGCCCCCATGCCCAGCTTGCGGTTCGCCTCCTGCTGCAGCGTCGAGGTGGTGAACGGCGGCGCCGGGCGCGTGGTGAAGGGCTCCTCGCGCCGGTCGGTGACGCGCCACGTCTCCTTCGGGAGGCGCGCGGCGAGCGACGTCGCGGCCTTCTCGTCGAGGAGGACGATGTCGTCCTGCCCCTTCCGCCCCTCGGTGGCGAGCCGCCCCGTGGCGCGGTCGAAGTCCTTGCCGGTGGCGACGCGCTTGCCGCCCAGCGCGACGAGGCGCGCCTCGAAGGCGATCGCCTCCTGCTCGAGCGAGGCGAGGAGGTCCCACCACGTCCCGCTGCGGAAGGCGCGCCGCTCGCGCTCGCGGTCGACGACGAGCTTCACCGCGACCGACTGCACGCGCCCGGCCGAGAGGCGCGGGGCGATGCTCGTCCAGAGCATCGGCGAGACGGTGTAGCCGGTGAGGCGGTCGAGGATGCGGCGCGCCTCCTGCGCGCGGACGAGGTTCTCGTCGACGTCGCGGAACTCCTCGAGCGCGCGGCGGATCGCCGACTGCGTGATCTCGTGGAAGACCATGCGGCGCACGGGGACCTTCGGCTTGAGCTCCTGCAGCAGGTGCCAGCTGATGCTCTCCCCCTCGCGGTCCTCGTCGGTCGCGAGGATCAGCTCGTCGGCCTCCTTGAGCGCGCGCTTGAGCTCCGTGATCACCTTCCGCGAGCCGGGCGGGACGACGTAGAGCGGCGAGAAGTCGTCGTCGACGTTCACGCCGATGCGCGCCCACGCCTCCTTGCGGTAGGCCTCGGGGATCTCGCTCGCGTTCTGGGGGAGGTCGCGCACGTGGCCGATGCTCGGCAGCACCGTGTAGCCCTTCGGGAGGAACTTCCCGATGGTGCGCGCCTTGGTCGGCGACTCGACGATGACGAGACGGCGGCCGCCGTCGCCGGCGCCGGCGGCGCGGCGCGACGGCGTGGCGCCGCCCGCCGCCGTCTTCTTCGCGGCGGGGCGCTTCGTCACGGTCGGGGACTGCTTGCGGGGAGTGGGCATCTATGTCGTCGGGGGCGTCGCCATGCACGATGGCGCCGCCGGGTCAGTGCACCGTCACCGGCTCGGGAGGGGAGCCGAGGTCGTCGGGGCCGCTCCCGTCGAGGAGCGCGCGGATGTCGTCGAGGGAGATCCGCCCGTCCACGTGCGCGAGGGCGCGCTCGATGACGAGCTCGAGCTCGGCCGGTCCCAGGGTGCCGGCGGCGGCCATGCCGATCAGGCACCCCCACGCCTCGGGGGTGAACCGGCCGCGTTCGTGCGGTCCCTGGACTCGGAAGCTCATCACGGAGGACTCCGTCGCCGGCCCCCCCCCGCCCCGGCGGACGCCGCGGTCGGGGGCGACCGAACGGGGCTACTATAACGTCGGACACCGGGGACGATACCGGCGGACGCCGGACGCCGACGCCCGGGGACCCGGCCGTCGCCCCTCTCTACCGCGCCCCCGGCGGGGAGTTTCGGCGCCGTCGGCCCGGCCGGCGCGAGGCGGGCGCCACGAGCGCCGCGACCCGCCGGGCGAGCTCGTCCACCGGGACGCCGTCGGTCTCGACGGCGTGGTGCGCCACGGCCGCGTAGCGCGCCTCGCGCGCCGCGAGGAGCCCGGCGAGGGCGCCGACCGGGTCGGGACCGGCGAGCAGGGGCCGGCGGGCGATCCCCGCCCCCATGCGCGCCACGGCGGCCGCCGGCGCGACCCGGAGCCACACGATCACCGCGCGCTCGCCCAGGGCGGCGGGGTTGGCCGGGTCGAGCACCCATCCCCCGCCCGGCGCGATGACCGCCGGCGCCCGCTCGGCCAGCCCGCGCGTGGCCTCCCGCTCGCGGGCGCGGAAGCCCGCCTCGCCCTCGGCCGCGAAGATCGCGGCGACGGGCATCCCCGCCGCGCGCTCGATCACGGCGTCGAGGTCGATGAAGCGCCGCCGCAGGAGGCGCGCGACGCGCCGCCCCGTCACCGACTTCCCCGCCCCCGGGAGCCCGACGAGGACCACGTGGGGGGCACGCGGCCGCGGCGCGGCGGGCGGCGACGGGGCGTCGCCCCCGCTCATCCCAGCCGCGCGGCGACGTGCGCGAGGTAGGCGTCATGGTTGCGCCGCAGCTCGGCGAGCGAGTCGCCGCCGAACTTCTCGAGCATCGCGTCCGCGAGCACGAACGCGAGCATCGCCTCGGCGATCACCCCCATCGCCGGCACCGCGGTCACGTCGCTCCGCTCGGCCACCGCCTCGGCCGGCTCGGCCGTCTGCATCTCGATCGTCTGCAGCGGGCGCATGAGGGTGCTGATCGGCTTCATCGCCACCCGCACCACCAGCGGCTCGCCGGAGGTCATCCCCCCCTCGAGCCCACCGGCGCGATTGGTGCGGCGGCGCACGTTGCCGCGCTTCGCGTCGCCCGGCGCGTGCTCGATCTCGTCGTGCACGCCGGCGCCGGTGCGGCGCGCCGCCTCGAAGCCCATCCCGATCTCGACCCCCTTGACCGCGGGGATGCTCATCATCGCCGCGCCGATGCGGCCGTCGAGCTTGCGGTCCCACGAGACGTGCGAGCCGAGCCCCACGGGGAGCCCCGTGGCGACGACCTCGCAGATCCCGCCGAGCGTGTCGCCGGCCTTCTTCGCGGCATCGATGCGCGCGATCATCTCGGCTTCCGCGGCCGGGTCGAGGGTGCGGAGCGGCGAGGCGTCGGCGGCGGCGTTGACGTCCGCCGGGAGCGTGGCCGGCGGCGCGGCGTCGACGCCGCCCAGGTGCACGAGGTGCGAGCCGATGGCGACGCCGAACTCGGCGAGGAGGGTGCGGCAGACCGCGCCGGCGGCGACGCGCGCGGTCGTCTCGCGGGCGGAGGCGCGCTCGAGGATGTCGCGCGCGTCGTCGCGGTCGTACTTGAGGATCCCCGTCAGGTCGGCGTGGCCCGGGCGCGGGCGCGTCACCGCGCGCCGCCGCAGCCCGTCGGCCGGCTCGTCGTCGCGGGGGGCGGGATCCATGATCGCCTCCCAGTTCCTCCAGTCGCGATTGCGGATGAGCATCGCGACGGGGGAGCCGAGCGTCTCGCCGGCGCGCACGCCCGAGAGGAACTCGATCTCGTCGCGCTCGATCTGCATGCGCCGCCCGCGCCCGTAGCCCTGCTGGCGCCGTGCGAGGTCGGCGTTCACGTGTGCGGCGCGGAGCGGGAGCCCGGCGGGGATGCCCTCGAGGATCGAGACGAGCGCCGGGCCGTGCGACTCGCCGGCGGTGGTGAAGCGGAGGTGCGCCATGGCGGGCAAGGTAACGGTCTCGCTCGGTGTGCCGGACGGCGGACGGGCTCCGGGGTTCCGAGGGTGCCGGTGCCTCATGGCCCTAACAGCGAGGGGGCACGGGCTGGCGCCCACGGCGGCACCGCCCACGGCGGAACGGCCCACGGTCGGTCGGCGCGTGGAGCGTGGATCGGCGCCGGGTCCGTGACGCTGCTCGATCATGGCCCGCACGGCGCGCGACCCCGCGCCTGTCGACCCAAGGCCGTTCCGCCGTGGGCCGTTTCGCCGTGGGCCGTTTCGCCATGGGCAGGTCCGCCGTGGGCGCCAGCCCGTGCTCCATCGCTGTCGTGGTCCGGCACGGAAGCACACGGCCCGGCCCCTCGCGTGAGGGACCGGGCCGGTGCGCCCTGCGATGCGGCGCCGTCAGCAGGCCGCGCGGAACTGCGTGGGATCGAGGTCGAGGACGACCACGCCGCGAGCGGTGGCGCCGACCAGGATGATGCGACTCCCGCGAAGCGCCGACTTGACGGGGCCGATGATCGGGTCGCGGACCGCGATCACGCCGACGCGCTGGAAGCACTGCGTGTCGAAGATCTCGACCACCGGCTCGCGCGAGGCGGCGAAAGTGAGGCGGTTCTGGATCGGCGCCGCGGTCAGCGAGGGGCCCGGGGCGAAGAGCGGGTGGAAGTCGAAGCCGGGGTTCCCGCCCGAGGTCTGCAGCGTGCCGAAGAGGCGGAGCCGCGCGTTGAAGAGGTACGTCGAGTCGGCGCGGAGCGCCATCATCTCGCCGTCGGCGCTGATCGCCACGCCCGACACGTTGCTGAAGGCGTTGGCGATGAGGTCGGAGACGTCGCCCGGCGGCGAGACGCCGCGGTCGTAGATCGCCTGGTCGCTCGTCACCGTCACGACGCGGTTCGAGTCGGCGATCTGGAACGAGAAGCGCTGCAGCCCGCCGTCCACGTCGTAGGCGAGGACGCGGCTCCCGCGCGCCGGCCCGCCCTCGCCGAAGACGGCGCGGCGGAAGCTGGCGGAGTTGCGCACGAAGGTGGTGTCGCGGAAGCCGACCGACGCGAGGTCGACGACCATGCCGCTCGACACGACCGTGTCGCGCATCGTGAAGGGGTTGCGCCCGCGCGCGATGAGCGGGAAGGGGAGGATCGTCGAGTCGGCGCCGAAGCCGCCCGACGCCCGCCGCTCGACCTCGAGCGTGTCGCCACGTCCCTCGCGCAGGAAGGTCGCGTGCTCGTAGAAGAGGTGCGACGTGCGGCGCGTCAGGTTCTCCCAGCGGATCGTCCCGCGGTTGGCGAACTGGCCGCTCTGGCCGCCCGTGGGCGTCGTCGAGTAGGCGACGACGACGTCGCCCAGCGGATTGCGGAGCGCGGCGACGAACTGGGGGCGGTCGGAGAAGTCGAAGATCTCGCGGACGATCGCGCCGCCCTGCCGCGTGATCTTGTAGGCGACGATGTTCGGGAGGAGATAGCGCTGGGACTCGCGCCCGCCGCCGCTCGCGTCGACGTCGAGGATGCTCAGGTTCGTGCCGCCGGAGTTGGCGACGATCAGCTGGTTGGCGACCGGCCCGATGGGCGCGCCGCGCCCCTGGGGAACGACGGTGATCCCCCACGGACGCGAGCCCACGGGGATCGCCCGCTCGACGAAGGCGAGCGAGTCGACGTTGAAGACCTCGACCTGGTTGCGCTCGATGTTCGTGAGGTAGAGGTGTCGGGTCCCGTCGTGGTAGTAGCCGTCGGCCACGCGCCCGCCGGCGCGCAGCGGGCGCGTGATGCCGGCGACGAGGACCACCGTGTCGATCGGCGCCGCGGTGCTGTCGCTCGCCCGCCCTTCGGCGTTGCGCGCGAAGAGGCGGAGCTGGAGCCGCGTCGCCTCGCCGCCCACGGGGGGCGGCATGCGGAGGCGGAGGCGCACGGGGACCGACGTCGGCGCGCCCGGGACCGCCTGCGAGTCGCGCTGCACGAGGGCGCCGGCGAGCGTGCGCACCTCGTAGCCGACGTGGCCGATGCCGACCGGGTCCTGCGCCTCGACGAAGGCGGTGTCGTCGGCCTCGATGCGGTCGGTGACGCCGAAGCGCGTGATGCGCGGCACGGTGGCGCCGCCGCCGGAGGCGAGGATCTCGAGCGTGAGCGGCGCACCGGCGCTCCGCTGGCCGATCGAGTCGACGATGAACGGGACGACCTGGATGTTGCCGGGGGCCGCGGTGGCCGGGATCGCGAGCGTCAGCTGCGCCCCGAGCGAGTCGCGGAGCGGGCTGGCGAAGAGCTGCGAGTCGGGGGCGATGGGAGGCGTCGCCCCCGCCCCGCCGCCGGCCACCTGCACCGTGAAGCCGACCGTGCGCACGCGGTTCGCGGCGCGGGCGGTGAGGGCGAGGACGATCGGCCGGCCGCGGACGGCCTGCGTCCCGTTCGACGGACTGACGATCGCCACCGCGCCCGGCTGCCGGCTCCCCACCGCGAGCGTCACCGTGTCCGGGACCGACGTATTGCCCGCGCCGTCCTCGACCTGCGTCACCACGACCACCTGGGCGCCGGGCGCGACGCTCGACGGGACGGGGACCGTGAAGGTCCTGGCGAGCGTGGTCGTCGCGGAGCGGAGCGTATCGGCCAGCGTCGTCGTGATCGCGCCGCTGAGCGAGGCGCGGACGAACTTGAGGCCGAGGTTGTCGGACGCGGTGACGGTGAAGGAGAAGAGCGAGTCGGGGCTCGTCGCGCGACTCGTGGAGGCGCGCGGCGCGACCCGATCGACGAGGGTCGGGTCGACCGTGGGCGAGCCGTCGCCGCACGCCGCGAGGAGGAGCGCGGCGGCGACGTGGACGGGGCGCAGGGACGCGCGCGTGGCCGGCATCGGCATGGCGGGCAGGAGTCCGGGGTGGGCGGGGGTCAGCGGCCCGGGGGCGCGCTCGGGCGGACCGGCTCGCCCTCGTCGATGATGTGCGGCGTGACGAGGATCAGGAGGTCGCGCTTGGTCTCGTTGCGCCGGTTCACCGAGAAGAGCCGCCCGACGAGCGGCAGGTCCATCAGGACCGGGATCCCCGAGCGCGTGCGCGAGATGTCGGTGACGGTGAGGCCGCCGATGACCGCCGTCTCGCCGTCGTTGACGAGCAGCGTGTTGTCGGCCCGCTGCTTGTCGAAGATGAAGCCGACGTCGGAGCTGGC
>ERZ1066123.147-NODE-147-length-56966-cov-7.498094_pt1 | contig 56966 bp, 51 predicted proteins | sample MGYA00382770_ERZ1066123 | MGnify/ENA primary metagenome ERZ1066123 (study PRJEB33369, sample SAMEA5778353) | biofilm metagenome | biome: Industrial cooling water; feature: Water cooling tower basin; material: Biofilm | place: United Arab Emirates | collected...
ACCAAAAAGTATCCTTTCATGCTGATTGTCGGCGAGGACGAGGAGAAAAATGGTACGGTGTCGGTCCGCCGCCACGGTCAGGAAGGAAAAGGCAATGCCACGATGAGCATTGACGATTTTGCCCGACTGGTAACGGAAGAAACCGCCAAAACATTGAAAACATTCGACGTTTAACTAAAATTTTTTAAGTCATAGCAATCAGAAATAACAGGGGCTATCAGCCCAGAGTTGAAAAGAAGGACGCGCACCGCATCAATCAGTACATTCGCGTTCCTGAAATACGGCTCGTAGGCGACAATGTAGAAACCGGAATTTACAAGACTTCTCAGGCGCTGCAAATGGCAGAACAGCAGGAATTGGATCTTGTGGAAATTTCGCCTAACGCAGAACCGCCCGTTTGTAAAATCATGGATTACAAGAAGTTTCTTTACGAGCAAAAGAAACGCGACAAAATCCTGAAAGCAAAATCCACGCAGGTAACCATCAAGGAAATCCGCTTCGGACCGCAAACCGACGAGCATGACTATGAATTTAAAAAGAAGAATGCCGAAAAGTTTTTGAAAGAAGGTTCAAAACTGAAAGCATTTGTATTTTTCAAGGGTCGTTCGATTATCTACAAGGAGCAAGGGCAAATTTTGTTGTTGCGTTTGGCGCAGGACCTTGAGGAGTTTGGAAAAGTAGAATCGCTGCCGGTTCTTGAGGGAAAGCGGATGATCATGTTCATCGCGCCGAAGAAAAAGAAATAGCTGTTAGCTTCGGTGTTCGCCAATGGCGCGGTCTGAGTAAATAGCTGCGGGTTTGCGCAAAGCCCTAGCCCGGATAGGAGCGGCATCCCCCGGACCGATAGCTATCGGGATCGGGGATATAGCGGATAGCCGGAACAGCTTCCAAAAAAACAGCTTCAATCACAGGCTGAAGCTAAAATTAGAAAGTAAGTAGTAACACAATAAATTTCAGGTAATGCCTAAAATGAAAACTAAATCCAGCGCCAAGAAGCGTTTTCACGTAACCGGTTCTGGTAAGATCAAAAGAAAGCATGCTTTTAAGAGCCACATTTTGACGAAGAAATCGAAGAAGCGTAAACTAGCGTTGACGCATGATGCGATGGTTCACCTGTCGGATTTGCGCTCCGTAAAAGAGCAATTGAGAATCGTTTAAGCCTCGCGCTTGATTCTCCGGTTAAACAATTAATAACCCTGTATCAGTGCTAGTAAGTCCGCAAGGCGCCTGCTACAAAAAAATGTAAATTATGCCAAGATCAGTAAATTCAGTTGCCAAAAGGGCACGCAGAAAAAAAATAATGAAACAGGCTAAAGGTTTCTTTGGCCGCCGCAAGAACGTTTGGACCGTTGCCAAGAACGCTGTGGAGAAAGCGATGCAATACGCTTACCGCGACAGGAAGGCCAACAAGAGAAACTTCCGTGCGTTGTGGATTCAGCGTATCAACGCGGGTGCACGTTTGGAGGGAATGTCCTACTCACAATTTATGGGCAAAGTGAAAGCTGCCGGAATTGAACTCAACCGCAAGGTCCTTGCTGACCTGGCGATGAATCATCCTGAAGCTTTTAAAGCCATCGTGAATCAGGTAAAATAAACGTTTTTGTAAACCCGTTACTACTTACAAAAAAGCCCGCAAATTGCGGGCTTTTTGTTTATCGGAAGACTTCCACGGTATCGCCGTCGCACCAGGCATACACCATGTATAAATGCGAATCCTTATGGAAAATGTTGCCGTTTTTATCGATGCCGATGGCACCGGCGAATCCTTCAAAAGGTTTGAGTTCTTCAAATGTTTTTGCAAATGCATCTTCAATCGGAAAACCATCGGTGACGCGCGTGACAATTTTTGCTGCTACGGCACCGCTAACGATGTCCTCTCCTACTCCGGTCATGCTTACACCGCAATGGCCGTTGGCGTAATTGCCTGCCACGGTACCTGAGTCCGAAATTCGACCGGGAATCTCAAACCCTTTTCCGCCGGTGGACGTGGCGGCTGCAATCCGGCCCTGAGCATCAAGCGCTACACAGCCGACCGTGCCGAGGCCATACGTTTTAATATTCTCTTCGTACTCGCGACGACGCTGCGGGATTTCTGTAGAATACGCTTCGAATCCGTTCTTTCGGGCAAAAAGCGTTGCACCTTCTCCGCCAAGAACGCGGTCTTCAAAAGGAAGTAATTTTTCCGCAACCAGAATCGGATTGCGCACTTCTTCAATATTGATAACGCCGGCGAGTTTCTGCGTCTGACCGTCCATGACCGCGGCGGTCATCCGAATTTTACCGTCGCTTTGAATCTGCGATCCGGTTCCCGCGTTAAAAAGTTCGTCATCTTCCAGCAAACGAACCGCCTCTATGACAGTCTCTAATGCGGAATGCGATTGCAGATAGTCGTGTGCGGCACGTACAATCCGTTTCAGCGACTCCTGTTTGGCGATTTTGGTTTCGAGATTGGTGTGGGATTCAGAGAAAAATCCGCCGTGAATAATGACTTTCATTAATTAACCGACTTTTCAGAATCTATATCTTCCTGAGTAAACATCAGATTGTCTGCATACTGCGATGCTTTAATCTGCATCTTAAACGATTTCAGATCGAATGTATCGTAGAGGCTCATCACGTGGGTTACCAGATGATTAATCGAGATGGGTTGTCCCATTTCTACCTGAGTCAGATTGGTATCTTTAATCTCCCTACCGTCTACCAGAATTACGAGGCCGCTTCCGATAGCCTCCATTTCCGAATTGTTCTTAATCAACAATCCGGTGTCTTCGCCCAGACCGATACCCAACGTTCGCGGGTTTCCTACGACCGCCTGAAACAACCGCCCGATGCGGCCGCGTTGAACAAAGTGCGTATCGATGACTACACCGTCGATCAGTCCGAGACCGCTCGTAATTTTCACCTCGCCTTTTAAAAGTGCTTCGGAGCTGCTTCCCTGATAAATCATGCTATTGGATGCAGCAGCGGCACCGGCAGAGGTTCCCGCATAGATAAAATCTTCGTTATGGTATTTTTGGATTAGCAGATCGTGAAAGGGCGTTCCGCCGAGAATCGAGGTCAGCCGCAGCTGGTCGCCTCCGGTAAACATGACTACATCCGCTTGCCGAAGCCGTTCGAGCACTTCGGAATCGTTAGTCATTTCGCGCTTGTCCAGATGCAATACATCGACATTAGTTGCACCGAGCGAACGGAGCGCACGAAGATACTCAGGACCGATTTCTTTCGGAATTTTTGAAGCTGTGGTAACAACTTCAATCCGCGACTTTTCTTTTAGTCGCGCTTCCATCAGGATGCGTTTGAGAATTCCGGCTTCAAAAAAATTGAGGCGGTTTAACATAACGCGTTGTGTTTCGGGAGAATCGATCACCGTTCCTTTGTCGACGGCACCGCCAATGATAATTAGTTTGCCTTGTATCTTCATGGGCGCAAAATTACCAATTACGCGATAGGTCTCCAACTTACGCATTTAATTTTTGGAAATGGTTGTGATATCTCGCGATTTCAACGTGTAAAAAAAAACTTAAAACTATAAACGTTGTTGTTAAAAAAATAAGTAATTTCCTGCCGTCACGGAGGATATTTAGCTCCAATCACAAGCCTTGCGGAGGCAAAACGTCAAATCGATATTATTTTAACACGTCCTATGAAAATTTTAAAAATACAAGTTTTAAAAGGTCCGAATATTTGGAGCATTCAACGTAAACGACTTATTCAGATGCGTCTGGATTTGGAGGAGCTTGAACAATATCCGACTAATAAAATCCCCAGATTCCGGGAGCGAATTGAGGAATTAATTCCCTCGATGATCGAGCACCGTTGTTCTGAAGACCGCCGCGGTGGTTTTTTTCACCGGGTTGAAAAAGGCACCTGGATGGGTCATGTTATTGAGCACATCGCGCTGGAAATACAAACGCTTGCGGGCATGGAGACCGGTTTCGGGCGCACGCGCGAGACGAAAACCAGCGGAGTTTACAATGTAGTTTTCAGCTACATTGAAGAATCAGTGGGAGTTTTTGCGGCAGAGGCGTCTGTTCGGATTGCGGAAGCACTGATCAAAGGTGAACCTTATGATCTGGCGGCTGACATTCAGCGGATGAAGGAAATTCGCGAAAGAGTGCGCCTCGGGCCCAGTACAGGTAGTATTGTGGAGGAAGCAATAGCGCGCGACATTCCCTGGATTCGCCTAGGCACCAACTCTTTGGTACAATTAGGTTACGGCGTAAATCAGATGCGTTTTCAGGCGACGATAACCGGACGAACCAATTATCTGGCTGTCAGCATGGCATCGGACAAAGAGGCAACAAAGCGCATGCTGGAGAGCGCCTCGGTACCGGTAGCCAGCGGCAGTATCTGTGTTGACGAAGAAGACCTTCGGGCTATTATCGATAAGATCGGATATCCGATTGTGCTAAAACCGCTTGATGGCAATCACGGAAAAGGCGCTTCCATCAATGTAACAACCTGGGAAGATGCTGTTGCCGGATTAGAATTTGCCAAAAAGTACAGTCGTCGCGTGATTGTAGAGAAATTTATTACCGGCTTTGACTTCCGCGTTCTGATTATCAACAATAAACTTGTAGCAGCAGCGAAGCGGATTCCGGCGCACGTCGTTGGAGACGGGCAACATTCGGTTGCGGAGCTGATTGAAATTGAAAATCAAAATCCGCGTCGCGGGTACGGCCATGAAAATGTGTTGACTGAAATATCCATTGATCGCGACACACTTGATCTGTTATCGAAGAAAGGCTATTCGGTAGATACCGTTCCGGAGAAAGACGAAATTGTGTATTTAAAATCAACGGCCAATCTCAGTACAGGTGGTACCTCGGTAGACGTGACTGAAATGATGCACCCCGAGAATATCTTTCTGTGTGAACGAATTGCCCGCGTTATCGGCTTGGATGTGTGCGGGATCGACATCATGGCTGAAAATCTGACGCAGCCACTTAAGCAAAACGGAGGCGTAGTACTTGAAGTCAACGCTGCTCCGGGATTCCGCATGCACCTCTCGCCTACCGAGGGATTGCCGCGCAACGTAGCTTCTCCGGTACTCGACATGTTGTATCCGCACGGTAAACCGTCGCGAATTCCGATCATCGCTGTTACCGGAACGAACGGAAAAACCACAACTACCCGACTGATAGCGCACATCGTAAAGAATAATGGTTACAAAGTTGGTTTTACCACTTCGGACGGTATTTATGTGCAAAATCATATGATGGAAAAAGGCGATACCACCGGGCCACTCTCTGCGGAGTATATCCTGAAAGATCCGACGGTGGAGTTTGCAGTTCTGGAGACCGCCCGCGGCGGAATTTTACGCTCCGGATTAGGGTTTAGTCGATGCGACATTGGTGTAATTACCAATATAGCGGAAGATCACCTGGGATTGAGCGACATCCATACACTCGACGACCTGACCAGAGTTAAAAGCGTGGTTGCCGAAAGCGTTAAGCGCGACGGCTGGGCTATTCTGAACGCCGAAGACGACTACTCGATGAAAATTGCGCGCAACCTGCGTTGCAACATTGCTTATTTCAGCATGCACGAAGACCATGAACGTGTGGCGCAATTTGCCCGGGAAGGGAAAATCGTTGCCGTTTATGAAAACGGGTACATCACCATTAAAAAAGGAGAATGGAAAATCCGGGTGGAAAAAGCCACAGAAGTGCCTTTGACCATGAATGCACGTGCGCGGTTTATGATTGCCAACGTGCTGGCGGCAACCCTGGCGTGCTACCTGCAGGGGTTTGACATTGAAGATATCAGTCTGGCGTTGCGCACTTTTGTGCCAAGTGCTGCACAAACGCCCGGCCGCATGAACATTTTTGAATTCAAGCGCTTTAAAGTGCTGATCGATTTTGCGCACAATGCGGCGGGTTATCGCGGAGTAGAAGATTTTCTGCGCCACGTGGATGCGAGCAAAAAAATTGGAATCATTGCCGGTGTCGGCGACCGGAGGGACGAAGATATCCGCGAATGTGCCATGATTGCCGCGCGGATGTTTGACCATATCATTATCCGCCAAGAGAAACACCTTCGGGGTCGCACGGTTGAAGAAATCAATGGATTGCTGATGCAGGGCATTGCCGATTCCGGACGGGAGGTAACGTACGAAATGATCGATAAAGAAGTAGACGCCATCAAACACGCTATGGATATTGCCGAAGAAGGTACCTTTATTACCGCCCTGTCTGATGTGGTCACCAATGCTATTGGTATCGTCCAGGAATATCTGGACAAGGAGCATGAAGAGGACTTGCGGGAAAAGGGTCTTGATGCCAACTAAAACATCGACAAACACAAAAGCAGAAGTGTACTTCTGCTTTTTTTATGCGATAAACGGATGAACCGAAAAAAGTCGGAACATCCGGCAGGCGCGTTAGGGGTGGAAGTGGCAGCCCGCCTTGCCACAGGCAAGGCGGCTACAACGTACGACCCGACCCGCCTCAGCGGGGAACGCCCAAATTAATAACCTGCCATGGGAGCGACGCCATCAAACTGCTATCTTTGGAAAAATTCTAAACCATGCACAAAAAATTAGTTTCGATGTTAGTGCTTTTTGTGGCGTTTACTGCAACGGCTCAGAAACGACTAACACTTGAAGAATCCGTTATGCAACAGGGTCGTGCTTTCCGGGCCGATCGACTTTCAGGTTTTCAGTGGATTCCGGACTCGCACCGTTACACCTACTTCTCCGATATGGGAAGGAAGTTGCTCACAGCCACGGCTACAGACAAGAATGCCGGCGAGTATATTACTTTAACCGCGGTTAATGCCGCGCTGGGGACCGACTTTAAAAACTTCGGTTCGTTGCAGTGGAAAACCAAGGACGTAGCTGTGTTTTCTGACGGTTTTAAATATTATGAGTACAATGTTACCTCGGGCACCGGGAAACTGGTGGTAAGTTTACCTGAAAATGCGGAAAACGCGCAATTCGACGCGGCTCAGAATAAAATTGCCTTTACCATGGGGCATAATCTGTATGTCTTGGATGCACAGGGCAAGCCGCTGGCGGTAACATCGGAAAGCGACAGCAATATTGTTTCTGGGCAATCCATCAGTCGGAACGAATTCGGCATCAGCGGTGGCATATTTTGGTCGCCCAAAGCTTCTTATCTGGCATTTTATCAGAAAGACCAGCGTGAGGTGGCCGACTATCCTTTATTGGATATCACGACCACGCCCGGCGCTCTGGAGAATATTAAATATCCCATGATCGGGCAAAAAAGCGAAAAACCGCGCGTAGGCATTTACCACTTGCAGACGGGGAAAACCGTTTACATTTCGCCGCGTAAAGCAGCCGATGACTACGTTACGAATCTGAGTTGGACGCCGGATGAGCGATTTGTGCTGATCGCCGAATTAAACCGCGGACAGAACTCGATGGATTTAAATCTGTACGATGCGTCGACAGGTGCTTTTGTGCGGACATTGTTCAGCGAAACGGCAAAAACCTGGGTAGAGCCTGAGCATGCTGCCTTTTTTCCATCAGAAAAATCAAACAATTTTATCTGGATCAGCGAGCGCGATGGGTTCGACAACATGTACTATTATGACCTGAACGGCAAATTACTGCGGAAGCTTACGGCGCACAAATTCGTGGTACAGGAGATTGTAGGAGCGAATCCGGCCGGAACGGAAGTGTACTACATGGCCGCCGGTGAGAGTCCGCTAAACCACATGTTGTACAAAACGAATTTAAAGGGCAAGTCGACACTGGTGACCAAAAATCCAGGAACCCACACCGTATCTATCAGCAGCGATTACACTTACATCCTGGATGAATATACGAGCAGCACTGTACCGTCGCGGTCCTTGTTAATTGACCGCAAACTGAACGCGACCGTCTTGCTGGAAAGTAAGAACAAGTACGAGGGTTACCGGATGGCAACGTCCGAAATCAAGACGATCAAAGCGGCGGACGGCGTGACGGATTTATACACCCGACTGATCAAGCCGGCCAATTTTGATCCTTCGAAAAAATATCCGGTGTTGGTTTATGTATACGGCGGCCCGCACGCACAAATGATTACCAACTCGTACCTCGACGGAGCGAGCCTGTGGATGTACTGGCTTGCTGATCAGGATTATTTGGTGTACACGGTAGACAATCGCGGATCATCAAATCGCGGGGCAGGTTTTGAGCATGTAATTCACCGCAATCTGGGCGTAGCCGAAATGGAGGATCAGATTAAAGGAATCGAATACCTGAAATCGCTTCCGTATGTCGACGCCAACCGTCTTGCGGTGCACGGTTGGAGCTATGGCGGATTTATGACCACCTCGCTGATGTTGCGCAAACCGGATGTCTTTAAAGTAGGAGTTGCGGGAGGCCCGGTTACCGACTGGAAGTATTATGAGGTGATGTATGGCGAGCGGTATATGGACACGCCGTCAGAAAACCAGAAAGGCTTTGACGAGAGCAATACGTTGAATTATGTGGATAATTTAAAGGGCAAACTATTGCTGATCCACGGCACCAGCGACGATGTGGTGGTGATGCAGCACAATTTTGCGTTGGTTAAAAAATTCATTGAGCGCGGGAAACAGGTTGATTTTTTCCCGTATCCGATGCACAAGCACAATGTAATGGGCAAAGATCGGGTGCATTTGATGCAGAAAATTCTGGACTATGTGATGGAATACAACAAATAAAAAAGGCTGCCCTCGGGCAGCCATTTGTTTGAATGAGCAGCGTGTTAACGCTTGATGATCTTAAACTGACTTGTTTGGTCTCCTTGCGTAACCACTGCGGAATAGATTCCAGCAAGATAATTTACGTCTTCTGCTTTTTCTTTTTTGCTGCAGGAAACAAAATATTATTCAGAATCAAGCGGTATCCGGGCGAGTTGGGATGCAGATCCAACACGGTTGGCGCATCGCCTACGCGGTGCTGATAATCCTCGGGGTCGTGACCGCCGTAAAACGTAAAAAAGCCTTTGCCGCGCTGACCGTGAATGTAACGCGCTTCACCGTTAAGCTGCTGCTCGCCGAGAATATGCACGTTGGATTTGATCAACTCCCGATCAAATGCGGTGCTTTGCCCCATAAAGCCTTTCACCAATTGGGTGTGATTCTGGCACAACATCGAAGGAATAACATCCCATTTAGCGGAGAATTCCATCAATGTAAAATAGTCTTTCTCCATCGGAATGACGCGCTTCTCGGTCATGTCGATATCTGAAAACTCATATTTCTCCGGTCGGCGTTCGAGGGTATAGTTTTTAAAGGCAAACGACTGATTGTAATCGATCTTGGATTGATAGTTGGGTTCGCTTGGATCGCCATCAAACATAGGCTCACAAATGTCGACACCCTCTGCCGCCAGTGCAATATCAAAGCTATCCGTTGCCGAGCACATGGCGAACATGAATCCGCCTCCGATTACAAAATCGCGAATCTTCTTGGCAACGGCCAGTTTTGCTTCTGAAACCTTAGCATAACCGAGCTCCCGGGCCAATGCTTCGGCTTCTCTTTTTTGTTCGATGTACCACGGAGCATTTCGATACGCACCGAAAAATTTACCGTACTGCCCCGTAAAATCTTCGTGGTGCAGGTGCAGCCAATCGTACAGCAACAATTGATCGCTCAAAACTTCGCGATCGTATATAGCGGTAAATGGTATTTCCGCATACGTCAGGACCAGTGTAACTGCATCGTCCCACGGCTGTTTGCCGGCCGGTGTATAAACGGCTACTTTCGGCGCTTTTTCCAGCACCACGGTTTCCATATTTTGGGACGGACTTGAAATTTCTTCCAAAATGGCGTCGGCCTGGCCGTCCGAGAGAAGTTCAAAGCTCACGCCCCGAATCTGGCATTCCTTTCGGATTTCGGGCGCGTCCGGCAAAAGAAACGAACCGCCGCGATAATTGAGCAGCCAACTGGCCTTGTACTGTTTGTCCAAAGCCCAGTAGGTGATGCCATACGCTTTAAGATGATTTTGCTGAGATGATTCATCCATCGGCAGTAAAATAAAGCCGGCGCGAGTCACAGCTCCGAGCATTAAAAGACATATCAGGAAAAATCGCTTCACCATTTGTTTTTTTCAAAGATAACGCAAACAGAAGAAAAAAGGTACGCGCGCGGTGCGATGCGCCTTGTCAAAATGTTAATTCGTGCGGTCTGAAAACCGCTATGGGCTAAATTTATAAGAAAAGCCACTATGAAAAATTATTTCAGCAAAGCCTCTCTCCGGGGTTTTACTAAAATTATGAAAGACACTTTTACCGGATTCATTGACGACAAGGCCCTTAAACTGAGCGCCGCGCTGTCGTACTACACCGTTTTTTCACTCGGGCCGCTTTTGTTGCTTCTCATATCACTCGTCGGCGTATTTTTCGGGCGCGATGCAGTTCAGGGCAAACTGTTTGGCGAGATAAACGGCCTCATCGGCAATGAAGCGGCCGCACAGGTGCAGGAAATCATTAAAAACATGGAACTTAACGGCGACAGCACTACTGCCGTAATCATCGGTGCGATAACGCTGCTTATTGGTGCAACCACGATTTTCGGTGAAATTCAGGATTCAATCAACATCATCTGGCGCGTTAAGGCGAAACCCAAACGAGGCTGGCTGAAACTACTCAAGGACCGCTTATTGTCGTCTTCTCTCATTATTGCCCTTGGATTTCTGCTAATCGTATCACTGGTCGTGAATGGCGCCGTGCAAGCGTTAAGCGAGTGGCTTCAGGGCTACTTTCCGGATGTAACCGTGGTATTGTTCAATATTGTAAACCTCATCATCAGCTTCATCGTGATCATGACCTTATTTGGGGTAATTTTCAAAGTTCTTCCCGATGTTAAAATTGCCTGGAGGGATGTGCGCGCGGGTGCATTTTTCACTGCACTTCTCTTCATGGTCGGGCGATTGCTTATCGGTTTTTACATCACAACAACGGGTACTGCAAATTCCTACGGCGCTGCCGGATCGATCATCATTATTCTGGTTTGGGTTTACTATACCGCCGCAATTATGTACCTCGGTGCAGAATTTACCCGCGCCTACGCCAACTACACAGGATTAAAAATCAGACCTGCTGATTATGCCGTGGTAGTAGAACAGGTAGAGGTGGAAAAAGACCGCAACGAAGTGCCTACAGGTGAAAAAAAAAATTCACGATCGACTGAGCGCGGTGAATCGGCCCCGAATGATCCGGCTTAAAACGGAACTTCGCTGGTGTCGTCCGAAGCATTTAGATTGCTGCCAAATGCTTCATTCGGAGTAGGCAATATCCGCGAAGTAAACGGATTGTCTTCGTGGTTCATTTTGGAAGCAAAATCTTCGTAGCCGCCCGAGTAGGAGTCAAGGTTGTCGAATTTACCCAGGTTTCCGATGAACTTCAACCGGATGTTCTCCAGTGAGCCGTTCCGGTGCTTGGCGATGATAAACTCGGCTTGCCCCTGCGTTGGTCCGGCGTCATTATCGTCCCACTGATCAATGTTGTAATATTCAGGTCTGTAGATGAACGATACGATATCGGCATCCTGTTCGATCGCACCGGATTCCCGCAAGTCGGAAAGCAACGGACGTTTGCTGCTGCCGCGCGATTCTACCTGACGCGATAGCTGCGAGAGGGCGATGACCGGAATTTGCAATTCTTTGGCAAGTGCTTTCAGGTTTCGGGAAATGGTTGAAATTTCCTGCTCCCGATTTCCCATCGCTTTATCCTTCGAGGCGGTCATCAACTGAAGGTAATCCACAATCAGAAGTTTAATACCGTGCTGCGAGGAGAGTCGGCGCGCCTTCGCCCGCAAATCAAAAATCGAGAGCGACGGGGTGTCGTCAATAAACAAAGGTGCCTTCTCTAAACTTTTCACCTTAATAGCCAACTGCTCCCATTCGTGCTGCTCCAATTTTCCGGTTCTCAGTTTTTCAGAGCTGAGTCCGGTTTCGGACGAAATCAGACGCGTAATCAACTGCACAGAAGACATCTCCAGGGAGAAAACCGCCACCGGCATCTGATAATCGATTGCAATGTTTCGGGCCATCGACAACACGAACGCGGTTTTACCCATACCCGGCCGCGCTGCAATAATGATTAAGTCGCTTGGCTGCCAGCCACTGGTAACTTCATCCAATTTTTCGAAACCGGTTGCTACGCCGCTCAGTCCCTCGCGACTTGCAATTTCCTGTATCCGCTGCTTGGCCTGAAGTACCAAACTCTGCGCTGTTTCAGAACTTCTTTTGATATTGCCTGTGGTGACATCGTATAGTTTAGATTCGGCGCTGTCGAGCAGCTTGAAGACGTCTGTGGTTTCATCATACGCCTCTTCAATAATTTCGGAGGATATTTTTATGAGGCTTCGCTGTATGAATTTTTGCAGGATGATCCGCGAATGATACTCGATATGTGCCGATGAAGAAATTTTCTGCGTGAGTTGAATGAGATAAAAATCTCCCCCGGCGAGATCCAACTTGCCGTTTTTCTTCAGTTGCGCGGATACCGTTAGCAAATCTATCGGTTGCGAATCGGTAAATAACTGGAAAATAGCTTCGAAGATGTGCTTGTGTGCGTCCTTGTAGAACGCGTCCGGCTGAAGAATGTCAATAACCTCGTCGACGCCTTTTTTATCAATCATCATCGCACCCAGAACCGCCTCTTCCAAATCAAGCGCTTGCGGAGGCAATTTGCCCTTCTCGAGGTTGATGATGGTCGACTTTTCTACTTTTACGGGATTAATGTTCCTGAAATTTTCCATGTCACGAAAGTAGGTGAAATACGAAAAACGGAGGATTACAGTTTTTCATCACCAAATGTTTATAAAATTGTAAATTTTGTTGATAAGCGAAAAAAAATCCGAAACTATCGGGCTTCGGATTTTCAAAAGTTTGTCAGAAAATTACTCTTTAAAATGACCCATTTTACTGTACTTGTCCATCCGCTGCGCCACGAGCTCTTCTGTTGATAAATCTTTAAGCTCCTCCCACGCTTTCATGATGTATTGTTCGGTGGTGCGGAATGTAGTTTCGCGGTCATAATGCGCGCCGCCAAGAGGTTCAGGAACAACATCGTCTACCAGCGCCTGATTTTTCATGTCTTCCGAGGTTAACTTAAGAGCGTCGGCAGCCTGTTCTTTATAATTCCAGCTTTTCCAGAGAATGGAAGAGCACGACTCGGGAGAAATTACCGAGTACCATGTATTTTCGAGCATGTAGACACGGTCGCCGACCCCGATTCCGAGTGCTCCGCCGGAAGCTCCTTCCCCTACGATAACAGCGATGATGGGAACTTTAAGGCGGATCATTTCAAAAATATTGCGCGCAATGGCTTCCCCTTGTCCACGCTCTTCCGCTTCCAGACCCGGAAATGCGCCCGGCGTATCGATAAATGAAACTACAGGAATGCCGAATTTCTCGGCCATCTTCATCAGGCGAAGGGCTTTGCGGTATCCTTCAGGATTTGCCATACCAAAATTCCGGTATTGTCGGGTTTTGGTGTTATATCCTTTCTGCTGACCAATGATCATGAACGATTTTCCTCCGATTTTACCCAAACCGCCGATCATCGCTTTATCGTCTTTAAATGCGCGGTCGCCGAAAAGCTCCAGAAAAGTATCGCCGCATAAAGCGCGAACGTAATCCATGGTATAAGGACGGTTGGGGTGACGCGAAAGTTGCACGCGCTGCCATGCCGTGAGGTTCTTGTAAATTTTCTTCTTGGTTTCTTCCAGGCGCTGTTCAATCTGCCTGCAGGTCTCGGAAACATCGACATTGGATTCCTCTCCGATGATCTGACATTTGTCGAGCTGATCTTCCAGTTCTTTAATGGGTAGCTCGAAGTCTAGGTATTCCATGGAAGTGTAATTTAGTTTTTTCGAAAGGCAAAGATAATACGATTACGGCAAAGTGATGCAATTTGATTGACGGTTATCCGTTGTCGGCGATCCACTATAAGCACAAAGCTGTTTAGATCCTGCGATTCGTCAACCGACACGTAAAAAATCCAAAAGAGCCATTTTTTTTCAATGCTCTCGCACCGTTCCGAGCGAAAAACTTATATTAACCCACTGAAATAGCAAAGTTGATTTGTCAATGATTTTACAAGAATTGAAACCACGAAAGGCACTGAATAAAGCCTTTTTAAAAATAAAACCCAACAGGACTGCAATTGAAGGTTTCAAGACCAACCTTATTACTTTACTCGACAGGACAAATGACACCGAAAGCGAAGAGTTTCATAAAAATCTGGTGGCGGACTTTCTAAAGAAAACGTATTACGACCCCAGCCATTTCATCAATACTAAAGGTCGAAACGACCTTGTTATTCATAACGGACAAAACGCAAACTCCACAGTCGGCGTAATTCTCGAAGCCAAAAAGCCGACCAACAAATCGGAGATGATTTCCGTCAAAAAACTGAATACAAAAGCGTTTCAGGAGTTGGTGCTGTACTACCTGCGGGAGCGAATCACCCACAAAAATCTTGAAGTAAAACATTTGGTGGCAACCAATATTAACGAATGGTTCCTATTTGACGCTACTATATTCGACAGGCTCTTCGCTCAAAATAAAAACTTTGTAAATCAATTCAACGACTTCGAGGCCGGGCGTCTGGCCGACGCGAAAACCGATTTTTTCTACAAACAAATTGCCGAGCCCTTTATTGACAGTATTACTTCTGAAATTGAATTTACCTATTTCAACATTCAGGATTTTCAAAAACCGTTACGCAATACCGATAAAGCCGATGATAGTTCGCTTATCGCCTTATTCAAACTCCTTTCGCCGGAGCATCTTTTAAAACTTCCGTTTACCAATGACAGCAACAGTCTCGACAAACGTTTTTACAGCGAGTTGTTGCACATTATCGGCCTGACCGAAATCAAAGAAGGAAGCAAAAAACTGATTGAACGAAACAAGGAAGGTGAACGGCACACAGGAACAATTCTGGAAGATGCCATCATTCAACTGGACAGTTTGGATAAAATCAGCCGACTCGAAAATCCGAATCAATTCGGCAACACCCAGCAGGAACGACTTTTCAATGTTGCTCTTGAACTTTCGATTACGTGGATAAACCGCATTCTGTTTTTGAAGTTGCTGGAAGCCCAACTCATCACCTATCACAAATCCGACAAGCTCGCTGCGGGCAAAGGCAATAAACCTGACCGGCCGGCAAGCGCGTCCTATTCCTTTCTCAATCTGGACAAGATTAAGAATTATGACGACTTAAATAGTTTGTTTTTCCAAGTGCTGGCGCGCAAGTATGAGGACCGAAACGAGGATGTAAAAAAGATTTTCGAGAAAGTTCCTTATCTCAATTCTTCGCTTTTTGAGCCAACGGAGATCGAACAGGTTACGCTATTTATCAGCAACCTGAAAGACGACAAAACCATTCCGATTTTCTCACAAACTGTACTGAAAGACCAGCAAGGTAAAAAACGGACAGGCAGCTTATCCACGCTTCAATATCTGTTTGAGTTTTTAGATGCGTACGACTTTGGAGCCGAAGGCGGAGAAGACATTCAGGAAGACAATAAAACACTCATCAACGCTTCGGTTCTCGGATTGATATTCGAGAAAATAAACGGTTATAAAGACGGCTCGTTTTTTACGCCGGGTTTCATCACCATGTATATGTGCCGTGAAACCATCAGAAAAGCGGTGGTGCAAAAATTCAACGAAACCAAGAAATGGAACTGTACAACGCTGGAAGAAGTTTACGACAAAGTTGAAGACCGCACGGAAGCCAACCAAATTGTCAACAGCATCAAGATTTGCGACCCCGCCGTGGGATCCGGACACTTTTTGGTATCAGCACTCAATGAAATGATCGCCGTAAAGAACGACCTGAAAATCCTTCAGGACCGCAGCGGCAAACGCCTCAAGGAATATCAGGTGGAAGTGGTAAACGACGAACTGATCGTGACCGACGAGGACGGCGAACTTTTCGAATACAACCCATACAACAAGAAAAGTCAACGCATACAGGAAACGCTTTTCCACGAAAAGCAAACCATTATTGAAAATTGCCTTTTCGGTGTCGACATCAATTCCAACTCGGTCAAAATCTGCCGCCTGCGATTGTGGATCGAACTTCTGAAAAATGCGTATTACAAGACCGCCACAGAACTTGAAACGCTTCCGAATATCGACATCAACATCAAATGCGGAAACTCACTCGTGAGTCGTTTTGCCATCGATGCCGACCTGAAACAGGCCCTGAAGAAAAGCAAATGGACCATCGACAGCTACCGTGTGGCCGTTGACACGTACCGCAATGCCCAAAACAAGGAACAAAAACGGGAAATGGAACGCCTGATTGCCGACATCAAATCGGATTTCACAAGCGAAATAAGCAGAAATAGCAAACAGCAAAAGGACTTAGATAAAACCGGAAATGAGCTCTACAACAAATATGTTGCACAACACCTGTTTGACCAAAAACTAACGAAAGAACAACAAAAAGATAAGCTTAATTTAGAAGAAAAGATAAGGAAATTAAAAGCCGAAATCGAGGAAATCAAAGCCAACAAGATTTTTGAGAACGCTTTCGAATGGCGCTTCGAATTCCCTGAAGTTCTTAACGACGACGGCGATTTTGTTGGGTTTGATGTGGTAATGGGAAATCCGCCGTATATCAGGCAGGAGGAGTTTTCTGATATTAAAAGCTATTTATTAAGTGCCTTTGATCAGACCGGTGCAGGAACAGCCGATTTGTTTGTTTATTTCGTCGAGTTGGCTATACGGGTATTGAAATCGGACGGCGAATTTGCGTACATTATTCCAAACAAATGGATGCGCGCCGGTTACGGCAAAAAACTTCGCGGCTTCGTGGCCAAACATAAAATTCATCAGCTTATAGATTTTGGCGATTTACCAGTGTTTGAAGAAGCCACTACTTATCCAAATATTATCCAACTTAAAAAAAGCAGTGCTGAAGCGTCATTCCCGGCATGCACAGTAACCACTCTAACTTTTCCAAAGGGGCTGCACAGTTATTTGAAAGAGAATAGTGTTGAAGTGAACATCAACGAGCTTTCCGCTGATGGCTGGACATTATCAGATACTAAAACTCAAGAACTGCTGACCAAAATAAAAAGTATGGGAATTCCACTGAATGAATATGTTGGTGGAAAAATATTTTATGGCATCAAAACAGGACTTAACGAAGCGTTTGTTGTTGACTTAGCAACCAAAGAAAAGCTTATTGCCGAAGATCCTAAAAGCGCTGAAGTATTAAAACCGTTCTTAGCCGGACGCGATATTAAACGCTATCAAACACCAAAAGCAGATAAATATTTAATTCTGTTTCCAAAAGGTTTTACAATCAAAAGCAACCTTCCAAATTCAAAATTTAACTTCGGTGCGGCGGAACCTCCGCCGAGATACGGTGATATGCCTCATCTTGATGCCTGGGAATGGATTTGCAGGACTTATCCGGCAGTCGCTAATTATTTACTGCCTTTCAAAACTAGTGCAGAAAAAAGGTCCGATAAAGGCGATTTTTGGTGGGAACTTCGCGCTTGCGATTATTACAATGAATTTGAGAAATCTAAAGTGATGTTGCCCGATATTTCAATAAGATGTGAAGCTTTATTGGATGATTGCGGACATTTCTATTCGGTTAATACAGCCTACATAATTTCAGGATTAGGCTTATCTGATTTAGGAATATTAAACTCAAAACTTGTACTATATTTTTATACCAAATTATCGCAAACGATAAGAGGTGGCTACTTCAGATTTATCAGGCAGTACCTTATGCAAATTCCAATGGTTAAAACCAGCATTCTCGACGATATTGTTAGGCAAGTAATTGAAACCAAAAAACAAAACCCATCCGCCGACACCACCGACCTCGAAAACCAAATCGACCAACTGGTGTATCAGCTTTATGGCCTCACCGATGAAGAAATAAAAATTATTGAGAGTAGTTAAGTTCTCAGTAATAAACTAATGTGTAATCCGCCAACCGTCAACCCTAAGACTGTTCAGGCAGGTTACTGCTCCCGCGCTTTTTATCCCGATAATTCTTGATGACACCGTTTAAAATTACAACTGCCAGAATCACGGTGGCGCCCACGTAAAAGGAGATACTCATGTGCTCGCTGTCGCCCAAAATGAAGTACGCCAGCAAAATGCCGTACACGGGTTCGAGGTTTGTGGTCAGCATCACGGTATAAGGTGAAAGTCGGCGCATTACGCCCACCGAAGCGGTAAAGGCATAAGCCGTACATACCGACGACAGCACCAGCAAGAGCAGCCAGTCCCGCGAGGAAACCTGAAAAAATGCGGGGGTAAAAGATCCCTCCCATGCCAAATACAGCGTGACAAACAAAAAACCCGCAAAAAATTCATATACCGTAATCACCGATGCATTGTGCCGCTGCGTTAGTTTACCGTTACCCAACGTAAACAACACGCCGAGAAACACGGAGAAAAGCGCGCTTATGGCGCCCCAGAAATAATTTACCTCCACCTGCATGATATAGAAGAGTCCGCCAATAATGATAAGTCCGAACAATACTTCGTACCACAGCATTTTGCGCTTGTAAAGCACAGGCTCCAGAATGGATGCGAAAAAAGCTCCACACGAAAACATGGCAAGTGTAATCGACACATTGGAAATTTTAATAGCCTTGAAGAAAAAAATCCAGTGCGCCGCAATCAATCCTCCCATCAAAACCAGCTTTGCCATTTCAGAAACCGGCAACGCCAGAGGCAAACGCCGAACGCGCGCAAAGGCAAGCAGGAAAACGCCGGCAAGCAGCATCCGGTACCAGACCAGCGGCGCATCCTGAATGGATATTAAATCGCCCAAAATGGCAGTAAACCCCCAGATGAATACAATCAGATGAAGGTGAAGATAGCTTTTAACGTTAGCGGCGGGCATTTCTTAACAGGTAAAGCGCCAGCAATCCAAAAACAAAGTTCGGGATCCAGGCAGCGAGAAAGGGTGGAAAATCAGACTTTTCGGCCATCGTTCCGAAAATTTTATCGAAAAAGATAAACGTAAACGCCAGTAAAATTCCGATCGCGAGGTTCATTCCCATCCCGCCACGGCGCTTCATCGAAGAAACAGCCACGGCAATAGTAGTAAGTATAAAGGCCGAAACCGGAATGCTGTACTTCTTGTGAAGCACAACGAGGTACGTATTGATATTAGACGAACCCCGCGCCTTTTCTTTATCAATAAAATGATTTAGCTCAGCCAGTGTGAGCGTTTCCGCCACGTAAACCACAGGGGTCAAATCCTCAAGATCAAATGAAAAAACAGTGTCCTTTTCGGGTTTGTAAATCAAGCGGTCACTGAGTTCCCCTACAATCCGCTCCCGGTAATTGAACATGGTATAAGAGGAGTCTTTCGGATTAAAACGAATTCGCTGCGCCGTGATTTTTCGCACCAGCCGGTTTTTATCGTCAAATTTCTCCATGGTGAAATTAAAGGCGGTGCGACTCTGCGCAATGAAATTCTGCACGTGAATGAATTCCGTAGCACTGATCTGACGGTATACATTGCTGCTTTCACGCGCCTGCCGGTTGCGGTTCAGGTATTTGTAACGAAAATCGTTAAACCCTTCACTGGCTTTCGGAACGATAAAAAAGCCCATGATGAGCGAAAAAATCGACACACAGGTGGCTCCGATGATGTACGGCCGCAGAAATCGCATAAAGGAAATCCCCGAACTTAAAATGGCGATAATCTCTGTGTTGTTCGCCAGTTTCGACGTAAACCAGATCACCGATAAAAACAGAAAAATCGGAAATAAAAGGTTGGCGAAGTAAATGGTAAAATCAAGATAGTACGCAGCAATCTCGCCAAAGGGAACATCGTTTTCCAGCATCCGGTTCACCTTTTCCGAAACGTCGATCACGATGCCAATCGGAACAAACATCAGCAGCATCACCGAAAAGGTAACGAGATAACGTTTTAATATGTACCAATCAATTAATTTCAAACTCGTCCGCTTTGAACTACCGCCGAACCATTGTCAGCCGGCAGATTACAACTCAAATCCAACCTACTAAAGTCGTCCGGCCATCTGCCGCACCATTTTTTCTTTCCATTCGCGAAAATCCCCGGCAACAATGTGCTTGCGCGCCTCGCGAACCAACCACATGTAAAAGCCCAGATTATGAATCGTGGCAATTTGCTTGCCCAGGTACTCATTCGCCTGAAACAAATGCCGAAGATACGCTTTTGTGTACTCGCGGTCTACAAACGTAGTACCCGACTCATCAATCGGCGAAAAATCAGCTTCCCATTTTTTATTCTTGATGTTAATTGTACCGTGCGCCGTAAAAAGCATCCCGTTTCTCGCATTACGGGTCGGCATCACGCAATCAAACATATCCACTCCCAAAGCAATATTCTCGAGAATGTTTATGGGTGTGCCCACGCCCATCAGGTACCGCGGCTTGTCTTCCGGCAAAATTTCAGTGACTACCTCCGTCATGGCGTACATCTCTTCGGCCGGCTCCCCTACCGATAATCCGCCAATGGCATTACCCAACTGATTCGTGCCGGCGATGTACTCGGCCGACTGGCGGCGCAAATCTTTATAAGTGCTCCCCTGCACAATCGGAAACAAAACCTGTTCGTAACCGTATTTTGCAGGAACTTTTTCCAAATGTGCAATGCAGCGTTCCAGCCAGCGGTGCGTCATGTGCATCGACCGCGTCGCGTAGCGGTAATCGCACGGATAAGGCGTACACTCGTCAAAAGCCATAATGATATCCGCTCCGATAGAGCGCTGAATCTCCATGACATTTTCGGGCGTAAAGACGTGATAAGAACCGTCAATGTGCGATTTAAACTTGACCCCTTCCTCCTTAATCTTCCGGTTGGCCGACAACGAATACACCTGATACCCCCCGCTGTCGGTCAGAATGTTGCGATCCCAGTTCATAAATTTGTGCAACCCGCCCGCCTGCTCCAGCACCGCCGTCTGCGGCCGGAGATAAAGGTGGTACGTGTTGCCCAGAATAATATCAGGGTTAATCTCCTCGCGCAATTCCCGTTGATGAACACCTTTCACCGATGCCACCGTACCCACAGGCATAAAAATCGGCGTTTCAATCGTGCCGTGGCCTAATGTAATCTTACCTGCCCGCGCCTTGCTTTGCGCATCCTTCTTTTCAAGCTCAAAAATCATGGCGGCAAAGATAAGACAATCAGCGGCAACTGTCGGAGTATTGCCGATTATTTGGGCGTTCCCTTCTGCGCCGCCGCCGCAGAAGGTCAGGCTGTTCGCTATAGCCGCCCCACCGGGCCCGCCTTCCGGGAAGGCATGACAGGTGGGGCGGGCTGCCGCTGCCATCCTTAACGCAACCTCCCCGGATGTTCCGTACACTATTAGGCATTTGCAAACCGGCAGCTTTTGAGGTCCTGGAACAAGAGACGTTCGACACAAAAGCAAAAAATACAATACTCCCGATGCAGCAGTTTAAAAAATAGTTATCGCTTGCTGCACCAGTGGATATGGTGTACTTTTACCGCGGCAAATTTTTTAACCTAATGAAACCCACAACACAACAACTGCAGTCGATGGTCGTACAGGTGCGCCGCGACATCCTGCGCATGGTACATGCCGTAAATTCCGGTCACCCCGGAGGATCGCTTGGCTGTACCGAATTTATGGTCGCACTTTACCAAAACATCATGGACCGCAAGGAAGGCTGGGACATGGACGGTCGGGACGAAGACATTTTCTTCCTCTCCAACGGTCACATTTCGCCGGTTTTTTACAGCGTTCTCGCGCGCAGCGGCTACTTTCCGATAGCAGAACTGGCCACTTTCCGCCACATCAATTCGCGCCTGCAAGGTCATCCCACCACGCACGAAGGTCTTCCCGGTATCCGCGTAGCTTCCGGTTCACTCGGGCAGGGACTTTCCGTAGCAGTGGGTGCGGCCCTGGCAAAAAAACTGAATAACGACAAGCATTTGGTATTCGCACTTCTGGGCGATGGCGAGCTTCAGGAAGGACAAAACTGGGAAGCACTGATGTATGCCGCCGCTTACAAGGTCGATAACATCATCGCCACAGTAGATCTCAACGGAAAACAAATCGACGGCGCCACCGACGAAGTATTGCCTATGGGCGATCTGGTAGCCAAATTCAAAGCATTCGGATGGGAAGTAATCAGCATCGAGAATGGCAACGACCTGCAGCAGGTAATAGACGGACTCACGCACGCACGCTCCCTAACCGGCGCCGGCAAACCGGTAGCAGTAATGCTGCACACCGAAATGGGTAATGGCGTCGACTATATGATGTACAGCCACGCATGGCACGGAAAAGCTCCGAATGACGAGCAACTTCAACTGGCCATGATGCAAAACGTAATTGAGGAATTAAGCGACTACTAAATAATGGATATCCTTTTAAATAAATACAGCAATTCCGGTAGCAAAGACACGCGCTCGGGTTTCGGTGCCGGACTTACCGAACTCGGAAAAACCAATGAAAATGTTGTGGCACTGTGCGCCGATTTGATCGGGTCGTTAAAAATGGACGACTTTAAAAAGAATCATCCGGAACGCTTTTTCCAAATCGGAATCGCAGAAGCCAACATGATCGGAATCGCAGCGGGACTAACCATCGGAGGTAAAATTCCATTTACGGGAACATTTGCCAACTTCTCCACCGGACGTGTGTACGATCAAATCCGGCAGTCGGTTGCCTATTCCGACAAAAATGTAAAAATCTGCGCTTCGCACGCAGGCCTTACACTTGGGGAAGACGGTGCTACGCATCAGATTCTGGAAGACATCGGATTGATGAAAATGCTGCCCGGAATGACCGTAATCAATACATGCGATTACAACCAAACCAAAGCGGCAACCATTGCTATTGCCGAACACCACGGACCGGTGTATCTTCGGTTCGGGCGTCCGGTAGTGCCGAATTTCACTCCGGCAGATCAGGTGTTTGAAATCGGAAAAGCAGTACTGTTGTCTGAAGGATCAGACGTAACCATCGTAGCTACCGGACATTTGGTATGGGAAGCGCTGGTAGCCGCCGATCAACTACTGAAGCACAACATCCGCGCTGAAGTTATAAACATTCACACCATCAAGCCACTTGATGAAGAGGCCATCCTGAAATCACTAATGAAAACCCGTTGCATTGTTACGGCGGAAGAGCACAACATTCTGGGTGGACTTGGTGAAAGTGTGGCGCGCCTGCTCACTATGAAAGATCCGGTTCCGCAAGAATTTGTGGCCGTACAGGACACTTTCGGCGAATCAGGTACACCGGTTCAACTGATGGATAAATACAAGCTCAACAGCGGTGCCATCATCGAAGCGGTGCAACGCGTGATGAAGCGCAAATAAAAGCAAGCCGCACAAGCGCCTGAAAAGGTAGCTTGTGCGGCTTTTTCTACTTCTTTCTCGCTGTGATGTTACAGCTGTGACTCTAATTACAGCTATTGTCCAAATATTTTGGTGTTCCGCCCGGACACGTCGGATAAGGAAATACGATCGGGCTTTCGAAATTCCCGTCCGCAGTAATCTCAGCGCGGGTAAGCACGGTATCTCCGTCATCATCTACATCAAACATATTAAAGATTCCGTCTCCGTCCAGATCGTACAGCATCGGATTGTCGCCCGGATTGGCTACTTCATCCTTCGATAAAATCCCGTCCCGGTCGTGATCGCGATAATTTAGTTCGAGCAGTTTGAAATTGAAAATCATGGGTGTATACGCCGGCAAACCTGATACAGCCTGACTAAAGTATCCGAGGCCGCTGGGGATAAACATTACGCCTGCACCGAAATCAGTAAACGAAACCGGATTGGGCCCGGAACTGCCGGAATCATACGATCCGGTTTTGAACAGGGGCAGAATTTCGCGCCACCCGCGAACCACATTGTCTAACTGGAGCCAGATGGGCGTAGTGGCCGAATCAAATTGCGCCAGCGACGTCCGGACACCGCGGTACGAAACGTAAATCGAATCGACCTCTGAAGGTCTGTTGTTGATTCCCTCGCGAAAGTTTATAAAGTACAGCTTGTAATCGATCCCGTCGAGGCTAACGGTTTTGAATTGGAGCGGATACTGCGTCTGATTCCGAATGGACTGTTGCGAACCGTCCTCAGGCAGCGGCGCGAAAGTCACATCGTAATCCGGGGTGACCGTCATAAAATGATTGTCAATAAACCAGTCGATCGTATCTATGTCTTTTTGATACTGCTCCGCTTTGTCCCGAATGACGACTTCATTATTATCTTCTTCCTGATTACAGGCCATAAAAAATGCCACTAAAAGCAAGGCCGGAACCACATTTGCAAAAAACTTTTTCATAGTGCGAATTTATCGGGTCGCAAGATACGATAATGCTTTATTTTTGTAAAGAATTTTGTGAATTTCAACCCGATGCGCGTCGACAAATACCTTTGGTGTGTTCGTTACTACAAAACCAGAAATATGGTAACAGAGGCGTGTAAGAAGAACCACGTCACGGTGAATGGTCAGATTGCAAAAGCATCGCGCGAGGTTTTTCCGGGCGATCGCATTACGTTCCGCAAAGATCAGATTACCTACGTGATCAGTGTGATGGATATTCCGCCCAACCGGGTCGGAGCCAAACTTACCGATATTTACCGCAAGGATGAAACGCCCGCCGAAGCCTTTGCGCACCTCGAAATGTTACGACTCAGCAAAGAGCATTACCGCCGTACGGGCGAAGGCCGACCGACCAAAAAAGATCGTCGGGATTTAGACGAATTTGAAACAGATACCGATTTTTATACGGATGAAGACGACTAACATCATTTTAACTCAGGAAGAAATTAACCGGAAAACCGAACGCATCGCCTGGCAGATTTACGAGACTTTTGTAGATGAACGGGAAGTTGTCATTGCCGGAATTGCTGCCAACGGCTATATTTTCGCAAAAAAAATAGCTGCTGCGCTCCAGCGCATTTCGCCACTGCAGATTTCGCTTTGCGAGGTAACCCTCGATAAGTCAAATCCGGCCGGACCTGTGCAAACTTCGATTTCAGCCGAGGAGTATGCCAATAAAGGCTTGGTTCTGGTAGATGATGTGCTTCATAGCGGTGCTACATTAATATACGGCGTCCGGCACTTTTTAAATGTTCCGCTGAAAAAATTTAAAACCGCGGTACTAATCGACCGTAATCACAAACATTTCCCGGTAAAGGCCGATTTCAAAGGATTATCCTTAAGCACCTCTTTACAGGAACATGTCGAAGTTGTTTTTACTTCAGACGACGCTTATGCGATTTTGGAGTAACATCCGAATGTCGTCGGCTACTTCTTCCGCATTTTTGAGGTCGGTACTTATAATGTGATTAGCCTGAAGATAAAACGCATTTCGGTCGAACAGGTGTTTGGCAACAAATTCTTCAAGTTGCGCATCGTCTATGTGAGCAAGCAAAGGACGGGTTTCCCGGGCATGTTGAATTCTCTGCACCAGCGTAGCGACCGACGTTTTCAGAAAAAATGAGATAATGAAGGGCTGCTGCAGCAGCAAGTGATTATCAAAGTAACACGGTGTTCCTCCACCCAGTGTAAGAATAAACTTTTCCGGCCGGGCGAGAAGTTGCTGTAAAATCTGATGCTCCAGTTTCCGGAAGGTTAATTCACCTTTAGTTTTAAAAAATTCAGCGACGGTGCACTGCGCCTGCGCTTCTATCTGCTGATCCAAGTCGATTACAGGAAGGCCAAGTTTCTGAGACAACTGTTGCCCGACAGTAGTTTTTCCGCTTCCCATGTAGCCTGAAAGGACAATTTTAGATATCAATGTGCTATAAATAAACGAGTTAAAACAGAATAGGAATACGCTTCAAATTTAAAGCGATTTTACTTTGAAAAATAAATTATAAGGCTGTATATTTGCACCCGCGTTAGGAAATGGTATTGACTCGATAGCTCAGTTGGTAGAGCACAACACTTTTAATGTTGGGGTCCTGGGTTCGAGCCCCAGTCGGGTCACAAGAGTTCAACCGCTGACGCATCGACTCGATAGCTCAGTTGGTAGAGCACAACACTTTTAATGTTGGGGTCCTGGGTTCGAGCCCCAGTCGGGTCACATTTTGTTTATCAAGGCCACGTGGAGAAATTGGTAGACTCGCCATCTTGAGGGGGTGGTGTCGCAAGACGTATCAGTTCGAATCTGATCGTGGTCACAACTGTTTTAAATTACCGAAAAACCCTGAAGCATTTTGTGTCTTCAGGGTTTTTTAATTTTTAGCACTCTCCTTTCCCGCTGTGTGGCACTACCGGCTGAAATTGAATTAAATAACTACTCGTTTATAAAAAAAAGATTACATTTGGGCGTCACCCTTCAACCCTCATGATGCAGCACAACAAAAAATTCCCATTAATCGCACTGACACTTTTCCTGATCGGCGCGACAGTTTCGTTAAGCACAAGGCACGGTTATATTCCCGATTATCTCGCTCCTGTAGCAACAATCACCGGAACATACCTGGCCTTTGCAGCAGTGGTCTGGTCTGCGGTAAATCTGATAATATTGCTTAAAAACAATTCCGTCGGGCAGAAGGCATTATGGGTTGGAATTTCCGCGGTGCCGCTTCTTCTTGCCACACTGCACACTTTATATTTCCTGTAAAGAACACGTCCGTAAAACGTTTCAACTTCTTTTGTATAACTTTTTAAAAAAAAGTTTACACAAAATTGTTGCATCAATCGTTTTTACTATTATTTTTGTTCAACGTTATCCCGAAAACGATGAACAATATCAAAACCACCTTCACGATCAAAGAGTTAGAAAATCCGTATATGGGAGAAGCGCTACAATGTGCTCGAACCGAAACGGACGCAGACGAACATCCGGTATTACGATCTGGAGAGTCTGCAAAAGTTGCTGAATATCACGCTGCTGCACAAGCACGGCTATAAAATCAGCAAAATTTCAAAGTTTCCGGAAGAAAAAATTCCGACGCTTGTTCGGGAAATCATCTCGCGCAAGAGTGCAAAGCATCACGCGATCAATGCCTTTAAAATGGCAATGATGAATTTTGATCAAGCGTTGTTTTTTAAAACGTATAACACACTTCTTTCTGAAAAGAGTTTTAGGGAGATTTTTTACGAGGTGGTCATTCCGCTGATGGAAGAAATAGGGTTGCTGTGGCAGGCCGGGACCATCACTCCGGCGCATGAACATTTCATGACCAACCTCATCACACAGAAACTTCTGATTAATCTGGAAAAGCTGCAAAGTTCTGCAGAAATTACCAGTGACAGGGTTTTTGTATTATTCTTACCTCTCAATGAGTTGCACGAATTAGGTCTTATGTACCTGAATTACGAAACGGTGCTAAACGGTTACCGAACCATCTACCTTGGCGAAAGTGTTCCGGTAGAAAACCTTGCGGATGTGCAGAAGTATTTCGATAAAATTACCTACATCAGTTACTTTACAATCGCGCCAACGGCCGAGGAAGTATTGGATTACGTCACGAAAATCGACCGTGAAATTCTTAATGACAATGGAGAATTGTGGGTATTGGGCCGCGTGCTGAGCGAAGTCGATACGTCGCGATTCCCTTCAAAAGTAAAAGTATTTGAATCTATTGCACAAGCTGTGCGGGAACTATAAGCTGACCTTATGTCTAAAAAAATTGCAATTATTGGTGCCGGTTTTTCATCCCTGTCTGCTGCGTGTTATCTTGCCAAAGCGGGCTATGAGGTCGACGTTTTTGAAAAGAATGATACGGTAGGTGGTCGTGCCCGTCAGCTGAAAAAAGACGGTTTTACCTTCGATATTGGTCCGACCTGGTACTGGATGCCCGACGTGTTTGAAAAGTTTTTCGCCGACTTCGGAAAGAAACCGTCGGATTACTATACGCTGGAAAAACTGTCCCCTGCTTATCAGGTATATTTCGGTGTAAACAACAGCATCACCATCGCCGACAATCCGCAGGACATTTACGACACCTTTGAATCCATCGAAAAGGGAAGCGCAAAAAACTTAAAAAAATTCCTCGCACGAGCAGAGAAGAATTATAACATCGCCATTAAAAATCTGGTGTACCGCCCCGGAGTCTCACCTTTGGAACTGGTAACGCCGGAAACCATCATGAACGTAGGGCAGTTCTTCGGATCAATCAGCGGGCGCGTCCGAAAATTGTTTAAAGACCGACGCCTGATTCAGATTCTTGAATTCCCGGTGTTGTTTCTCGGTGCCAAACCATCAGATACTCCCGCCTTCTACTCTTTTATGAACTATGCGGATTTCGGACTCGGAACATGGTATGCCAAAGGCGGAATGTACAGTGTCGTACAGGGAATGCATCGCCTTGCCGAAGAGCTGGGAGTTCGTTTTCACACTGGCGTAAATGTCTCTAAAATCCTAACGGAAAATGGCGTCGCCAAAGGCCTCAGGGTTAACGACAGCGAACACCGCGCAGATATTGTACTCAGCGGTGCCGACTACCATCATTCGGAACAACTCCTGCCGCCTGAACTGCGGACGTACAGTGAGAATTTTTGGAAACGCAAAACTTTTGCACCTTCTTCACTCCTATTCTACGTAGGATTTGACAAGCCGCTGCAAAACGTAGAGCATCATACCTTGTTTTTCGACACGGATTTTGATGAACACGCCCGTGACATTTACGACAAACCGCGGTGGCCGGACAGACCTTTGTTCTACGCGAGCTTCCCGTCAAAAACCGATGCCTCCACAGCGCCGGAAGGAAAAGAGGCTGCGATATTTTTGATACCTTTAGCTCCCGGACTTTCCGATGATCACAGCACAAGGAAAAAGTACTTCGAGATTATTCTCGATCGAATGGAAAAATTAACCGGACAATCATTGCACGAACACGTGTTGTTCAGCGAATCATTTGGTGTAAATGATTTTATTAACGATTACAACAGTTTTAAAGGTAATGCATACGGAATGGCCAATACGCTCCTCCAAACCGCATTTCTCCGTCCAAAATTAAAAAGTCCTAAAACGAAAAAGTTATATTTCACCGGCCAGTTAACCGTTCCCGGGCCCGGCGTGCCGCCCTCATTGATCTCAGGACAACTGGTTTCGGAGTTAATTACCAAATACGAAAAGTCATGAAAGCATTATTTGACAGGGTATCTCAGGAGTGCGCCCGCACGGTAACCCGAGCGTACAGCACTTCGTTTTCATCGGCGGTTCGAATGCTCGCGCCATGTATTCGCCAGGACGTGTACAACATCTACGGATTTGTGCGGCTTGCAGACGAAATCGTAGATACGTTTCACGATTACGACAAAGAGCGATTGTTTCATCAGTTCGAAATCGATCTGGAAATGTCGCTTAAAGACCGCCTAAGTCTTAATCCAATCTTGAATGCGTTTCAGGAGACGGTTTACCGGTACAACATTGGCCGTGATCTTATCGATGCTTTCATGTCCAGCATGCGAGCCGATTTAAGTAAAAAGGAATACAGTACACGGCAGGAATACGAGCAATACATTTATGGTTCAGCAGATGTTGTGGGCTTAATGTGTCTCAAAGTATTCGTAAAAGGCAATGATGATTTGTACGAAAAATTAAAAAAGCCTGCGATGCGTCTGGGCTCTGCTTTTCAGAAAGTGAATTTTTTGCGTGACCTTAAAAATGATTTCGAATTGTTAAGCAGAAGCTATTTTCCAAATGCCAATCTGCATCAATTGGATGAGGCCACAAAAAATGAAATCATCGCTGAAATTGATGACGACTTTAAAGCCGGTCTGGACGGGATCATCCACCTGCCGCTTGAAGCTAAATTTGGGGTTTACACCGCATACATTTACTACCGCGCACTGCTTCGAAAATTAAAAAGTACGCCGTCTTACGAAATTAAAAATCGCAGAATCCGGGTACCGAATTATCAGAAATACGGTTTATTTGCAAAAAGTTATTTGGACTATAAAATGAGAATGATATGAGCATCTGGATTCATGTTTTAGTATTTATCGCGACCTTCTGCATTATGGAATTTATGGCGTGGTTCAGTCACAAGTACATCATGCATGGTTTTCTGTGGATGCTGCACGCTGATCATCACAAAAAAGATCACGACTCCTGGTTTGAACGAAACGATGCTTTCTTCATCTTTTATGCTGTGGTAAGCATGATTTGTTTTTTTTTATGGCAGTCCGGAATTCTCGAGGTGGGACTGGCGATCGGTCTCGGAATTTTCGCATACGGTCTGGCGTATTTTATGGTACACGACATCTTTATTCATCAACGCTTTAAGATGTTTCGCAATGCCAATAACTGGTATGCACGTGCCGTGCGCCGCGCTCATAAAATGCACCATAAACACATCGGTAAGAACGATGGCGAGTGTTTTGGAATGCTCGTGGTGCCTTGGAAATATTTCCGGCAGGAATTACAAAAAAAATAGCATCATAAGATGCTATTTTTTTTTAGGCGTCATCAAGAAATTCTGCAACGGTTCCAATTGCTGAATCGGAAAATCGGTACTCCGCATTACGTCCAGCAAGTTGACCACATCAGTCGGCGTAAGTTTATCGCCCAAAATTCGCACCAGCGCAAAACCATACCTGCTGTCGTGACCGTATAATATAAATTCGTCAACCTGCTGCACGTCACCGGTAAACTTAAGTGACGCTCCCTGCCCGTCCGATGAAAACCGGATTAAATCCTGGAACGTTTCATCGCTTAAAATCGAGTCGACCGTACGGCGTTCCAACTGATACGGCGCTTCACCTGCTTTGTCTTTTTTATAGGCCAGAATATTGACCTTCTTCAAATGACTTAGCGATGTGCGCTGCGCGTCGGTTAAAGGTTGCTTGTCGAGATTGAGATTGGTCGGACCAAGATCAAGCGCAAGAAATTGCGGGTTTTCGCTCCTTGATACAAAGTATTGCTGCAAACTGGGTTTGTCTGAGCACCCCAACATCAGAAGTGCCAAAAGCGGCAGAAGAAGTCGCATTATTTTGTCTTTTTGCCTTTAGCCTTCTCCAATTGTTCGCCGCCGGGAAGATTCATTCGCTCGGTAAGCAAAGAAATTTCATTTAAGTCGAACTCGCCGGTAAGCGACATTAAAACAGACTCATTTTCCTTGCCTGATCCCTCAATAAACATCAGCAATTCTTTCACGATGGTTTCGCCTGCGCCCGACTTCACCATGATTCGGATGTTCTGCCCGCGATCATTTACCCGCATCAATTCCTCAAGACCGGCGGTTTTAATATGCTTGTCGGCCGCCGCCTTCATTTCGCCGGCAACCCGCGTACTTTGCGTAGTAAACACTTTCAGGTTATCCAGTTTTTTGATCAAATTGAGGTACTGCTGCGATTCTTTGTTCTTTACATTCCCCATCATCTGAAACATCTTCTTGTTGACAATAACAGACGTTACGTCGTCCATCCCGTCAAACTTGTCAAAACTTGCCTGCGCTAGTGCCAACACAGGAAAAAGCAATAAAACAACAAGCATTCTTTTCATAGTGATTGATTTAGTTTTTAAAAATAGTTTTTCTGGTCTCTTCATATTCTTTTAGATATTCGACGCTTTCTACCCCCTTGTTTACATTCGTGGAAAGCAAATTCAGCGCTTTTTGTGTTTCCCGGAAAGCCTCTTCAGGATTATCGTACGTCCCCAGATCTTCCGCAGGACGGTTAAGAACCACCGTCAATCCTACGGCCATCGCCAGACATGTTGCGGCAGCCCACCAATAATTCCTGCGTGAGGGCACTTGAACCTGTCGAGCAGATTTAACCTCCCGTTCTGCTATTTGATACCGAAACAAGGGAATAAAATCCTTATGCTTTTCGGCAACATCAGCGGAACAGAAATAAGTGCGAAGTAGTTTCTCCTCCTCCAGCGTTGTTTCGCCTTCAAAATAGTTCTCCAGAATTTTGTCAATGTCCTGTTCCATAATGATGTGTTTGTATCATTTTTTCCCTGATATATTTTCGCGCCCTTGATAATGCTACGCGCACCGCTACCGGAGTCATATTGAGCGCCTCCGCAATCTCATCGAAGTCGAGTTCCTCCACATCGCGCAACTGAATAATGGCGCGCTGTTGTTCAGGCAACTGATTTATGATCCGTTCTACCCATCGCAACACATCAGATGCTTCTGCGATACGATCGGCACCGGCTGACCGGTCGGTGTAAGGCTGTTCTTCAATGCGCAGATTACCCGAGCGCCTGGCTTTTAACTGATCCAGACAATAATTTCGCGTCATTTTAAGCGCCATGGCTTCCACATTTTGCCATTGGGCAAATGCATCACGACGGCTCCACAATTTAGCGATGACTTCCTGGGTAGCATCCTCCGCTTCTTCCGTACTTACCAGCAATCGCTTCGACAATCGAAATATTTTTTGTCGAAAACGTTCGGTTATCTGTAAAAATTCGGATGCTTGCACACTATCTAAGGTCTGATTAGCCAGACGAATGAACTTGTAATTTGTTACAAGGCCGATTAAAAATACCTAATTTTACGATTATTTATGCATTATGAGATACCTCATCGTACTGCTGGCAATTTCTATTCTTTACAGTTGCACCCCGGACGACAGTCTGGAAGTTCCGACATCTCTGGAAAGCCGGAATTTTGTCTGGAAGGGACTCAATTTATATTACCTCTGGCAAACGGATGTTCCGGACTTAAGCGATAACCGATTTGCTTCGCAACAAGAATTAAATGCATATCTGAACAACTTTTCCTCACCCGAGTCGCTTTTTCAACAACTTCGAACTGATGCTCAAACCGACCGATTCAGTGTGATTTACAGTGATTATCGCGTACTGCAGCAAGTATTATCCGGCACGAATGACAGCAATGGAATGGATTTCGGACTGCGGTTTGTGCCCGGAAGTCAGACGGCGATATTTGGTTGGGTGCGCTATGTGCTTCCCGGATCGGACGCCGCTGCAAAAAACGTCAGACGGGGCGATATCTTTTATGCAATTAACGGTACTCCACTAACGGTTAGCAACTATCTGGATTTGCTCTCACTTCCATCGTACACGATTGAGCTGGCGTCATTTCAGAATGGAATTCTTACTCCTACGGGCGAATCTGTGCTGCTCATTAAGCAGCCTTTTGCAGAAAATCCGGTACATCTTTCAACGGTAATTCAACAAGGCAATAAAACCATAGGCTATTTGATGTACAATGGTTTTTTAGCAGGCTGGGAATCGCAGCTCAACAATGCAATCTCCTCGCTTAAAGCAGCCGGAATTAACGAGTTAGTACTCGATCTGCGCTACAATTCCGGTGGCTCCATCGCGACGGCTACCCGATTGGCAAGTATGATTACGGGGCAATTTGCGGGGCAGGTTTTTGCGCGTGAACAGTGGAATTCTAAAGCGCAGGCCTATTTCTCATCGCAGGGCGGAGAAAATCTGATCGATCGTTTTACTACGCAATTGGGGAACGGTACGCCTCTTACCAGTCTGAATCTGACGCGCGTGTTCGTGTTAACCACTCGGAGCACCGCATCCGCCAGTGAATTACTTATCAACGGATTAGCACCCTACATCGATGTTGTTCAGATTGGAGAAGCAACGAACGGGAAAAACGTAGGCTCGATCACATTATATGACAGCCCTGATTTTCGTTTCGAAAACCGAAATACATCTCATCGCTACGCCATGCAACCCATCGTTCTGCGAATTGCCAACAGCGCTAATTTTGGAGAATATACGCAAGGACTTCCCGCAGATATTTTGCAGGCGGAAAACCTGGAAAACCTCGGAACATTGGGCAACCCGCAGGAGCCGCTGCTTCAAACCGCTTTGCAGGTAATCGGCGGTAACGGTCGGTTACAGAACATCAGCCCTACAACCGAACATTTCTCTGATTCAAAAGCAGTCCTCGGGCAAAATCGGATGTTTCGCGACCTTCCGCCCAACGATTTTAATTAAAATAAATACTGTTTGGTCCGATACCGGCGGGGATTGCCCCAATAAAAGCGCCCTCGGTAGAATAGACCAGCACTTTTCCGTCGCTTACAAAATCCTCCTGTGCTTCGGCTATATAAATTCGGCCATCATGCACAGCAAAACCATAACCGATATAAGGCGAATCCGAAGCCGTTTCTATTAACGGTGCGGCCGGACCAAAGGTTGAATCCGGATCCATTACATACACTTTGCTTCCGGAAGTAAAGTACAGTTTGCCGCTATTGAAGGTCAGATTAGCGGGCGAGCTATCGACATTTATATCGATCACCATTTGCTGAGCAGAATTCTGGACGGAAGTTTTAACTATCTGATGCGCTCCTGAGGCATTTGTGGCCAGCGCGTAAATAAATTCGTTTGTGATTGCCAGTGAGTTTGGAGACGCCTGCACGTCAACCATTTCAATTTCGGAAGAAACCGGATCAATTAGGGTGAACGAAGTGCCGCCCCCGTAATAACCGTTAGAGACTACTATTTTGTTATTCGCCGCGTAAATTCGCTCTGTATACGTATTTAAATCGATAGGTGGATTAACGGTAAAGCCTGCAAGGTCGATTACAGCTACATAATCGTCCGCGCCGCTTTCCCAACCAGCAGAATTGGTAACATACGCTTTTCCTCCGGCAACTGCGCCGTATCTGGGATTGTTTAACCCGTCACTAATGGTTGCGATATATTCAAATGTGTAACGATTCACGACGGTAATTTTGTTGGCGAATCCTGAAATAATGAACGCGCGGTCATCAGCGAAAAAAATCGATTGTGCGTAACCGCCGACGGATTCTTCCGGGTTTACAATGGAGAAAATATCCTGCTGTACTGTTGCAAGATTGAACGAGGAATACGTTATCGTTCCGGTTTGCATATTTCCTTCGTTAAGAATTAAAATACCATCATCATAACTTCCCAGGGCCTGCGGAACAGAATCGCCGGAATCGCAAGACCACAGAAGTATCAGCAGCATTAAACCAGTAAACAGATTTTTCATTACTTATAAATTTAAATTACAAAACAAAAAGTAATGACGACCGGGCATTTCACGTCCTTCGACCGTCTGATAGGCTTCATCAGCGACATTGCTGACCTGAAAACCGAGGCGGTAATCTTTACTTATTCGGTATTCAGAGCCCAGATTCATTAATGTGAAGGGCGGTAAAGCATAGCGGCGATTGTTGTCACTGCGCGTGTGCGTCAACCCCTGATTCAGCAGCTGCGAATAAAGTGTAAAGGAACCGCGCGAGAGCGAAAGGTTGGTGGTCGTCCGATGCACCGGAACATAAATCAATTGCTTACCGGTAAGTCGGTCCTCACTTTGTGTAAAAGCATAATTAAGCAGAAGATCTGCCCGGTATGTGCCAATTCTTCGCGTTAAATTCCATGAAAATTCAATTCCCTTCGATCGCACCTCACGCACATTCCGCGGAAACCATACGCCGGCATTCGGAAGCCACTGAATCATGTCATTGATTTCCAAATGAAACACGGTACTCTGAAATGTTCCCCAGGCAGTCTGCAACACAGGGCCGATTTCCATTTGAAACGCATCTTCCGGCTTGAGATCAGGATTTCCGCCTTCGCCCCAAAACAAATCGTTAAACGTCGGCAAGGGAAAGTTTCTGGAAATGTTCCCGCGAAGACTCAACTTTGAGGTAAGATTTACTGCAAGTCCGCCCGAAAAAAGCAATGGACTTTGCATCCCGCTTGCGAACTCGCGTCGAATTCCGAATTCGCCGGTAAGAAAACCAAAAGGTTTGTATCGGGCTAAAACATTCAGTGCGCAAACGGTACGCGCCGCTTCGGCCACATCGGTTCCTCGGCCGATGGAACGGGTATATTCCGCGCCGGTGTGAATTTTCAACCGTTGTGATGCATGCCAGGTAAAATCGTTTCGGAAAATATATGTAGTTGCCGTTCCTTCAGAGGGTAATTCATCCAGGGGCGCGTCAAAAAACTGATAGTTCTCAGAAACTATTGCAGCTCTGAAATTGGTTTCCACTTTTGTGCGTCGGAGGGTATACAAAATTTGATTTGCACTGTTGAGATTCTTGTACCGCGTGGGCGTTTCATTCGGATCAATTAAAGAGAAATTGCGGTTGTCTGTAAAAAGACGGGAATAAAAATGCAGTTGCTGGCCCCTGCCGAGGTCGTACCGCCAGCCGCCGTTCATCGTCAGGTTTGTATAGGCCCCGTTTCGGTTTCTTCCGCTATCCGGCAGCGAAAAATCGTTTTGTGAGTGATTAAATTGCAGACTTGCTTGCCCCGACGTTTTCGGACCTGACGCTTCCAGTTTATAGCCGATTTCGTAGGTATCGAAACTCCCGCCTCGCGCAAAAACTCTGTGCGAGATGGGTTCGCGGTGATTTAAGTCTGTAAGCAAATGCACCGTCGCACCGATGGCACTACTTCCGTAAAGTACGCTTCCCCCACCACGTCGAACCTGCACCGACTCATAATCGGCCGGGGTCAGGTTGGAGAAGTCGGTCTGCCCGGTAAACACCGAATTAAGAGCGATTCCATTCCAAAGCACTGCAGTTTGCTGCGCAGTGGTTCCGCGCACGGATGCCGATGCCACCATGCCATAACCATTTTGCTTAAAGGTAATGGGCGTCGTAAATTCCAAAGCTCCTACCAGGGAGGCGCGGTTGTAAATGGCTGCAGAATCGGTAATCTTATCGATTTGCTGCGTCGACGAAAAGAAACGGAACTGCGGATCGACCACTACCTCCGGTAATGCGACAGTCTGCGCACAGGCGCTTAGCCCAAATAGGCTCGCGATAAAAGCGGTTTTTCTCATGTTCAACCGATCTTTATTCCCGAAGATCAACGTGCTATGCTGAAGGCAGGTCTCCTGGCTCGCGTCCTCTGTGCCTGCCTTCCCGTCTGACGACAGTGGCGAAGTTGGCACGAGGCATATAGCTTACAGTTGCGGGTACAGCTCAGGTATTCCACCTGATTCCCTTTTCATGCCCGTACGGGCACACCTTTAGCGCGGCAAATGTACCATAAAAATTTACATACCTTTGAACCATGCTTAAATCTCTCCTCTTTTCTTTCGTAGCAGCCTTTCTTGTTTTGAGTTGTGAACAGGCAACAAATACCCCGGTTAAGCAAAATGGCGTATCATATGCCAAGGGATTATCGATTGCAGAATACCGTGATTTTAAAGTGGTCACCGTTACGGAACCGTGGCCAGGCGCCAAATCAAATTACCGCTATGTATTGCACAAAAAAGGTTTTTTAATACCCGACTCGCTATCAACATTACCCGCCATTACCATTCCTGTTAAGCGAGTGATTGCGACATCAACCACGCACCTTCCTTCCATAGAAATGTTGGGCGAAAGTGCTTCACTGGTAGGATTCCCGATGCTGGATTACATTTCGTCACCCATTTTTCGGGCAGCGATAAATGCAGGTGCAGTTCAGGAATTGGGAACCAATCAGAACCTGAATATCGAGGCAATGCTGAGTCTGAAGCCCGATGTAGTTATTAGTTTCGGAATTGACAATAGCAATCCGATAATGGACAAGGTATCAAAAGCCGGCATACCGGTAATTTTTAACGGCGATTGGAATGAAACTACACCGCTCGGAAAAGCAGAATGGATCAAACTATTCGGCGTTCTGTACGATAAAGCCGACAAAGCGGATTCCATTTTCAACAGTATCGAAAGTGAGTACAACAGGCTGCGACAATTGGCGGCAGGCCGTTCTAAAAAGCCGCGTGTAATGGCGGGAAGCGTTTACCAGAATCAGTGGTATGTTCCGAAAGGCGGCAGTTGGGGCGCATTGCTGATTCGAGATGCGGGAGGCGACTACCTGTGGAAGCAAACCGAGGGCACCGGAAGTCTGGCGCTCAGTCCGGAAGAGGTATTACTTCGCAGTGATGAAGCCGATTACTGGATCGGACCGGAAATGATGACATTTGAAGAGATGGCGGCAGCCAACCCGCATTACGCCAGATTCAGGGCTTTCCGGGAAAAAAATGTGTATAATTTCACTTCGCGAAAAGGCGAAAAAGGTGGCGTATTGTACTATGAGTTAGGTCCAAACCGTCCCGACATTGTTTTAAAAGATTTAATTAAAATTCTGCATCCGGATCTGTTGCCGGATTATCAACTCTTTTTCTTTCAGAAACTTCGATGATATCCAGGTATAAAGCACTTTTTTTATTCCTGACCCTGCTGTGTGTTGTGCTATTCGCAGTGGATATATTTTTAGGCTCTGTGAATCTGCCTTTTTCGGAAGTTTTAAATACGCTCCAAGGTAGGGGTTCCGGCACGGTAAGGTACATCGTTATCGAACATCGGTTACCGAAAGCCCTTACCGCCCTGCTTGCCGGTATCGGATTAAGTCTGAGCGGACTGCTGATGCAAACCTTGTTTCGAAATCCAATGGCCGGACCTTATGTCCTCGGTATTACTTCAGGAGCTTCACTGGGTGTAGGCCTGCTGCTGATGGGAGGCGCCGCCATCCCGATGCTTGGCGCCATTTCGGAAAGTCCGCTTTCAATTATCATCGCTTCCTGGCTTGGTAGCGGATTGGTAATGCTCGCCATTCTTTCAGTCGCCTCGCGTCTGAAGGATATCCTTGCCATCTTGATTGTGGGCCTGATGGTAGGATCGTTTGCGAGCGCAATGATTAGTGTGCTTTCGATTTATAGTTCTGCCGAGCAGCTGCAGAAGTTTACCTTTTGGTCGATGGGGAATTTATCAAATCTTAGCTGGGATGCTCTAACGTGGTTGTCACTGGCGATGCTGCCGGGCTTTCTTTTGGCTGTGTACTGCATAAAACCACTGGATGCACTGCTATTAGGTGAAAATTATGCAGTAAGTACGGGCGTGCGAATTCAGCATGTGCGGCTGCTAATAATCACCGCCACCGCCATTTTAGCCGGAAGCATAACTGCTTTTGCCGGACCCATTGCTTTCATCGGACTCGCGAGTCCACATATTGCCCGACTTATTTTTAAATCCGGAAGTCACCGGATTATTTTTGGTGCTACAATGCTTGCGGGAATTGCCTTGATGCTATTGTGCGATATACTTTCGCAGACCGGAGGAGTTTTGCTGCCCATCAATGCTGTTACGTCCGCTGTTGGAGCGCCGATTGTAATTTGGTTAATTTTACGAAAACAAGGATTGTGATGCTGCAGGTTAATCAACTTTCGATCGGATTCTCCTCCAAAGTAGTCGCATCAGACATTACAATTCATTTAAATTCGGGGCAGCTTACAGCTCTAATCGGCGTTAATGGTGCCGGAAAAAGTACACTCCTTCGCACCATCGCCGGATTACAACCGGTACTTAAAGGCGACATATCCGTGGGAAACCAGCAAATTACCCACCTGCCGGCGACGGAACGCGCAAAACATATCAGCATTGTGCTCACGGAGAAAATCGCCGGTTTAAAGTTAAGCGTGCAAGATGTGATTGCCACGGGACGTCATCCTTATACCAACTGGCTGGGTACATTAACCAAGACCGACCGGCAAAAAATTCAGGAAAGTGCATCGCTGCTCGAGATATCGGATTGGCTATCCAGACCAGTGGGTGAGTTAAGCGACGGTCAGCTCCAAAAAGTTATGATTGCGCGTGCCGTGGCGCAGGATACGCCGGTGATCCTTTTGGACGAACCGGCTACGCATCTGGATCTGCCAAATAAAGCAATACTGTACAAGACATTAAAAAAACTTTGTCGCCTCGGAAAAACAATTCTGTTTTCCACCCATGACGTAGAAGCTGCACTGCAAATCGCCGATGGCATTGTAATGATATCGCAGCAGCAAACGCAACAGCTTTCAACTCCTGATTTCATTGCCGGCGATCTGCCAAACCAGCTTTTTGATGGCGATGTGGTGGAATTCGATCGAAATTCCGTTAAGTTTATCTTTAAAAATTGGTAGTCTATAAGCAACCCGATAAATTTAAACCATGCGTTTCCTCATTTTATTATTTTTCGGTTCGTTTTGCTTCGGACAAGTCTCGATGGAGTTAACGCCACAAGGCTTCGCACCGGTAGTTTTCCCCCGTCCGGACGCTCCGGACAATAAGATTGTGGAGCGCGCCGTGGAATGGGTAACTGATTACCATCGACGGGAATATGACATTTACGATATAATGCCGAACGGGCTAAAAATTGATGCCCTTCGCAAAAATGCATTTTATTACCGCAGTCGCGGCGAAACGTATTTTTACAACATCCGTTATACCCTTGAATTCTCCTGCGGTGAAAAACAATGTGAAGTCCGCTTTTCGGTAAAAGATATGTACGTGCGCCAAACTTTAAGTGAAAAGCAGTTGCGCGACTTTTTTGCGCCGGACGGAAAACTGAAAAGCGAATTCATCGATGTAAAACCCTCTCTGGAACGAACCGCCGGAACAATCGTCAATTCCTTTGTTAACTTCATGAAGTAAATATTTGTTAAAAGATCCTACCGTTGCTGTACTCTTCGTAACTTTTAAATAAAAAAGTTATGGAAAAGAAAAGTTCAGAGACCGGAAATCGCAAGTGGAACAATCATCAAGAGGATCCTTCGGATCACAAACAATTTAACGAAGGATTTAGCGCTGAAAATTTGCCTCCGGATTACAACGATGCTGAAATGCAAAGCGAAACAGAATCGGACAAATACGGAAACGAACGGCATACCGAACGAAATCGCTTTCCTGAAACCGATGCTGCGGCCATGAATTCCTCGGCTGACAATGCAACCATTCATACTGGAAATCGACCAACACTGCGGGATACCAATTATGACAATCCGGAGCGATACCCTTCGTCACATCCCGATCAAAAATACCATCGGGGCAATCACAATGCAGGTTAAAATGTTAAATTAATTATATAAATGAATCATAAAATTTTATAACCGGCTGGTGCTGTAGCAGTTCTAATTTAGCATTATGAGATAAGGATAACTTCTTATGACTAACTAACTAAATTCTGAATTATGAAAGCACTATCTCTCCTCCTGTCTATAATAGTCTTCTTTGTCGCCGGATATTACTTTGTGATTGATTTTTACCAATCCGGTGAGATCAATCATTTCATTTATATGAGTCTGCTGGTGGTTTTAATGCTAATCTGCATCGTCGGAGTTCTGATTAACGTTCCGATGATTATAAAGGAACGGCGAAAAATGAATTTGCTGATGCGCAAGAAAATGCAGCAAAAATCACCGCAAACTCTGTTTGATTTTACGTTTGAAACCTAACCACTTAACCAAAACCCTTAAAAGGCGGACTCACCACGAGCCGCTTTTTTTGTACCTTGTGCTGCTGTGAATTAAGCATACGATGGAACAACTAACCCTGATCTTACTGCCTGCCCTTGCCTTAATCGGAGGCATTTTTATAGGCAAAATCATTTATATTGGAAAGGCCGCATCGGAAAAAGTGGCCACGGAAGAAAAACTTAACGCCGCCTCCGGACAGCTACAGTTTGTGCGAGAGCAGCAGCAACAGGATCGAATTGGATTTGAAAAACAAATTCAGCAACTCCACGGTGAACTCGAAGCCCTTCGGAAAGATCGCAGTGAACTAGCGGTGAAACTCGCGCAAAAGGAAACCGCACTGGAAAATCTTTGGGAAAAAAATCTGGAGCAGAAGAAAGAAGTTGAACAGTTGCAGGAGAAATTCACCAAGGAATTTGAGAACCTCGCTAACCGCATCATGGAGGAAAAATCAATGAAATTTACCGAACAAAATCGGGAAAATATCCGCAATATTCTTACTCCGCTGCAAGAGAAAATCCAGCTTTTTGAGAAAAAAGTCGACGACACCCACAAAGAAAGCATCAACTATAATGCTGCCCTCCGGGAGCAGATTTTAAATATTAGGTTGATGAATGAACAAATGACACGTGAAACCATGAATCTCACCAAGGCACTTAAAGGCGACAGCAAATTTCAGGGCAATTGGGGCGAATTAGTGTTGGAGCGTGTCCTGGAAAAATCCGGCCTCGAAAAAGGACGTGAATACGAAGTGCAGCAGAGTTTTGTTACTCCCGACGGAAATCGATTGCAACCCGATGTCATCATCAACTTACCGGACGGTAAAAAAATGATTGTCGATTCGAAAGTTTCACTCACGGGCTACGAACGCTTTTGCAATGAGGAAGACGAAGCGCTGAAGCCCGCACATTTGAAAGACCATGTAACTTCGATCCGACGTCATGTGGAACAACTTGGCGCCAAGAACTACCATTCTCTATACGAGATTGAAAGTCCCGATTTTGTGCTGCTTTTCATCCCTATCGAACCCGCTTTTGCGCTGGCGCTCAACGAAGATCCCCAACTTTACAACAAAGCGTTTGAAAAAAATATTGTTATTGTAACACCATCTACTCTTTTGGCAACACTGCGGACGATTGACAGTATGTGGACCAATCAAAAGCAACAGGCCAACGCATTGGAAATTGCGCGACAGGCCGGTGCGCTTTACGATAAATTTGAAGGATTCATCAGCGATTTGATTGCGGTAGGCAAGAAAATGGACGAAGGAAAAAAATCGTATGAAGAAGCGGTGAAAAAACTTTACAGCGGACGCGGAAACATTATTGGAAGTATCGAAAAACTCAAGAAAATGGGCGCTAAAGCCAATAAGTCACTACCGGAATCCTTGCTACACCGCGCCGATGAAGAACAGCAAGTAACCGACTGACAATTCCGTAAGAATAGAAGTTCTCTCAACTTGTAAAATTTAAATATTAATTACTATTTTTGAGGACTTTACAAATTTTATGAAGAAGTATTACCTATTTCCCATTTTACTGCTATTGATGGCAATCGGCATCGTGGTCTCCTGTTCGGATGATTTTGAAGAAGCAGAAGAGAGTTACCGCCTGATTCGTCCGGTTACACTTGATCTTACGCAGGTTCCTTATCCAACATTGGCGCACTATCGATTTTTTGTAGGCAGACTAAGTGACATGGTTCCGGCCCGGGGCGTTTTGCCTTATCGTCCCGCAAGCGAGCTGTTCTCGGATTATGCACACAAAGCGCGCTTCGTGTGGATGCCGCCGGGTGCAAAAGCAACGTATAACGGAGACGACAACGTGCTCGAATTTCCGCTGGGAACCGTGCTGATAAAGACCTTTTATTACGACAACGTGGCTCCGCTAAACAACCGGAAAATTATCGAAACGCGTTTGCTGATCAAAAAAAGTGAAGCCACCCCAACCAGCTCGGGCTGGGAAGCTTATGATTACATTTGGGATGAGCGCGGTAAAAACGCTTTTCTGGACACACAGGGGAACGGCGTTTTTGTTCCGATAACCTTTACGGAAAACGGTGTGCAGCGTAGCATCGAATATAAAATTCCGGCGCAGACCGAATGCATTACGTGCCACAAGTTAAATCCGACCCAATCCGCCAATGGTGAAATTGTGGTTCCCATTGGTCCAAAGCCACAGAATCTGAACTTTGCCTACAATTATCCCGGCGGAAGCATGAATCAGCTTCAAAAATGGATTTCAGAAGGCTACCTCGAAAACAACCTCCCGGTAAATATTGCCACCACGGTTGACTGGAAGGATGAAACCAAACCACTCGAACTCCGCGCTCGCTCCTATCTCGACATGAATTGTGCACATTGCCACCGTGTGGGAGGTCACTGCGACTATGTAGAGGCAAAATTTAACTTCAGCAATTCAGATTTATACCAGATGGGAGTCTGTATGCCTCCGCTGTTTTCTGTAGACGATGCTCCGTTTATCATCAATAAAGGACGAAGCGAAAAATCGGAATTAATGGTGCGAATTTCATCGGTTAATCAGGCTGTAATGATGCCCATTATTGGCCGAACAATAGTACACGACGAAGGGGTGGAATTAATCAGGCAGTGGATTGACGATATGCCGGGTGAATGCAATTAATACAAGTCGAATGAAAAAACACTACCAATTACTTCTTGTTGCTCTCGCACTTCAGGCAACGGCTCAGGAAGTGTCATTTTCACCCGTAAATTTCGGAACCGGCACGTACAATGCCTGCACGGTAGACATGAATGGTGATTATCTCGATGACATAGTTACTATTTTACCCAACAACCTTCGCGTATACAAACAATTGCCCGGCGGCGGATTTGAAACCATAAACTATCCGGTTAGTGGCTTGGGAACCGGATTCGTCACGCCCGACTGGAGCATTGCAGCAGGTGATTTTGACAAGAACGGTTTTACCGACCTTGCATTAGGCAACGGAAGCAGGGTAACATTGGTGAAGGCCAATGCCGACGGCAGTGGGTATGGATTGGTATTTTACCCGCAAAATATCTTTACACAGAGGACCAACTTTGTCGATATCAATAACGATGGACATCTCGACCTTTTTGCGTGCCACGACGTAGCCCAAAACCACGCCTATCGCAATGACGGCGCAGGGAATCTGAATTTTGATATCTCGCTGTTTCCAACGCTGGCTGTTGGCGGTAATTACGCCAGTATTTTTACCGATTATGACAACGACGGCGATGTAGATATGTATATGGCTAAATGTCGTGGTGGTGCTCCGGCAGGAGATCCGCAACGAATCAATCTGTTGTACAAAAACAACGGAGATGGCACTTTTTCCGAAGTGGGCGCGGCAGCAGGCGTAGCTGATGGGGCTCAGTCGTGGTCAACCGGAGTTGCCGATTTCGACAACGATGGAGACATGGACTTTCTCGTTTCAAACATCACCGATCAAAACCGGTTGTATCGCAACAATAACGACGGTACTTTCACTAACATTTACGCCACTACCGGCATTTCGCCGCAAGTGGGTTCCTGGGAAATTCAAACAGCAGATTTTAACAATGACGGCTGGATCGATTTCCTTTGGCAAAACAGCACTCAATTGTATCTTAACAATGGTAATATGACCTTTTCGCCCGTTAGTTTACCGGTAGATAAGGGCGGTATTGCCGATTTAAATAATGATGGCTTTCTCGATGTTCAGAACGGCAACACCGTTTTTTTTAACGAAGGGAACGACAATAAATGGATAAAACTGCATCTCCAGGGCGTTCAGAGCAATCGCAATGGCATCGGAGCGCGGATTGAAATTTACGGTACCTGGGGGAAACAAATACGCGAGGTGCGTAGTGGCGAAAGTTTTTCCGTGATGAATTCTTTAAACACCCACTTCGGAATTGGTGCCGCAACCGAAATTGAGAAAGTGATTGTTCGCTGGCCCTCAGGAACGGTTGATGTAATTAATAATCCGCAACCCAACAATTCGTTATTTGTGCTTGAAGGTTCGTCTCCCCTCGCCGTCACAGAAGCAGACATTAAATCATTCACCGTTGCACCGGTTCCGGCCATTGATTTCCTGCAATTTAAAAATGCAAACGGAAATGCAGTTTTACAGGCTACCATTTACGATATTAACGGCAGAGTCGTCTCAAGACATGATGTAAGTAATAATCAGCTTTCCATTACCCATCTTACTTCCGGACTTTACTTTGTAAGTTTAACAGACCTCAACGGTGTGCAATTCGCCACGCGTTTCATTAAAAAATAGTCGTTTATAAACAACCAAAAAACCACCAACATGACCAAAAAATTACTTTTCATTTTGCTTGCCTCATCAGGCTTCACCTTTGCGCAGAATTCTTGCGCCGAAGCGGTAGCCATAACTGCCGGCCAACATATTGTTGAAGCAGTAAACGGTTCTGAAATTCCCCTGCCCATCTGTGCAGATAACGGAGAAGGAGCCACGGCAGGCGAATGGTTTACGTACACACCTACCGCTAATTACTTTATAACCATTACTACCGATCTTGCAATCAATAACAGCCGGGACACGCGTTTTCACGTATACACCGGAAGCTGTGGAGCATTCGCCTGTTTTAACGGCGATGATGACAGCGGGAGCAATTACACTTCGGTTGCCAGTTTTAATGTTACAGCCGGTACTACTTACTACATTGCATTTGACAACCGTTGGAGCAGCGGCGGGTTCACCTTTGAGTTAACCGAAAACGAACCGGTAGTGTCTCTGTTTACATTCGCAAGTACACCGCTTCCGGTTCCCGGAGGATTTCGCGACTGCGTGGTAGATATGAACGGGGATTTTCTAGACGATATCGTGGTGGTTAATGACGAAAGCGTTTCGATCATGTACCAGCAGGCCAATGGCACTTTTACAACCGCGACATTGCCTACACCGGATGCAAATTTTCTGCCGACGTGGAGTATTGCAGCCGGAGATATCGACCGTAATGGCAAAACTGACTTGTTGTATGGCTCCGGAAACGGGGTTACGTTCATGATCCAAAATAATGAAGGTACTGGTTTTACAGAATCTTCGGGTCCGGATTATGTTTTCTCGCAGCGATCAAATTTTAGTGATTTGAACAACGACGGTCATCTTGATGCATTCGTGTGTCATGATGTGGAGCCAAACGTATATTACATAAATGATGGAGAAGGAAATCTCGACTTCTTCCAGGGCGGAATGGGCGACTTCCCAAGTGGCGGAAACTACGGATCAATTTTCGTGGATTACGATAATGATGGGGATTCCGATTTGTTCATCGCTAAATGCCGTGGTGGTAACTCAGGTGCCAAAATCGACGAGCTGCACCGCAACGACGGCAATGGAATCTTTACAAACGTTAGTGAAGCAGCGGGAATGGCAGAACCTTCGCAGTCGTGGTCCTCAGCTTGGGCAGATTTCGATAATGACGGATGGATGGATGCCATGATCGGCGTAAGCTCTTTCGCCGATGGTGGACACAAACTCCGGAAAAACAACGGTAACGGTACTTTTACAGACATCACGGAAGGATCCGGCTTCGAAACTCTTACCAGCACCAGTATTGAATACGTGGCGCATGATTTTGACAATGACGGATGGGTGGATGTTCTTTGTAATAACAATACCATTATGCGAAATAATGGCGATATGACCTTCACCAAGCACATCATCAATGCGAACAGCGGTCCGATCGGAGATCTCAATAACGACGGTCGTCTCGATATTTTGAACGGCACCAATGTTTATTCAAACATTTCCAATAATAACAACTACCTCGTAGTGCATGTTCAGGGTGTACAAAGCAACAGAAATGGTCTTGGAGCCCGCGTAGAAATTTACGGAGCCTGGGGCAAACAGATTCGCGATGTTCGAAGTGGCGAAGGATTTCGCTACATGAACTCGATGAATGTACATTTCGGTTTAGGCACAGCAACCGAAATTGAAAAAGTGATCATTCGCTGGCCGTCCGGAAATGTTGATCAGATTGAAAATCCTGCAATTAACGCTCCGCTGTTTGTGCTGGAAGGATCATCACCGCTTTCGAATAACGAAATTGCTTCCAATCAGGTTATGTTGTACCCGAACCCGGCTTCAGACGTTATATATCTGAATACCGGAACCGGCGCGGAAGCTTCTGTGAAAGTGTATGATCTTACAGGGAAAGTGGTTCTTTCCGGAAAAACTTTAAACAGCAGCCTGAATGTAGCTTCATTGGCGACAGGCCAGTACATGCTTTTGATTGAAGACACAAATGCTCGCCAATCCGTTAAAAAACTAATTAAAAAATAGTGAGATTTAGAGGATTCATCGCACTTTCCTTCGCCGTGCTGACTACAGCTTGCTCCGATTCAGAAAACTATCAGCAAGTTCCTGAAGTCAGCCCGGTGATTATGGATTTAACCGCCGTACCGTATCCGAAACTCTCCGATTATAAATTCTTTACGGGAGATATCCGTGAGCAACAACCTGCTTTTGGTGTATTACCGTACAAACCGGTGAGCGAGCTTTTTACAGATTATGCAACCAAGCGTCGATTTATTTGGCTCCCGTCGGGATCGGTCGGACAATATGTCGCAGACGATCAGATTCTGAATCTGCCCGTAGGCGCCGCACTCATCAAGACATTCTCGTATGATAATGTTGCGCCGGGCAATAATGAAAAGCTGATTGAAACGCGGGTTATGATTCGAAAAGAAAGCGGTTGGATAACCGTAAATTATATTTGGAACAGCCAACAAACCGAAGCATTTCTGGATCCGGCGGGTGCGACAGTGCCGATTACTTTCACCATTGGAGGTAACACCCGAAGCATTTCGTATCAAATACCTTCCGAAGGACAATGCATCCAATGTCATACTTTAAATTCGGAAATAACCCCGATCGGAATTAAACCTCAGCATTTAAATTATGCCATTAGCTATCCCGGAGGTTCGCAGAATCAATTAGATAAACTGGTTGCTTTCGGTTACCTGAACAGCAGACCGGCGAATGTCGTTTCGATGGTAAATTACAACGACACATCGGCGGATCTTTCGCTGCGAGTCAGATCTTATTTTGACATTAATTGTGCGCACTGCCACGCCGATGGTGCGATGGTGGATTATCTGCCACTTCGATTCTCCTTCAGCGCCACAGTGGATCCGGCGGCAATGGGAGTTTGCGAAAATGCTTTTATGCAGCCTCCGGGCATTACACACGGCAAGGTGATCAAACCCGGCGATACGGGACAGTCCGTGCTTTATTACACACTAAACACCACTCAAAGTAATTTTAAAATGCCGCGAATCGGTCGTACCATCATACACGACGAAGCAGTTGCCCTCGTCGGGGATTACATCAATAGTCTTCAACCTTGTAACTAACCTGCCTCGGCAGGTTTTTTTCTGCGCGAATTTTCGTAACTTATAGAATAAATTTCGCATCATGAAACTTTTACTGGCTGCTCTGATATTCAGTATTTCCGTCAGCGCGCAGCAATTTACCTCTACTGAAGGATCCATATCTTTCGAGGCCTCTGTACCGTCGTTCGAAGAAGTTAAAGCCACTTCCGATAAGGCTACATGTATCATAAACGGTACGGCCGTTCAAGCCTCCGTGGCAATTAATAGTTTTGAGTTCAGACTTCCATTGATGCAGGAGCACTTCAATGAGCATTACATGGAAAGTGACAAATATCCCCGCGCTGTTCTGAAGGGTAATCTGGAAAAAGTTGTTTCTCCCGGAAACGCTCCGGCATATAAAATCAGGGGAAAGTTAACTCTACACGGCAAAACCCGTAAAGTACATATTCCGGTGCAACTCAAGGGCGACCAAACATTAGAGATGTACGCTGCATTTACGATCAACCTCAGCGATTACGCTATAAAGGTGCCGACATTGGTTAAAAGTAAAATCGCAGAGCAGGTTACTATTCGCTGTCGATTCGTCCTGGTTAAAGTCGAATAATTTTCCGAACAATCTCGGCGCGATCTGTTTTAATTTTGAGCAGATACGTACCCGGTGCAACATCAGAAAGGTCGGCGTGCTGGCCCTGCACTGTGTGAATCAAACGTCCGGAAAGATCATAAATCCCGATTGTTGATTCCTCAGGCATACCTGTAATTTCAATTTTGTCCTGCGTCGGATTCGGAAACACACGCACCTGTTGATAATTCATATCATTTGTGGAAAGCGTCGACTCGGGCTGTGCTATCCAACTCGACGCCAAAGCATTGTCGAATGAAAGGTCCGCAAGTTGCAGGTAACTGCCATTGCCATCCGCATCCGGCCATGGCGCATCGTCGAGGTATTGCACGCTGTCGATTACATTTCCAAACGCATCTGCTAAAACCAGATTCTGACTCTTGTTTGACAAATTGCGTGTAAATTTCCCAAAAGCCGGCAGCCCGTAGCGCTGCGTAAATGTGCCCGGGCTACTGGCAAGATAAATTTTTGCACCCGGTGCAATCACCGAATTCCATGGGAACACATAGCTAATGCCTAATTGCGAAAAATAAACACCGGAAAGGTTGATTTCCTCGCTTCCCGCATTGGTAAGCTCAATAAATTCTGAGTCGTTACTCTCCGGAAATGCGGCAGATTCCGCAGGGTTATAATTAATGGCGCTAATTACTAACGGCGGCATATCAATATCGGTACAGGCGGTAAAATCAGCTAATTGTTGGCTCATCCATTCCACCCGCAAACTCAACCACTCCTTCATTTCGGCAATAGCTTCCTGATGAGCTGAGACCGTGCCCCACCGCTGATTTTCGCGCTCAATGGCATCGCCAAGTAAATCGACGGCGGCATCGATTCTGTCATAAATTTGGTTTAAACTCAAAGGAGCCTCCGCAGTTGAAAGCTGGTTGTATCGCTTCGCTAGCAAGCAATTAAAGATGTCATCCTCAAATAAATCACGCCAGAATTTCGGGCCGGTATTATCGCCGTTATCAAATTGCCAAACGTCAACATGACTGCGATCATATCCCCACATAAATAAATCATTACCATAGGTAAGATTGTGGTCCCAGACCGGCCCGGCGCGCAACTTCCCGTTGCGGTCCTGATGAAAAAAGGTACTTAGTTGATAGGCATCCACATTGGCAGCGATTTCATTAATAATCATAAAATCAATAAAAGTCGGAACGTCTATAACTGAAGGATAGCCCGTCTGAATGGTGAAATCATTATTTTGAGCATCAGCCGCTAGCGACATGAAGCGGCTTCGGATATACAGATTTTGTTGAGAAGTTACTTCTTCAGGTTTTGGCATGTCGTGAATAAAATCTGTTGTTACCGCGTAGGAAGCCATGGTCCAGGCCACCGGATCATTTCCGGTAGTCTTGTCAGCTTTGGTGATGTATCCACCGGTCAGCGCTTCTCCTGCACTGTCAAAAGGCAAAATTTTCATAACATTCACCCGGCCTTCGTCAGCCTTTATCTTTTCCTGAAACAGATAAATACCACGGTAATCCCCATTGATAATTACCTCGCAGAATTGCGTCCGCGGCGCATACTGTCCGATAGCTGCCGACAAATTATACGACAAATAATCCCGTATCAAAGAAGGATCAAATGCGAGACCGTTAAGCACCCAGTCGTTTTCCCGTGGCATGCCAAACATCGCCACGTTATTGTTTTCGACGTCTCCGGGCTGAAGCGTGGTAATGCCATATCCTTTTTTCTCCAATGCCTGCGAAGATGAACCGCGCGTTTCTATACTGATCCTCCCATTATAGTGCAATGAACCGGGCGAATTTGCCTGCGATATATTATTCAGGACATTCCCGTTATTCCGAATGATTTTCATCGTACCGTAAACCCTGGGATCATCCGGGATGTCAACCGCGTTGTCCGTAGTGATAATAACAATCGGCAGATGACTTTCCGTTAAAATTTGCGCTGTCAATACACCGCAAAACAGCAACTGGAACAGAATCAGATATTTTCTCATAAAAGCAAATGTATTGAAATGTCCGAAAAACAATTGCAAAAAAAACTGCCCGAAGGCAGTTTTTACTAACGACTGAGGTACATTTTCCGACGCGAGTACAATTCGTAAAACTGATCGTCTTTTAAATCATCAATAAACAAAATGCTTTCGCCTGTGGATTTCATTTCAGGACCCAGCGCTTTATTTACATTGGGGAACTTATTGAATGAAAACACCGGTTGCTTAATCGCAAATCCTTTGAGCTGCGGATTGAACTTGAAATCTTTCACTTTCTTCTCGCCCAACATAATCTTTGTGGCGTAATTAACATAAGGTTCACCGTAGGCTTTTGCAATAAATGGCACTGTGCGGGAAGCACGTGGGTTTGCTTCAATAATATACACCACGTCATCTTTTATGGCAAACTGGATATTGATCAGACCGACCGTTTGCAGTGCCAGGGCGATTTTCCTGGTATGTTCACGGATTTGCTGCATCACAAACGGCCCCAAATTAAATGGTGGCAAGGTCGCATTACTGTCGCCCGAATGAATGCCGCACGGTTCAATGTGTTCCATAATACCGATGATATACACATCTTCTCCATCGCAGATAGCATCCGCTTCAGCTTCAATGGCGCCATCGAGGTAATGATCCAGCAGCAGTTTATTGCCGGGAATGTTCTTGAGCAAATCAATCACATGATCCTCCAGTTCCTGCTTGTTGATGACAATTTTCATTCCTTGTCCTCCCAGAACGTAGGACGGACGAACCAACAGCGGGAAGTCGAGCTCATCCGCAAGTTTCGATGCTTCTTCCGCACTCTCCGCTACGCCGAATTTCGGAAACGGAATTTTTAATGTTTCCAATAAACTTGAAAAGCGACCGCGATCTTCTGCCAGATCGAGCGCATCAAAACTGGTTCCGAGAATTTTTATTCCGTAGCGATCTAATTTTTCTGCCAGCTTCAGTGCCGTCTGACCGCCCAATTGTACAATTACACCTTCCGGTTTTTCGTGCCGGATGATGTCGTAAATATGTTCCCAGAAAACCGGCTCAAAATAAAGTTTGTCAGCGGTATCAAAATCAGTCGACACGGTTTCGGGATTGCAGTTGATCATGATTGTTTCATAGCCTGCTTCCCGCGCCGCCAGAACTCCGTGTACGCACGAATAGTCAAACTCAATTCCCTGACCGATGCGATTCGGCCCTGAACCGAGAACTACTACTTTCTTCCGCTCGGTAACAATACTTTCATTGTGCACCATCCGCTGACCGTCGGCTGTTTCGATCTCCTCTTCAAAGGTTGAATAATAATAAGGCGTCAACGCTTTAAACTCTGCGGCGCACGTATCTACCAGTTTGTACACGCGGTTGATTCCGAGCGTTTCACGCAATTTATACACCTGACTTTCCATGCAGCCCATCATGTGTGCCAACTGCCGGTCGCCGTAACCCTTTTGCTTCGCCTCAAGCAGCAACTCACGCGGCAATGTATCGACGGTATATTTGCTGATTTCGCGTTCCAGTTGATACAATTCTTCGTACTGGCGCAGGAACCACATATCAATGCGGGTTATTTCGTGGATCCGGCTCAGCGGAATGCCGAGTGCGATAGCATCGTAAATTACAAATACGCGGTCCCAGCTTGCATTCGCCAGCTTATCGATAATTTGTTCGTAATTGCGGTATCCTTTGCCGTCCGCACCAATTCCGTTTCGCTTGATTTCAAGTGATTGCGTGGCTTTGTGCAGTGCTTCCTGAAACGAACGACCAATTCCCATTACCTCGCCTACTGATTTCATCTGGAGTCCGAGCGTGCGATCTGCCCCCTCAAACTTGTCAAAATTCCAACGCGGGATTTTCACAATCACATAGTCCAACGTAGGTTCGAACAACGCTGATGTAGATTTGGTAATCTGGTTTTGAAGTTCATCCAGATGGTAGCCGAGAGCAAGTTTACTTGCAATTTTCGCAATCGGATAGCCTGTTGCTTTTGAAGCGAGCGCCGAGGAACGCGATACGCGGGGATTGATTTCAATAGCCACGATATCTTCCTTTTCGTCCGGAGAAACGGCAAACTGCACATTACATCCGCCGGCGAAATTACCGATGCTTCGCATCATCAGGATGGCCATGTCACGCATTTTCTGATAAGTGCGGTCGGAAAGCGTCATCGCCGGAGCAACCGTTATAGAATCTCCGGTATGAATCCCCATTGGATCCATATTTTCGATGGAACAAATAATGACCACATTGTCATTCTTGTCGCGCAGTAGTTCCAATTCATATTCCTTCCACCCAAACAACGCTTTGTCAATGAGCACTTCGTGAATGGGCGACGCTTCAAGTCCACGCGTCAATAGTTCATCAAAATCCTCCTTACGATGCACGAAAGCAGCACCGGTACCACCGAGCGTAAACGAGGGCCGAATAACCAGCGGAAATCCGAATTCCTGCGCAATTTCTTTCCCTTTCAGAAACGAATTGGCCGTTTTAGCCGGCGCGGCAGGCACATTTATTTTTTGCAGGAGTTGCTTAAACTGCTCGCGATCTTCGGTAATATTGATGGCGTTGATATCAACCCCGATTAGTCGTACATTAAAATCAGCCCATATTCCTTTTTCATCGGCTTCAAGGCAAAGGTTGAGTGCCGTTTGCCCGCCCATTGTAGGTAAAACCGCGTCGATTTGCGGATGCGCTTTTAAAATCTCGATAATGGATTTTGTCGTAAGCGGCTTTAGGTACACGTGGTCGGCCATGGAAGGGTCAGTCATGATGGTGGCCGGATTGGAATTGATCAGAATCACTTCAATTCCCTCTTCGCGTAATGACCGTGCGGCTTGCGAACCTGCGTAATCAAATTCGCATGCCTGCCCGATAATGATCGGACCGGAACCTATGATTAAAACGGACTTAATAGAATTATCTTTGGGCATTCGTTGTGTTATTTCGGATTTAATGGTAAAGTTTTAAGAACGAGGACTGCACGTTCGCGAAAAGATATAAAAAAAGGCGGTACTTCACGTATCGCCTTTCTGTTGTCAGAACAACATTATTTTTTATGTCTTGGTTCAGAAGATACCGTCAGTTTATGGCGGCCTTTAGCTCTTCTGCGAGCAAGGACTTTCCTTCCATTGGCAGAAGCCATTCTTTCCATGAATCCATGTTTGTTCCTTCTTTTTCTCCTTGATGGCTGAAATGTTCTCTTGCTCATTTTATTGCGATATTTTAGAAACCTTGTAAATCAGGCTTACACCCTTTTGCAAACCCGGCTGCAAATATACAAACACTTTTTTCTTTGACAAGTGGTTTTTCAAAAAATATTTTAAACGGAATCGCTACCTTTGCAGGCACAAAATCAGAAACATGTTTCACAGAAATATCAAGCTAGTTCTGGCTGCGCTTATCGTTGCGTTTGCTGTTTATCAAATGATCGAAGGTCATATCGGCAATGGAATTTTTCTCCTTTTCGTTGCGTTGATTCCTGTTTTTCTGTACTTCAAAAACGAGTTCATTCTGCTGGCATTTCTGCGGTTGAGAAAGCAGGATTTCGAGGGTGCTCAGCGATGGCTTGCAAAGATCAAAAATCCGGATACCGCACTCATCCGCAAGCAGCAAGGATATTTTAATTACTTGCACGGAATTATGCTGGCGCAAAAGAATATGATTCAGGCCGAAAAATATTTTAAGAAAGCCGTGGAACTCGGGCTATCGATGGACATGGATCTGGCGGTAGCCAAGCTAAATCTGGCCGGTATAGCTATGACGCGCCGTCGCAAAACTGAAGCGACCCAGCTGCTCAGCGAAGCTAAAAAGCTTGATAAGCACAATATGCTGAAAGATCAAATTGCCATGATGAAAGAGCAGATGAAAAAGATTTAAATACTGCATAACAACAAAAGCCTCCGTCAGAGGCTTTTTTTTTAAAACGTACGGTGTTTATTAGCAAAAGTTAAAACGACCACCTCAATAGCCCGCCGTCGGGATTTCCAAAACATATTTTTTGCCAGAAGCATTCACCAGTCGACGATCGCGTAGCCACGGATTATGAATTTTCAGGATTTTATAGTTGATACCTTGCATTTTCGCGAAGCGCGCGAGATTGGTGATGGAGGAATCAACCTCCACCTGACGAACCGGAATCGGGTGGTACTGCTCCTCGGGTTGAAGCTCGAAGCCATACTGCGCGGGATTCTTCATGATTTCCTTTAAAGCCAAAATGCGGAATACGTAGCGTGCGGTTTCTTCGGTCAGCATCAAATCGTAATAATTAGTGACGCCCTGGAAATCAATTTGCTTGGTCACCCCCGCCTGCCCGCCATTGTACGCGGCTGCGGCCAATGTCCACGATCCTAATCGCTCCCTGCATTTGATAAAATACTCACAAGCGGCAGCCGTAGAACGCTCGAGGTGATAACGCTCGTCGACGGTTTCGCTAACTTCCATTTTATACTCCCGCGCGGTATCAGGCATAAACTGCCATATTCCTCTGGCACCTGCCGGCGACACGGCATGCACAAGTCCGCTCTCAATAACCGCCAGATATTTAAAATCATCCGGGACATTGTAGCGTTTTAAAATCGGTTCAATTACCGGAAACACCCGCGATGCCCGTTTCATAATCAGCAGCGTCGTTGCGTCAAGATTTGCGTTTACGATTAATTCTCTTTCAAAACGCTCGCGCACATCCGCAATGTGCAAGGGAGCCGCCTCACCCGCAAAATCAATTTCAGAAGGATAAAAACGTGCCTTCGGCACACCTTTCCCCGAATCTTTGTCGGGCACTGCATTAATCAATGCACCGCTGACTACGATCACCAGCATCATCGTTACGAATGTTTTAAACCTTTTCATTAGCTCCATTTTTCTCAGTTATTGCTTTATTTATGATTGCCGGCAAGTGCTCGTTAAACCATTTGAACCGGTTGATCACCATAATATGAGTGCCACCGGGAACGGGAATAAAATTAGAGATATAACGCGCCGGAAACACCTCATCGTCTGTGCCGTGTATATGAATAACTTCCGGATCGGGTTTCTCCCGGTTCCACATAATCACTTGTTCTATCGCCCAATTCCAATACGCCTTGTCGCGAATACCGATGTATTTACGGTACAATCGAAGCCGCTCATTAATCCATTTGTTGAATTTATAGCGGTGAAGCCGGTCGATGTTCACCAGCAAAGATACCGGCATCAATTTGTGCAGACGGGTACGCCTTGCCAGCCTGAATCGCCGCGGATACTCGTGGTAACTTTTTGCACTCGAGATTACAATTACCGCGCGGGGTTCGGTAAACGCCTTCATCTCCTGCACCAGAATTCCGCCGAAAGAACAGCCTATCAAAACCGGATCAGGATGTTTTACCTTAGCAGAAAAACGTCGGGCGTAATCCCGGAGCGACTCCCCGGGCAAGGGAGAATCCCACGACAAGTAAAAACACTCAAACTGCTCCGGCAATTGTATGTACTCAAAAATCGTTTCGCTGGAGGCCAGACCGGGAACGAAGTAAACTGGAATTTTTGTCATCCGCTTTTAACAAACTGCCATGCGTTCACACAGCATTTTTTTCGACCTTTGTAAAGGTATCATGTGAAACGCGAATAGCCGCGCACTTCACACATATTTTACAAACAAATTAAACTGTTCCGGATAAGCCCTCATATCATGGAAATAAAAGACAACACATTTCAGCGCCAGTTCGAAGCGATTGACAACGGCAAACTCGTAACGGTGGAATACTCGTTTCAGGAGCGCAAAATTTTTCTTACCCGAATACAACAACCCGAAGGGGCTTCAGACGAATTCGTATCGGCCATGCTGGAAGAAATCATGACCATTGCAGTCGATAAAAAACTGAAAGTCGTACCTGTATTCCCGAAAATTGCTGCTTTTTTTCGTAAAAATCCCCGCTACAAGGAACTCCTTCCTCCGGGCATCAAATTATAAATTATGATAT
>ERZ1066123.148-NODE-148-length-56846-cov-14.407459_pt1 | contig 56846 bp, 47 predicted proteins | sample MGYA00382770_ERZ1066123 | MGnify/ENA primary metagenome ERZ1066123 (study PRJEB33369, sample SAMEA5778353) | biofilm metagenome | biome: Industrial cooling water; feature: Water cooling tower basin; material: Biofilm | place: United Arab Emirates | collected...
CCGCCCGCGCCTCGACCGCCAAGCAGGCGCAATCGCGCGCCAAGATGCTTGCCAAGATGCAGCCCATCGCCGCGCTAATGGAAGACCCGACGCTGAGCTTTGATTTCCCCGATCCGGCCGAGATGAAATCGCCGATGATCACGGTGGAGAAGGCCGCAGTCGGCTATGGCGAGGCGCCGCCGATCCTCAAGCGGCTCAACTTCCGGATCGAGGCCGATGATCGCATCGCGCTGTTGGGCCGCAACGGCAATGGCAAGACCACGCTCGCGCGGCTGCTCGCCTCGCAGCTTGTCCCGGCGGAGGGCGAGGTCAATGCCCCCGGCAAGCTCAAGGTCGGATACTTCACCCAGTATCAGGTCGAGGAACTGGCGGGGGAGGACACCCCGCTCGATCTGATGAACCGCGCGATGGAAGGACAGTCGCAAAGCGCGGTGCGCGCGCAGCTGGGGCGCTTTGGCTTTTCCGGCCCGCGCGCGAACCAGCGGGTCGACAAGCTCTCAGGTGGGGAACGCGCGCGCCTCGCGCTGGCGCTGATCACCCGCGATGCGCCGCACCTGCTGATCCTCGACGAGCCGACCAACCACCTCGACGTCGATGCGCGCGAGGCGCTGATTCAGGCGCTCAACACCTATTCGGGCGCGGTCATCCTCATCAGCCACGATCGCCACATGGTCGAGTTGACGGCGGACCGCCTTATCCTCGTCGATAGCGGGACGGCACGCGAATATGCCGGCAGCATGGAGGATTACATCGACTTCATCCTCGGCCGGAACCAGCCCAAGGGCACAAGTAACGGTGGCAAGGCGAAAGGGCAGCGCCGCACCGGCCCGGACCTGCGCGCGGCGCAGGCCGATCTGAGCCGCGCCGAAGCCTGCGTGACGCGGCTGACGGCTGAGCTTGAAGAGCTCGACGCGCGCATCCTTGCGCAAAGCGCGACAGCTGGCCCCGCCATCCAAAGCATGCTGAGCAAGCGGGCAACCACCGCCTCTGCGCTCGCTGCAGCGGAAGAAGCCTGGCTTGCTGCCGGGGCGGTGCTGGAGGCGATCGAGGCGGCGTAGTGCAACGCCCGATCGGGGCACGCGCGGCGCCTTTTCCGGTCATCCCGTAAACCTCGCAAAGTTTTCGCAAGCCGTGCGCGCCAAATTGCGCTAAGGGCTGCGCGAACCCTGCGGGATGCGCGCTGACATTGTCTCCGCTTCCGCCTTTGACCGCCCTTCCAGCCTTTCCCTGCACATTGCTGCGTGACCTTCGCAGGCATGCGCCGCGAACCCCATGATTCGAGCTTTCTGATATGACGACCTTTCCCACCCTTCCCGCCGCCATCGAAGCGGCGCTTGCCGAACGCGGCTATAGCAGCGCCACCCCGGTGCAGGCCGAAGTGCTCCGCCCCGAAGCAGCGGGGCGCGACCTTGTCGTCTCGGCGCAGACCGGTTCGGGCAAGACCGTCGCCTTCGGCCTCGCGATGGCGGGCGATCTGCTCGATGGCGATGGCCGCATCGGCTTTGCGCCGGCCCCGTTGGCGCTGGTCATCACCCCGACGCGCGAACTCGCCTTGCAGGTGAGCCGCGAACTCGCCTGGCTCTATGGCCGCACCGGCGCGCGCGTGGCGACCTGCGTCGGCGGGATGAACCCTTCGGCGGAGCGCAAGGTGCTTGCCTCCGGCCCGGCCATTGTGGTCGGCACGCCGGGGCGCCTGCGCGATCATTTCGAACGCGGCGCGCTTGATCTCTCGGCGCTGGCCGTCGCTGTGCTCGATGAAGCCGACGAGATGCTCGACATGGGTTTCCGCGAAGAGCTCGAAGCGATCCTCGATGCCACCCCGCAAGGGCGCCGCACGCTGCTGTTCTCGGCCACCATGCCGCGCCCGATCGAAGCGCTTGCCCGGCGGTATCAGCATGATGCCTTGCGCATCGCGACGATCAGCGAAGGGCGCGGGCATGGCGATATTGCCTATCAGGCGGTCACCGTGTCTCCAACCGAGATCGAGAACGCGGTGGTCAATCTGCTGCGTTTCCATGAGGCCGAAACCGCCATCCTGTTCTGCGCCACGCGCGAAAAGGTGCGGCATCTCCATGCCACCTTGCAGGAGCGCGGCTTTGCCGTGGTCGCGCTTTCGGGCGAGCACTCCCAGTCCGAACGCAATCAGGCGTTGCAGGCCTTGCGCGACGGGCGGGCGCGGGTGTGTGTGGCGACCGATGTCGCTGCGCGCGGCATAGATCTGCCGACGCTCAGCCTTGTGGTGCATGTCGAAATTCCGCGCGATGCCGAAACCCTCCAACACCGTTCGGGCCGCACCGGACGCGCGGGGCGCAAGGGCGTGGCCGTGCTGATCGTGCCCTTCTCGGCGCGCCGCCGGGTCGAGGCGATGCTGGGCCGGGCGCGGATCGCCGCCGAATGGCAGCATGTGCCCGACCGTGAGGCGATTGGTGCGCGCGACCGGGCGCGGCTGCTGGAAAGGCTGCTTGCTCCGGTCGAGATTGAGGAAGCAGACCGGGCGCTCGCACTGCATCTGCTGGCCGAGCGTTCGCCCGAAGACATCGCGGCGATGCTGGTGCATGCGCACCGCGCCAGCCTGCCCGAGCCTGAAGACCTCATTGCCAACACGCCGCAAGCCCGCGCTGACGCGCAGAAGGACCGTCACCGTCCCGGGTTCGAGGACACGGTGTGGTTCCGCATGGATTTTGGCCGTAGCGACAATGCCGATCCGCGCTGGATCCTGCCGCTGCTGTGTCGCCGTGGTCACATCACCCGCAACGAAATCGGCGCGATCCGCATTGCCCAGGAAGAGACCTGGTTCCAGATCCCGCGCGCCATTGCCGACAAGTTCGCTGCCGCTGCCGCGCGCACCGGCGAGGCCGAAAGCGATGAAGCCGCGCTGGTGATCGAACGCTCCGAGGCAGGCCCGCGCGAAGTGGCCCGCAACAATCGCCAGCGTCGCCCGTCGCGCAGCACCCCGGATAATGGCTTCGTCAAAGCCAAGCCGGTGGCGCGCAAGTTCGGCCAGAAGCCGCACCCGCGCCCGGCCTCGGCCGCGCCTGCGGGCGGCAAGCCCGCTGGCCGCCCTCACGCCAAGAAGCCGCACAAGCGCAAGCAGCCCTGAGGCGCGCGCGTTCGAATCGCTGGAAAACTTCGCGGGCTGGCTTTGCGCCAGCGCGGCGGCTGCCTAATCCGGTCGGGTGAGTGCACCCATCGACATCGGCCGCGACGCGAGCGGGCAGAGCCTCGCGATTGATCTCGAGGAGCTGCTTGCCACGCGTCTGCTGGTGCAGGGCAATTCGGGATCGGGCAAATCCCACCTGCTGCGCCGCCTGCTTGAGGAATGCGCCGGCACCGTCCAGCAGGTGGTGATCGATCCCGAGGGCGACTTCGTGACCCTCGCCGATCATTTCGGCCATGTGGTGATTGATGGCGCGGCCTATGCGCCGCGCGAGATTGAGGCCTTGGCCCTGCGGGTTCGCCAGCACCGCGCCTCGGTGGTGTTGGCGCTTGATGAGCTTGAGGTTGAACAGCAGATCCGCTGCGCCGCCCTGTTCCTCACCGCCCTGTTCGATGCTCCGCGTGAGCATTGGTATCCCGCGCTGGTGGTGGTGGACGAAGCGCAGATGTTCGCGCCGGCGGTGGCGGGCGAGATCAGCGATGATACCCGGCGGCTCACCCTTTCGGCGATGACCAACCTGATGTGCCGCGGGCGCAAGCGTGGGCTTGCCGGGATCGTCGCCACCCAGCGCCTCGCCAAACTGGCCAAGAATGTCGCGGCGGAAGCCTCCAATTTCCTGATGGGGCGCACCTTCCTCGATATCGACATGCAGCGTGCAGCCGATCTGCTCGGCATGGACCGGCGGCAGGCCGAACGTATCCGCGATCTGCAACGCGGCCAGTTCCTCGGGCTCGGCCCTGCGATCAGCCGCCGCCCTGTGGCGGTTCTTGTCGGCCCGGTTCGCACCGCGGCGCGCCGCGCGGCGCAAATGCTAGTGCCGCTGCCCGATGCGGCAGGCGAGGCAATGGAAGCGCTCCTTACCGACCGGCTAGCCGAGGCGGCGAGCGAGCCCGCGCTGCCGCTTCGTCCCGCCTCGTCGCCGCGCCCCGCCGCCGAGATTGAGCGCGCGCTTTCCGCCGCGCCCGCGGCCCTGCTGGTGGCGCCTTCCGAAGCGCGGGTGGATTCGCCTGCACCAAAGGTTGAAGTGCAGCCTCAACCCGCCGCTTCTGACGGCGACGCGACTGTTGATGATGTGGTGCGGATGCTCGCCGCCGAGGATGGCGCGACCTTCACGCCCGCCGCCCAACTGTTCCGCGATTTCGCGATCCGCTGCCGCCAGCGCGGCATCGCCAGCGCGCATATCGACATCGCCCGGTTCCGCCGCCTGTTCGCCTGTGCTGTGGGCGGGCTCGATCGTCTGGATGCGCCTGCGCGGGCATCGGTCGAACAGATGATTGATGGCATCGCGGATGATGTGCTCGCGCCCTATCTCGCGATGCTTGTGGCTGCCTCGCTTGGTGAGCCCATGCCCGATGAGGATGCGCTCGCACGCATTTATGGCAGTGCCTCGCCCAGCCGCGTGCGCCGCATGCTCGATCATCTCGAACGCAGCGGGCTGATTGTGGTGCGCGAGGAATTTGGCGGCGAACGCCGCATCACCGTGCCGGGCGTTCCGGCGCGCGCGGCCGCCGCAAAAGTCGCCTGATTTCCCGCGTCATACGCAGGCGGCCGTCGGGCCGCTCACGGGCTGTTGTACCCGAAGGCGATTTCTGATTTTCGGGAGAGAATGTTTCGTGTGCATAAGAGGGCAAGAATGGGCACTCAAGCCATTGAAAATAAAATTTAAAATGCTATTCACCTCCTGAACGAAACGAGGTGCAGATAGACGGCCTGTTGAAGGGAAGGTGCGCGATGATGCGGGGCAGAAGTGCGGTGCCAGTAGGCGCACCGGTCTTTGGCTTTACTTTTGCTTTTGCAGCATTCCGATGTTGTGCCGATTTGCTTTGATTTGCTTTGATTTGCTTTGATTTGCTTTGATTTGCTTCGGCCACTGCCATAGACAATGGTGGAAAATGATCCAAAGAAATCTGGCAAAATGAGTGCTAGCGCAGAGGGTTGCGCACGATTTCAATGATGTGCTTCTGGACGGCGGGATCGAGGCTGGGGAAAAGAGGCAGGCAAAGGACGCTTTTCGCGGCGCGACGCGCCACGGCTAATGCTTCAAGACCTGCGGAAGGGGCGTCCGCGAATGGGGGAAAGTCAGTAACGATCGGATAAAAATATCTTCTGGCGGAAATCCCGTTTTTCTTCAGGTTTTCGTACAACATGTCGCGCGTTATCGGATATTCCGCTTCGACAATAATGGGGAACATATATCCATTGTGCGCAACATTTGGCGGCGGTTGGATAAAGCGCAATCCACGAACGCCTGACAATCCCTCTAAATACGCATCGACCAACGTCAGACGTTTCGCAATCTCATCTGACACATAAGGCAACTGTGCCAAGCCAATTGCTGCACGCAACTCACTCATTTTGGCATTCAGGCCTACATCATTGACTTTTTCTTCGTCGATGATGCCATTATTGGCAAGACGCCTAATGGCTTGATTGAGTTGAGGGTTCGATGAAAAAACGGCTCCGCCCTCAAACGTGTTGAAGACCTTTGTGGCGTGGAAACTGATGATTGAGCAAGTTCCGTAGTCGAGAATAGACCGGCCCCCGACCTTAACCCCAAAGCAGTGCGCCGCATCATAAATCAGTGGGATGCTGTGGCGGTCAGCGATCGCTTGCAGTGCTTCCACGTCGCACGGGATCCCGTAGCAGTGCACCGCCAGGATCGCTTGCGTTCGTTCCGTTATCTGCTCGGCGACAGCCTTCTGAGAGAGGTTCAAGGTCATTGGGTCGATGTCGGCAAATACGGGGGTCGCACCCGCTAAGACAATCGCGTTGGCCGATCCGACGAATGTGTAGGGTGAAGTGATCACCTCACCCGTTATGCCCAAGGCTCGTAGAGCCAAGAGTATCCCGAGCGTGCAGTTTGTCACAAGGCTGACATTTGGCACGTCGAGATAAACCTTAAGCTCCTCTTCCAGTCGATTGACATAAAGTCCCCCGTTTGTGAGTTGTCCGGAAGACCATATGTCTTGAAGATAAGGGAGCAGATCCTCCAATGGCGGCAAAGACGGGCGAGTCACGGGAACGGAGGCAACTGGAGGCGGATCCAGATGGACTAAATCGCTGAAAGACATCCCATTCCTTCCGGCCCGATCCAGGGGTAAGTTAAGACTCGACGCTCCATTTTACCCAAGCTGAGGTTAACGAAATGGGGTCACTATGCGCAATTATGCGGCTTAAGCAATTGGCTGCGTAAGGTGCGTCGAAAAAGGCCATTGATTATCGAGTTGGGCAGCGACGGACGCCGATAAAGCTTCTCGTGAGCCTAGGGTCGTGTCGTCGCCCGACATCTCTTCGACAACCCATTGGTGATCAGCATCGAAGGCAACTATCTTTCGCCTGTAATTCATAGCATGTAATCACTAAGCGTTTCCCCACTTCAAACCGCCAGGCCGTGCCACTGCGCCATACGAGAAATCTGCCGATTAGGTTGGGACTGCAATGAACGGTCCTGATCGAAGAGCCTGCGCAAAACGGTTTCGCAATTGATCTTAGTGATTTGGTCCGCTTGCTAGAGAGGTTGGCTTCATTCCATGTCTTTCACAGGGTCAAAGGCGAATGAGCTGATCTTGTTGCCTGTCCTGAAAGCGAACCAGGCCATATCTGGGCGTTTGATTGTCACCCAAAAATACCTGAACGGAGCCGTCGAGTTCGCCAAGTCTTGGCCTGGATCGGTCAACAGTCTATTCGATGTCTCCCCCTCGGCGTCCACTGATTTCGATCAGGTAGAAGTGACTGGCGACATAAGGGGACACAACGTTGAGTTGCGACCACGCGATCCTGAAGCGCTTGCCCGGCGTCTTGCATCAGCGTCCGTGGTTGTCAGCTTCCTTTCCCCATTCGAGGTCGCAACGACGGAACTCTGTAATCGCATTGGCGTGCCTGTGATCCAGGTTTCCGAGTACACTCTGCGAACCGACTGGCAGATCATAGACGCAAGCGGGGCGAACTCCATTCTAAAACTCCGCAGGAAGCTTTGGGCTTGGCAAGCAGAGCGCCTGCGTCGGTACCTAATTGGCATCTCTGCGGGTCTGCAATGCAATGGCGTTCCTACATATAGAAACTATCGCGAATTATGTTCGGACGCGCTTCTCTTTTTTGACAACCGGGTGAAGAAATCTGACGTCATTGCTTCTGAAAGACTTGCTCAAAAAGCCGATGAGGTCAGGGCAGGGAAGCCGCTACGGCTAGTCTTCGGCGGAAGGTTTGTCCCAATGAAGGGTGTCCTGCAACTCCCGGAAGTTGCGCGACACCTTCGACAATTTGGCGTTCCGTTTGAATTATCGATCTATGGCGCTGGCCCAGAGGAGGGTAAACTTCGCGCGGCGATCTCCCGCTATGCGCTCGAAGATCAGGTTTCGATTTGTCCGCCGATCGACTTCGAAGAAGGCTGGGTCCCATTTTTGAAGCAAGCAGCAGATTTATTCGTATGCTGCCACATGCAGGGTGATCCTTCGAGCACTTACACCGAGGTTATGGCATGCGGAGTACCGGTTGCTGGCTACGATAATGAGGCTTTTAAGGGTGTCGCCGAACTCTCCGGAAGCGGCTTCCTTGCCCCTATGGGAGATCCCAAAGCACTGGCACATGTGATTGCGGATTTACACAAGGATCGCAACTGCCTCGCCAAAGCCGCACAGATCGGGCGCTCATTTTCCATAGAGCACTGTTTTGAAAACACTTTTGCGCGCAGGGTCGAGCACTTCAGGGAGCGTAGCCGGCACCAAGGTGCGTCTGTTTGGGTTTGATCTAGCGCAAATCATGCAGCCTTGCTGGAGCGTCGCTCTGAGGAGGCGATCTGTGCGTCATTGATGGTATGGCAGAGAGCTGCGAACGAGGGACCCTTGCGGTCCACGGGCAGTGCCTCGAATTTGGCCAAGCCGGTCGCTTCATCCCCCCCAAAAAAGCACACACAGAGCGATCATCCTCGACGATCAGCTGTGGAACGCGGTGCAAACGCGGCTGCAAGAGAAAGCGCCGCCCAGGAAGCATAAGGGCAAGTGCCAGTCACCTTTGCTCGATGCTATCGAAACAGGGGTGATCTCGGTCCGTGACGATGGGGGCAGCGCGCGCATCAAGGCCGTGCGCACCGAAATCGATGATCGCAACGCTGCCAAACGGACACGGCAACAGCAGCTGGATCGACAACCCAGCAGAGTCACCCCTGACGCCGTGCGCAGATTTGGGGAAATCGTGAGGGATCGTCTGCACAATGGTGATGCCAACGCTTGTCAAAACGTAGCGCGGGCATGCACGTATTGAAGGAGGGCGCCTCGCGCGTTGTTGTCGAGCGACCTGTTGATCACCTGATCCCGTGCCCGCACAACGCGCGCACCCATTCCAGAAAGCAGCTGTGTCAGATTGCGAATAGCATCGAGCGCTTCAGCTTCACCAATCCTGTCCTGATCGATGATGATGGGCAGATCATCGCCGGGCACGGCCGGGTAGGCCGCGCAAAAAGGACAAGAAGGGGAACGGTAAGCAGCCAACCCGGCTAACGGAGTTCGAGCAGCTGGTCAGCGACCTGCTGGGCGAGGAAGTCATGCTCACGCTGGGTGGGAACAAGGTACCTGTGAGCAAGAAGCGCGCGATACTTCTGAACCTGTTCAAGCAGGCCATGGCCGGGCAGCCGCTCGCTATGCGTGAGCTGAACCGGATCATTGAAAAGGTTGAGGCAAAGGAAGAGGCGCATGCACGCGCCGAGGCGGAGGCAGCCGAGCAGGACGCAAGGGAGAGTTCCAGACAGGACGAGGCCTGCTTCAAGCATCTCGTCGAGCTGAAAGACAAGCAAACCGGAGCGTGGGCGAAGGCCGCAGCCGAGGGCAGGGACGAACCCGCCAATCCATGGCCGCATCCGGACGACATCCTGATCGACCACGCCGAGCACAAGGCGCGGGTGCGCGGGCCTTTTTGTGCCGACAATGTCGCAGGCTGGGAACACATCAGGCGTCGGCGCGACCATTATCTCGCGCGCATGGTGCTTGCGAGCGACATCGACGGATCTTCGTCGGGGATTCTGGCGAAGGTCTGGCTGGGCTGTTTGGCCGAAGGGGACCGGCTCCTTCCCCGTCGCTGGCAGATCCTGCATGATCTTCGCACGGCCATCGATCGCCTTCTTGCCATGCCCCGGTCGCGCTTTGAGGCAATCGTCGCCGAGGGTGCTGCCCGGTTCGAGCGTATTCGTCCGGACCCGCCGCAGTCGAAAACGTCCTACCAGAGGCAGAACCGGGTCTGGGGCCCGCTCGTGAAAGCGCTCGGATACAGGTCGCTCAGACACTTCGAACGAGCGTGTGAGAATGGAATTCCATGACCACGATGTTCTCGGCAGAAGCGTTAAGGTCACGACTATTGGCGGTCAGAAAAACAAACAGACCCTATTCTCACGCCAGGATTGATCTCGGAACCCGACTTTGCATGTCGCAAACACAAGTGCCGGGGCGGAAACGTGCGAGCGCGCCAGGGCACATCCGCCATCGCACAGCCCCAGTCCATCATCGGCAGGCCAGGTGCGAACACCTCAATGAACTGGCGGACAAAGGCGGCATTGAAGGCGATCATCGGATCTCAGCCCGTGATGAACCGGGTCAGCTCATCGCGGCAGATGCGCCTCCCGGCCAGATCGGCATCGGTCAGCCCGGTGAGCTTGGTGATCTTGGGCGGCAGGGGATAGCCCGGATCTTCCCTGCCCCATTTGAGCGCTGGCAGGCCCACGATCTTGCCGCGCGCATCCACCAGCACCACGGCCGTGCACAGCTCGATCACGTGGTGGCGCGCAGGATCGAGCCCGGTGGTCTCGACATCCAGCACGCACACCCGGCGCAAGGGGAGGAGGTTTTCCTCCGCGGCGGACAGGGGGGTGGCATCCGATCCCGCCCCTGACCCCGACCCCGGTTCCGTTTCCGGCTGCCTTGGCCAGTCCTCGCGCTGCCTCACCGGTGTCAGCACCCGGCGCGCGTCTTCATTTCCGCCATCGCAACGGGCGATGGCGGTAGTTCTCTCGTCATTTTCCATGAGTTTTTCCTCGCTACTGCGAGACTGGCCGAAGGCTATTTTTTCCCTCTACCAACCAGTCTCACCACGAGGCTTCAGCCGAGATATTTTCCAATTCCCGCGACATGCGGGGGCCGATTTGGGGAGGGAATTTGCGCGGTCATCTCCGGCATAGCTGGCCGCATCACGATCGACGGAAAGTGGGACAAAGCCGCCAATGCTCACCGATCAAAGGAACGACCGATCTTGCCGAAGCCGGCGGTTCGCGAGCTCCGCAGCATTATCAATCCTAACGCCAGCGAACATTCTTCTGGCGACCATTCATCTTTCCGGATGAGGGAACCGCGCAGTAGCTCTGCCAACGGAACCTTGCGACGGGCATAAGGACCGACGGCGGGGAGCATCCTGCGACAGTGCGGTAAGGGTTTGCGCGGCCTCTTTCCTTAGGTTGCCCGGGGTATCGCCGAACCAGTTGCGGAACGAGCGGCCGAAGCTCGACATGTCGCTGAACCCAAGCGCATCCGCCACATCCTTGAGCGACAGCGAGGTGTCCGCAAGCAGTGCGAGGGCGCGCGCCTTGCGCTCTTCCTCGACCAGCTTGTGAAAGCTCGTGTCCTGCCGCGCCAGCGATCGCACGATCGTGCGGGTGGACATGCCGAGATGCGCGGCGGCCTGCTTGAGGCGCGGCACGCGACGCATCTGGTCGAGTTGCTCGACGATGAAATCCCGCAGCGGGTTAGAGGCCTCGGTGGCCAGAACCTCGTTCTCGAGCGCCGCCAATTTGGCACAGGCCACGTCCCAGACCAGCGGGTCGAAATACGGATTGGCCTGATCGAGCCAACTGCGCGGGAAACGCAGCGCATTGGCTTCACCTGCAGGCTCGATCCGGCAATGGAAGGCCGCCAGCGCGGCCTGCGCTTCCGGAATGTCGTGGTGATGCGTCATGATGCACATGCCAGCCAACTGGTCGCCGCGATAGGCGACGATCGAGCGTTGCAGCAGCGTGAGCGCGCAGAGCGCAAAGGAATCGAACAGTGCGCCCATCGGCCATGCGGGGCGCAGCGCGATCTCGAACTGCCTCGCGTGCTCGCGCGTATCTACCCCGACCCACGAGTTGCGCGCCCCGAGCCCGCGCGCGACCATGGTGATCGAGCTGCCGAGATCGGGACCATGCAAGACCGCGAGTTCACCGGCGAGGCTGAGCGCCGGGCGCGGCCGGGTAAGCATCGCTTCGACGAGCACAAAAATATCAGCATTTTCGACGATGTTGGCCATGATGAGAATGTCGTCGGCGCGCGAAAGCATGGCAGGCAGAGGGCCAATTCTACCGGCCAACGAAGTGCCCGAGCAGAGCCAGCCGGGCCAGTCCAGCCATTCTCCGAGATGCTGAAGTGTCGCGGTCGGGATGCGGGTTGCCGCTCTTGCTCCCATCATGGCGATCGCGAACCGTGCGTCTTCGCGCGGGGAGCGCTCGGGGACGGCGGCTTGCCCTGCCGATGTTTGCAACGATCTCTTGTCGACCGAATGCATCGCGATAAATTCTCCCCACGCCGCCGCAGGTGCAAGACTAGCGCAAAGTGCAGCCAGAGCAAACAGGCAGGCATCATCTCACGCCGATAGATGTCACTATTTGTCCATTATCTGGCGAGCATTGACAATAGCCTTGCAGGCGAGCTTGGCGCACTATCCCATCCGGACAGGGACTTGATCGCCGCGCGCGGCGGCTTGCTGGTGGCAAGTGCATGCAGCGCGGCAGGGATGGGGGAATTTATGGCGGACATTCGTGCGAGTGCCGGGGGCTTGGTATTGGCGGCGGCAGTGCTGGCGCTGGTGGCGGCTTGTCAGAGCGCACCGGCTGAGGCTCCGGCAGATGCAGCGCCCGGCGAATTTGCGTGGCCGACCAGCCTCAAGGTTGTCGGCGATGGCTATCCCGGCCCACGCGCGCCGTGCCGCCGGATCGGCGAAAGCACCGCAACGATCGACTTTCTCGATGACAGCGCGGCGCTGGTCGGCTGCCCGAGCGTTGCTGAGGCAGATAAGCTTGGGGGCAAGGTGCTCGCCACCATCGACGGGGTCACGCTGATCTCGGTGCCGAATGATCGCGCGGCAACGCCCGGCGATGGCGACGGGCAAGGCGATGCGCTGGTTGCGGGCACCAATTATAACGCCATGGCGCAAATCCGCTGCGCCGGGCACAAGGGTGCAGCTGCCGCGATGTGCGATGCCGGGGTGATCCGCAGCGGCACCGACGGCACGACAGTCGAGGTGATGCTGCCGGGCGGCGTGAAGCGGGCGATCTTCTTCAATCCCGATGGCAGTTTTCTCACTTTCAGCACCGCCGAGGCCGATGGCACCGCCGCGATGGCGATCAGTTCCACGCGCAAGGGCGACACCACCATCGCCAGGCTGGGCAGTGAGACCTACGAAGTCCCGGATGCCTTCGTGACCGGCGATTGAGAGCGGCACGGCGCAAAGCGGAAGCTGGCAGGGGGCTGGCATGGATTTCATGAGGCTGCTCAAGTCGCTCGAAGAGCTGCTTTATGAAGTCATGGTGATGCTCGTGTTCTTTCCGCGCACGCTTTACCTCGTGCTCCGCCATCCCCAGCGGATGATGGATTATGCCGATACCGAACTCGGCGATGTCCAGTCCGAACAATATAACGACACGCTCAGCCCGCCGCTGTTTCTGATGATCTGTCTGGCGGTGAATCACCTGATCGAGCAGGCGCTTCCTGCCGCCGATCGGGCAAGCCTGCCGGCGTTCCTGCACGACACGCAAAACCTGTTGATGTTCAGGGTGTTCATGTTCAGCCTGCTGCCGCTGGTGCTCGCGCTCCGGCTGCTGGCGCGGCTCGGCATTGCGCTCAATCGCGAAACGCTGCGCCCTGTGTTCTACAGCCAGTGCTTCGTCACCGCGCCAATCGCCATGATGGTCGGGCTGGCGACCGGCTTGTGGCAAATCGGCGGAACCACACCTGCACAGATCGCGACAGTCATCTTTTGGGGCGGCATTTTCTGGTATCTGGTTCAGCAAACCCTCTGGTTCCGCGCCAAGCTGAAAAGTGGCTATGGCATTGCCGCCCTGAATGCCGTCGGCGCGAGCCTGGTTGCCGTGTTGCTCATCATCATCACAGCGGTGACGATCGGCTTTGTCACCGCCATGCAGGCGCGCTGATGGCAACGCCGCGTGCCCGGCTCGCAATCGCTTTGATCGTGGTCATCACCTGGGCGGCGATTACCATTCTGGTGCCCGAATGGCAGGCGCAGGGCAAGACAACGCTGCAAGAACTGGTGACGCGCGATCTGGCCTGGGGGGTGGCGGGCGCGGCGGCGTTTCTGGTGGTGGCGGCGTGGCTGGCGGGCTGGCGCGATCTGGGGCTGAAAGCGCCCGGCCCGCGCGGGTGGTGGAAGCTCCTGTGGCTGCCTGCGCTCTATCTTGCGGTGCTGGGCGGGCTTGGCATCACCACGGGCAAGTTCACCGCAGCCGTGGTGGTGATGATGCTCACCAACATGGCAATGGTCGGCTTCAGCGAAGAGCTGGCGTTTCGCGGCGTGCTGTGGGGGGCGGCCCGGCGCGCCCTGCCGTTCTGGGCGGGCTTCGTGCTGGTCTCGGCAGCGTTCGGCCTTGTCCATGTGCTCAATGCCCTCCTCACCGGAGAGCTTGCCGCCGCTGGCGTGCAGGCGCTCAACGCTTTCATGAGCGGATCAGCCTTCCTTGCGCTGCGCATCCGCACCCGCTCGCTGCTGCCGGTAATGGCGGTGCATGGCCTGTGGGATTTCACCGTGTTTCTCGTCGGCAGCGGGGCAGCGCCCGATCCGGCAGCTCCGGCCGCCGCCTTGCAGGAGCAACTCACCTATGGCCTCATGCTGACCGGTCCGCTGTTCCTTTACGGACTGTGGCTGGTGCGCAGCGAAGCATCGCGCGCGGGCTGGCGCGATGATGGGATCATGGATCCAGCCCATCCAGCAGGAGAACCGTAATGCGCTTTGTCCTTCCCCTCGCCGCCGCGCTGATGGCGGTGACCGCGGCCAGCGTGCCGCTCGCCCCCGCAGCGCTTGCCCAGAGCGCCAAGCCCGAACGGGTGCAGTTTGCCAAGGGCACCTCGTCCAAGACCATCAAGGGCACGCTCAAAGGCGATCAGTCGCGCCAGTTCGTGGTCAATGTCCGTGCCGGGCAGACGATGACAGTCAAGCTGACGGCCAGCAATGGGTCGACCTATTTCAACGTCACCGCGCCGGGCGCACAGCAAGCGATGTTCATCGGCTCGACCTCGGGCAACACCATGACCGAGGTGATCCCTTCATCGGGTGATTACACCGTCGATCTGTTCATGATGCGCAATGCCGCGCGCCGCGGCGAGGTAACCAGCTTTACAATCACCATCGGCGCAACCGGCTGATTGCAAGGGTGCCTGCCACGGCCAGACTGGCGCAAAACGTCCACCGGCTGGCACGAAATGTCCAATGCGCAGGGGCTTTTTCTATGAGACGCTCCTTATTGGACGGATGGGATGAAAAGAGGGGGTTAAGATGATCAAACCTGCAGGAAAATTGTGCGCGCTGCTGGCAACGGCGGCGATGGTGGCAGCGCCGGTGGCAGCGCTTGCCGACACGCCCGGATCGGTGCGCGATCTGGTGGGCGCGCGCGGATCGAGCGGCGAGGAACAGCTTGAATATCGTGGCTTCCACCGCATTTCGGGCCACACCGAATATGACAGCAAGATCAATTACTGGTGGAACGGCAACACCAAGGAATGCATCAAGGCTGTGACCTATGACGGCAATTTCCGCTCGCTCGACAAGACCACGGCCGCCGATTGCGGCCAGAAGGGCAACAGCGGCGACAAGGCTGCGGCGGTTGCCGTGGGCGCTGCTGCCCTGCTCGGGATCGTCGCGCTCGCCAGCAAGTCGCACCACCGCAATGGCCAGGACTATGACGAGCGCGGCACCGCCGAATTTGAACGCGGCCACCGCGACGGACTGTATGGGCAGGCCTATCACAACTACAACAACAACACCGCCTATTCGAGCGGCTATGACAGCGGCGTGCGCGAACGCTCCGAGCAGACGAGCTATCGCGGCGGCTACAATTATGGCGGCGGCTACAGCTCCTATGTCGATGTCAACGATTTGAACGGGACGAACCGCCAGGCCGCCATCGGCCAGTTGCAGAACCGCGGCTTCAGAATGCTCGACAACAAGGTGGTGGGCGATACCCGCTACATGACCTTCTGGCGCGAGGCTTCGCGCCAGTGCATCGTCACCAACTCGAGCGGCGGCAATATCTATTCGATCGAAGCTGTCTCGCCCCGCACCTGTCGGGGTTGAGGTTTGATGGCCGGGCCAGCGCTGCTTGCGCGCTGGCCGACCCAACGGGCTCGAAGTCCGGCCCCTTGGGGGCGACGGCGAGGCGGCTGACCGGCGAGGGGGCACGGGCCCGGTCAGCCGCAATTGCCTCACTGCAAGGATGACCGCCAGGGCATCGCCCCGTGCCTTGTGGCGCTGCCCCAGTGCGGCCTGCCATTTCGGGAGGGGTATTCATGACACGACATCTGCTTGCTCTCGTCAGCGCCGCCGGGCTCCTGTTGATGCCGCCCGTGGTGCGCGCTTCGCCCGATCCGGCCGCCACGCCGGGCGAGCCGGGCTGGGGTGTCGACACCGCTGCGCTGTCGGCCACGATCCGTCCCGGCGACGATTTCTACCGCTATGTCAACGAAGGCTGGCTCAAGACCGCCAAGCCGCCCGAGGGCGTTCCCTATATCGACGCCTCGGTGGAGGTCTATCTCGCCACCGAGCAGCGCGTCGCCGAACTGATCGCGATGGCGCGCGAGAGCACCGACGAACCCGGCAGTCCCGAACGGATGATCGGCGACTTCCACCGCTCGCACGCCGACATGGCGCGGCGCAATGCGCTCGGCCTCACCCCGATTGCCAGCACGCTGGCGATCATCGGCGGCACCGAGGACCGCGCCAGCTTCGCCCGGATCATGGCCTATCCGTGGATGGATGGCTTCATCGGCGGGGGCGTGGTTGCCGATCTTGACGATCCGCGCCGCCAGATCGCAGCCATCGGCGCGAGCGGCCTGACCATGCCCTCGCGCGACTATTACCTCACCGACCAAGAGCCCTATATCGGCCACCGGCAGGCGCTGCGTGACTACATCGCCGACAGCTTCCGCCGCGCCGGGATCGATGATCCCGATGGCCGCGCCGCGGCGGTGCTGGCGCTCGAGATCGCGATCGCCGAAAAGCACTGGACCCTCGCCCAGACGCGCGACGTGGTGCGGATGAACAATGTCATGTCGCCCGCCGAGCTCAAGGCCTATGCGCCCGGCTTTGCATGGGACGCCTTCCTCGCCGAGCAGGGCTTTGCCGGCCAGCAGCGCATCAAGGTGATGACCGACAGCGCGGTGAAGGACATGGCGCAGCTGTTTGCCGCCACCCCGGTGCGCGATCTGCAATCCTTCCTGATGTTCAAGACGCTCGATGCCTGGGCGCCCTCGCTGTCGGAGCCTTGGGTGCAGGCGCATTTCGATTTCCACAGCAAGCGCCTGCAATCGATCCCGAAGCGCCGCGCCGCCGCATTCGAGAGCATCGCCGCGGTCAATGCCGTGCTGGGCGAGGAGATCGGGCGGCTCTATGTCGCCAACTACTTCGGCGCGTCCGACCGGGCCAAGGTCGCCGAGATGGTCGGCTATCTGCGCGCGACCTATGCCGCGCGGATCGCCCAGCTCGACTGGATGGACGCGCCGACCCGGGCCGAGGCGCTGCGCAAGCTTGACCGGATCACCACCAAGATCGGTTTTCCCGAGCAATGGCATGATCGCTCGGGTGTCAGGATCATGCCCGACGATCTGGTCGGCAACCGCGCCCGGTTGCAGCAATGGGAGCACAAGGACAGCCTGAAGAAGCTGGAGGAAGGCACGCGCGCCTGGGAGTTTCCCTATTCCCCGCACGAGATCAATGCCGGCTACAGCCCGTCCGCCAATACGATCATCTTCCCCGCCGGGATCCTGCAACCGCCGTTCTTCGATCCCAAGGCCGACATCGCGGTCAATTTCGGTTCGATCGCGGCGGTGATCGGCCACGAGATCGGCCACGGCTTCGACGATCAGGGCAGCCGGCAGGACGGTGACGGCCGCTTGCGCAACTGGTGGACTGACGCCAGCCGCGCCGAGTTCGAAAAGCGCACCGCCGGACTGGTCGAACAGTTCAACGGTTACGAGGCCCTGCCCGGCCTCACCATCAACGGCCGCCAGAACCTTGGCGAGAACATCGGCGATCTCGGCGGCCTGTCGGTCGCTTATGCCGCCTACCGCGCCTATGTCGCCGACAAGCAGGGGGGCAAGGCGCCGGTGATCGACGGCTACACCGGCGACCAGCGCTTCTTCCTCGCCTGGGGCCAGCTGTGGCGCAACATCACCGGGGAAGCCGAAATCCGCCGCAAGGTGCTGTCCGACGTCCATTCGCCGGGCGAGTTCCGGGTCAACGGCGTCGTGCGCAATGTCGACGCCTGGTACGCGGCCTTCGGGGTGAAGCCGGGCGACAAGCTCTACCTGCCGCCCGAACAGCGGGTGCGGATCTGGTGAGGGCGAGGCGGAGCGAGCTTTCAAACACGACCAGGGGGATCATGTCATGACCGACCACGCTGAACCGACGCCGCTGTGGATGCGCATCCTGCAATTCCCGCCGATCAGGCTGCTCCTGCTTGGCACCCCGCTGTTCTACTGTCTCGGATTCAGCAATGCGTTTTTGGAGCTGTCTGCGGGCAATCACGTGTTGGCGAGCTTCGGCGTGGCGGGAATGGTTGCGCTCGCGATGTGGGTTTATGTCGGCTTTGCGCGTTTCATCGAGCATCGCGAGCCCAGCGATCTGGCGCTGAGCCCCGGCCTCAAGGAGCTGGGCATCGGGATGCTGGTCGGCGCCGGGCTCTACACCCTCGGCGTGCTGGTGCTGATCGTGCTAGGCTACGGGCGGATCGAGGGGATGAACCCGGTGGTGGCGATGATCCCCGCACTCTATCAGGCATGCAGCGCAGGCTTTCTGGAGGAACTGCTGTTCCGCGGCGCACTGTTCCGGATTGTCGAGGAATGGCTCGGCAGCTGGATTTCGGTGATCGTGTCCTCGGTGGTGTTCGGTGCGGTCCACCTGACAAACCCCGATGCGACCCTGACCGGCGCGATCTTTATCAGCATCGAGGCCGGCCTGCTGCTGGCCGCGGCCTATATGCTCACCCGGCGGCTGTGGCTGGGGATCGGCTTCCACATCGCCTGGAACTACACCCAGTCGGCGGTGTTCGGCGGGGTGGTCTCGGGCAGCATCGCGCAACCCGGCCTGTTCAAGACGGTGTTCACCGGGCCCGATCTGATGACCGGCGGCGGCTTCGGGCTGGAAGCGAGCCTCATCCCCTGCCTCATCGCGACCACGACCGGCGCGTTCCTCGCTTACAAGGCCGTGCAGCGCGGCAATGTGGTGCTGCCGTTCTGGAGCCAGCCCAAGGACTCGCCAAAGATCGCCCTTGCCAATGCCTAACGTCTCGTACTGGGCGGCACGAAGCGGGCTGACCGGCCCGCAGTTGGCGAGTGCGGCTCATGTCAAATGGAGACTTAGATAAGGCTTGTCCGAGCGACCTCGTCTGGATCGGGAGCCGTCACGGCTAAGATCTGGGTGCTGATGTCCACTTTTCCCGGCTTCTGGAAGTTTCCTGCCTTTCAGGAAACGACCCCATTGCTGACATGAAGGCAATCGTGCGATCTGCCTAAGACTAGTTAGAAGCGGAGGTCGCATGACGACACTTACGGGCGAGATGCTCGACGCACTGGTCATCGAGAGCCAGTCGCTACCTGCGGAGTTGTTGAAGGCATATCGTAATCCACCCGGACGTAAACCAACTGAAAGCGCCCTGCGGATACGGGATGCTCTCGCCGACATGGACGATGCGACGGCCCTGCTGCTCCTCCGAGACGCGGTTGATGCCGCCGTGTTTCAGATGGCCTATCTGCTCGGCGCGGGCTTTAAGAGCAACCTAAGTGTAGACATCAGTCGCGAGGGCAATCGCGAACGATTGCATGGTTCGGCCCTTCACGAAGAATATCGTGCGCGTGTCGAGCCGGGCGGCATACGTTACGATTGAACTTGAGCGTCCGCATTCCACCCAGCTTCAGTCAAGAGCTGGACCGATCAGCGATCCCAAAAGCGGAATGGCGGATTCCGGGAAAACGAGACGTTCGATCAGGGGTCCGTGAAGAACCGGGTGTGGGTCGGGAGCAGTCACTGGTCATCTCGGGCCGCAAATGGCGGCTTAGCCTCGCTTCTGGAAAATTCTTGCCATTCAGCAACCGCCCCCGAAGCCGCCATGGTTTCAGCTCATTTAACTTTGGCTCGAAGCAAAGTGTGAAGGAAATTTTGCCAATCAATCTTCAGGTAGTCGATCGGGGTCATGGCCATGTCTACGGATTGCATAGCTAAGGGCCCCGTTTACACGGGACATGCAGTGGCTACGCTCGCGCGAGCCGACGGGGATTCCAGCCGCAACTGTGAGATACCAATCCCGAGCACCGCACCTGCGGCCGTAGCTACATTGGCTTTGGCGGCATGCGGCGGGGGTGATAGTCCGAGTAGCCCAGCACCGTCGGTGGGCGTCGCTCCAGGCGCAGCGGTGCTCAAGCCGCAAACCGACGGCGAAGCAGCGAGGTTTCTGTTGCAGGCATCCTTTTCGGCCAGTTCGGGGGCGATCGCCGAAGTTCGCAATGACGGCTTTGCGCCCTGGCTCGATCGCGCGATGCGCCAGGCCAACGATGTCAGCGCAGCCGGCTATTTCGAGGCGCGCGGCTTCGACAGGGTCGACGCCAACCGCTTCTACAACGGAACTACCACCGGCGACTGGATGATCTGGTCGCAATTGCTCTCCGGCGGCAACGTGTTGCGCAAGCGGTTTGCCTTGGCGCTGTCGGAGTTCTTTGTTGTCTCGCTTGGCGATATCGACATCTCCTGGCGCGGTCCGGCGATCGGCGAATACTGGGACATTCTCAACCGCAACGCCTTCGGCAGTTTTCGCACGCTTATCGAGGAGATTACCCTCAACCCGGCGATGGGCGTCTACCTCAATACGCGCGGCAACCGTCGCGCCGACCCGCGCACCGGGCGCGTGCCTGATGAGAATTATGGCCGTGAGATCATGCAGCTATTCTCAATCGGACTGTTCGAACTCAATCCAGACGGCACGCCGCGCACAAATGGCGGCGAGCCTATCGAGACCTACACTAACGACGACGTAACCGGCATCGCGAAAGTCTTCACCGGCTACGATTTCAACTATTCGCAGACTCAAGCCTTCCCCGATCCCACCAATCCCGCGCGCACCGTCGCAGGCGTGGATTTCGCGCGCCGGCCGATGACTGCCGACCCGAGCAAGTGGTCGCGCCCAAGCGCCGACGGTTTTCATGCACAGGAGGAAAAGCGCTTCCTCGGACTTGTCATTCCTGCGGGGACCAATGCATCCGAATCGCTGCGTCTGGCGCTCGACCACCTCGTCGCGCATCCGAATGTCGGACCCTTCTTCGCGCGCCAAATGATCCAGCGGCTGGTAACCAGCAATCCATCGCCCGCCTATGTTGGACGGGTCGCAGCGGTGTTCGCGAACAACGGGCAAGGCCGACGCGGCGATCTTGGGGCGGTTTTCAAGGCGATCCTGCTCGACGAGGAGGCCCGCGCGATGGCGAATGTGGCCAACCCTGCCTTCGGCAAGCTGCGCGAGCCGATGCTCCGCTTCGTCCAGCTGGCACGGACCTTCGGTGTGCGCTCGGCGAGCGGGAATTTCGAGGTGGGTAGCCTCTCGGACCCTGCCAACCGCCTCGGTCAGTCGCCGCTACGTTCGCCCTCGGTCTTCAATTTCTTCCGACCGGGCTATTTCCCCGCCGGATCGCAGATCGCCACGAACAACCTGCTCGCGCCCGAGTTCCAGGTCGTCAACGAGACCTCGGTGGCGGGCTATGTCAACTTCCTTGAAGGAGCAGTCGGCATGTCGGCTAGCTACCTGCGCGATCTCTCGCTAGATTACGCCGCCGAACTCCCGCTCGCTCATGATCCGGCGCGGCTCGTCGACCACCTCGACCTGCTGCTGACCGCAAACCAGCTGTCGGCGCCGGTTCGGGAGACGATTACCGGTGCTATCGGTAGCTTCGCAGTCCAGCAGACCAGTTCCGATGCCGACAAGCTGCGCCGCATCCACGCGGCGGTGCTGCTGGTGATGGCCTCGACCGACTATCTCGTGCAGAAATAGGGGCGTGCGTGCGATGCATATCGGCAAGGAACTCGAGATATCGCGGCGCGCCTTCCTGCAGCGTTCCGGCCAGCTTGCCGCGATGGGCGCGGCCTCCTCTTATGCGCTGGGACTTGCCGGGATCGGTGAGGCGGCGGCGTTCTCCTCCGATGGTGGCTACAAGGCGCTGGTCTGCGTATTCCTTTATGGCGGGAACGACCACGGCAATACACTGATCCCCTTCGATCCAGCCAACTACGGGCGCTATGCGGCGATCCGTGGCGGGATCAACGAGGAGGGCGGCGGCATCGCCCTGCCGCGCGCCTCGCTCGCAGGGACTGTGCTTTTGCCGGCAGGCGGGCAAACCCTTACCGATGACATCACTTATGCCCTCGCGCCGAGCATGCCGCGCATGAAGGCGCGATTCGATCAAGGCGTGATGGCGCCTCTACTCAATGTCGGACCGTTGATCGCGCCTATGACCCGTGCGCAATACGACAACAACTCGGTGCCGCGGCCGCCCAAACTGTTCTCGCACAATGACCAGCAATCAACATGGCAAAGCTCACAGCCCGAGGGCTCGCAGACCGGCTGGGGGGGACGGATGGGTGATCTTGCCCAGAGTGCCAACACCAATGCGATGTTCACTGCGATCAATGCTACGGGCAACGCGGTCTTCCTCAGCGGGCGGCAAGCCCTGCCCTATCAGGTCTCTCCTTCGGGGGCGATCCTGTTCCGGCCACTGCGGACCGGCCGCCTGTTTGGTTCGGGCACTGCCGCGAGCGCGCTCGAGACAATTCTCAAATCGGCCTCCGGCAACATCCTTGCTGCCGACCACGCAACGATCAACGACCGCTCGATCAAGTTCGGCTCCTTCGTCAACAATGCGCTCGCGAACGCTGCGATCGCTACCGATTTCGGCACCGGCAACGGGCTGGCGGCGCAGCTGCGGACAGTCGCCGGGATGATCGCAGCGCGCAGGTCGCTCGGGGTGACGCGGCAGGTCTTCATGGTGTCGATGGGTGGATACGATAATCACGACGGGCTGATCGGGCGGCACGATGGCTTGCTCGCGCAGCTCGATTTCGCGCTTGATGCCTTCTACCGCGCGACGGTCGAACTGGGCGTCGCCGACCGGGTGACGACCTTCACTGCGTCCGATTTCGGTCGCACGCTGTCTTCGAACGGTGACGGCTCGGACCATGGCTGGGGCGGGCATCATTTCGTGCTGGGGGCAAGCGTAGCGGGCGGGCGGTTCTATGGCCGGGCGCCACACGTATCGGTCGATACGCCCGATCAGGTAGGGCGCGGGCGGTTGCTGCCCACTACATCGGTCGACGAGTATTCGGCCACGCTCGCTAAATGGCTCGGGGTCAGCCCGTCCGAACTTCCTTCGATCGCGCCGAATATCGGACGCTTCGCAAACAGTGACCTTGGATTCATGCAACAGCCTGAAACAGTGGCAGCTGCGGCTAAACGTATGACCTGAGGCTTTCGTCGATACTGCAGAACGGATCTTCGGCTTTTCATTCAGAAACGGTCATGCGTGGGGGTGAGGCGCGACCCCGAAAAGAAAATGGCAGCTTCTGGCAGAAGCAGACATACAACTCGCCGATCTTGAACGACTGGCTCTGGGTCGGCAGCTGCGGGCTTCTGTTGGGACTTTTCTGCCAGTTGAATCCGGGTGCTTGAATGACCGGTTCCGCCATTACCCGCCCTTCGGCTTTGGCCAAGTTTCTGCCAAAAGCCGAAAATCTGGAAGCGCCCCAAAATCAGTCGTTCCGAATACCTTTCGCCGTCGCGGAATGATGTTTTCGATGGGTCGCCGCCGGTTGAAGCCGGCCCCGCTGATCATCCTGCGACCGGCGATGCATCAGTCGTATCGTGACATCAGAGCCTTGCGGGGCTATGGGCCACGCGGATGACCCGTCTTCGCGCCCTGATCCGTGACCATGCCCGGCTCACGCTGGTGCTGCTGGCGCTTGCGCTGGCGGTGAAGGCGATGGTGCCAGCGGGGTTCATGCTGTCAGCGAGCGGCGACCGGTTTCTGACGGTGACGATCTGTTCGGATGCGAGCGGGACGCCCAAGCAGATGCAGATCGCCATCCCGGGCAAGCAGGATGCAGGCGGCGATCATTCCGATGCGGCCTCGAAGGCGACGCATTGCGCCTTTTCCGGCCTCGGCCATTCCGCGCTCGGCGGGGCCGACCCGCTGCTGCTGGCGGGAGCGATTGCCTTCATCCTGCTGATCGGCCTTGCCCCGCTACCTGCGCTGCCCCGGCGCGATATTCCCTTCCTGCGCCCGCAATTGCGCGGGCCTCCAGCTACCGTCTGACACCCTGAATCCCTTGTGTCGGTAAGCCCGGCTCTGCGCCCTTGCGGCGCGGCGGGCTGTCGGAGCTTTTCCCCATGTATGCCATTCATAGCTGCCCTGCGGGGCAGCCAGACGCGGGCCATCCCGCGCGGTCCGCACACCCAGGCGGGCTGATCCTGCACTTGCAGGAGAACCGCTCGCACCTGTCGCAGGATGCGCGCGTCACTTTCACCGTGCTGATTGCGGTGTTCATGGCGATGGCGATTGTGCCTGCCTTGCGGGGCGAGTGGCTGGTTCCCGTCTTCGCCATCGGCACCATGGCGCTGCTCGTCGGGGTGCTCGATTGGCACCGTCGCACCCGGCCTGCCGCCGAATGGCTGGCGCTGGATCAGGGCCGGCTGCTGTGGCGCAGCCTGTCGCATGAGACCATCGAATGGCCGCTCGCCGCCACGCGCTTCGTCATCGATGACGCAGTGCCCGCACGCCTGCGCCTGTTCCTCGAACACCGCGCCCGCCGGATCGAGATCGCGACCTGCCTCGGCCTCGAGGAACGTCGCGCCATCGCCGATCTGATCACCCGCGAATTCGCTGCTGCCCGCCAGTGCAGCGCGCCCTTGTCCCATTAATTCTCTGGAGAAAACACTATGATCCGCAATTGGCTTGCCGCCGCTGCGCTGGGCAGCACTATCATCCTCGCAGCCTGCAACCCCGCGCCCGAGGCCGACGCCCCCGCCGCTACCGAAACCGCCGCCGCCAGCAGCATCGCGCTCACCGATCCCTGGTCGCGCGAGACCGCCGAGGGCCAGAACGCGGGCGGCGCCTTCATGACTATCGCCAACACCGGCACCGCCGCCGACCGCCTCACCGGCGGCAGCACGCCGGTGGCCGGGCGCGTCGAGATCCACACCATGATGATGGAGGGCGACGTGATGAAGATGCGCCAGCTCGCAGACGGGCTGGAAGTGCCCGCAGGCGGCACAGTGACGCTCAAGCCCGGCAGCTTCCACGTCATGCTGATGGACCTCAAGCAGCCCTTGAAAGCGGGTGAGAAGGTGCCCCTGACGCTGACCTTCGCGGGCGCGGGCACTCTGGAGACCCAGCTCGAGGTTCGCCCGGCTGGCGCAATGCCCGCGATGGACCACGCCGCCCACGGGAAGGACAAGCCCCATGGCTGATCCCTTCCCCGAGCTTGAGGACGTCTCCCCGCAGCAGCAGGCCGAGGGGCTGAAGACCCTGCGGCTCGCTCTGTGGGGCGTGGTGGTGCTGGTGGTGGGCATGGGCCTTGTCGCCATGCTCGCCCCCGACCGCACCCCGCCTGCGAGCGATCAGGCGGCCTATGGCGACCTCATCGGTGGCCCCTTTTCGCTCACCGCCCCGGATGGCTCGCGGGTGACCGACCAGACGCTCAAGGGCACGCCCTTCGCGATCTTCTTCGGCTTCACTCGCTGCCCCGACGTCTGCCCGACCACGCTCTCGCGCATGGCGCAGTTGCGCAAGCAGCTGGGCAAGGATGGCGACAAGTTCCGGATCGTCTTCGTCTCGGTCGATCCCGGTTACGACAGCCCGGAAGACATCGGCCGCTATGTCGAACTTTTCGGCACCCCGATCCTTGGCCTGACCGGCACCGACAGGGAGATCGACGCGGCGGTCAAGGCCTACCGCGCCTTCTACCAGAAGGTGCCAACAAAGGGCGGCGACTACACCATCGACCACACCGCCAGCGTCTACCTGATGGACGCTTCCGGCCGCCTCCAGTCGATCATCGCCTACGACGAATCCAATCCCAGCGCCCTCGCCAAGCTCAAGCGGCTGGTGGGCTGAAACCTCTCTCACTCAAGGACACGACGACAATGAACCGCATTTCCCTTGCCGCCCTGCTGGCGGCCACCGCGCTTGCCACCCCTGCCTTGGCGCAGGATAAGGCCCCCGAACCCGAAACCGGCGGCTGGACCCCGGGCAACATCACCGTCACCGGGACGCGCGACAGCTATGCCGCCGACGAGGCCAGCGTCACCCGCACGCCCGTCCCACTGATCGAGGTGCCGCAATCGATCCAGGTCATCACGTCGCAGCTGATCAAGGATCAGGAACTGGTGACCCTTGACGAAGCTCTGCGCAATGTCTCGGGCGTGGTGCCCTCGCTGCCGTCCGAAATCGTGCTGGTCAACCCGATCGTGCGCGGGTTCGAGGCCGAGATCTTCACCGATGGCCTGATCGGCTATGGCGATACCGCGGTGATCGACCCGGGCAGCCTGTGGAATGTCGAGCGGATAGAAGTCGCCAAGGGGCCGACTTCCACGCTGTTCGGCGGCGGGATCGGCTCGCCGGTGGGAGGTCTCATCAACCTCGTGTCCAAGACCGCCAACGGCAAGACCTTCCTCGATGGCCGCTTGCGCGCTGGCAGCTTCGAGACATACTCCATCGCGGCCGATGCGGGCGCGGCGCTGACTGACAGCCTCTCGGCCCGCGTGGTCGCCGAATACCAGTCGTCCGACGACAACATCGACGTAGTCGAGATCGAGCGCCTGCTGATCGCCCCCTCGGTGCGCTTTGCCCCGTCCGAGGACACCGAAATCGTGGGCCGCTTCACCTACACCAGGATTGCCCAGCTCGAATATGCGGGGCTTCCGGCGATCTTTGTGGGCGATCCGCGCGTCGATCCCGAGCGCTTTACCGGTGCCACCAACGCGCCTGACACCGAGGTGGAGAACCTCACCGCGCAGCTCGAATGGACCCAGCGCCTGTCCAATGGGCTCACCTTCAACCTGCGCGGCCGCCGCTACGAGAACGACTTCAGGGAGTTCGCTTCCTCGCCCTTCCTCGCCTTCTTCCCTTGCGGCGCGGCCTCGGGGCTGAACGCGACCTCCTGCCCGCAAATCCGCGCGCAGCTGCCCGCCAGCATCGACGAATGGACGGTCGACGGCTCGCTGACGGCTGAGTTCACCACCGGGGCGATCAGCCATGTGGTGCTCGGCGGGGTGCAGTGGGACCGGGCGGATTACGACGCGGCGATCGGCTTCGATCTCTTTAATGTGGAAGCCTTCGACTATGCCGATCCGGCGTCGGATTTCGATTTCTTCCCGATCCCGGCGCTCTCCGGCTTCAACACCAACCGCTACGAGACCCTCGCCGCCTATGTGCAGGACCAGCTGACCATCGGCGCGCGCCTCCACGTGCTCGCCTCGCTGCGCTATTCGCGGCTTGGACTCACCGAATTCGTTGGCGGGGCGGGCAATGACGAGGTCTATCACGAATGGGACCCGCGCGTGGGCGTAACCTTCGACGTCACCGAAGGCGTGAGCCTGTTCGCGGGCTATGCCACCGGATCGCGGCTCTCGATCTTCTTCAACGGCACCAACAGCCCCGTGCCCGAGCGCTCGGAAAGCTGGGAGGGCGGGGTCAAGTTCGCCCTGCGCGATACCGGCTTGTCGGGCACCATCGCCGCTTTCCGGCTCGATCGCACCAATGTGCCCACGCCTGATCCGGGCACCTTCTTCACCTCGATCCAGACCGGCGCGCAGCGCAGCGAGGGGATTGAGGCGGATTTGATCTACGAACCGAGCCCCGCTTTCTCGCTGCTCGCGAGCTACGGCTACAGCGACGCGCGCGTCACAGCCGATACGGTGATCCCGGTCGGCAGCCGCCTGCCGCGCGTGCCCGACCACCGCGGGCGGATCGCCGCGCGCTATCGCTTCCTTGAAGGGGGGATGGAAGGGCTGGAACTGGGCGCGGGCGTCACCGCTGCGAGCGACAGCGTGATCGCGCTGCCCAATGGCGCGGAGGTGGACGGCTATGTCGTCGCGGATGCGCAGGCGAGCTACACGCTTGGCGGCGTCCGCATCGGCCTCAGGGTCGATAACCTGTTCGGTGCGGAATACTTCGTGCCCTACCAGTATTTCGCACAGGACGTGGTGCGCCCCGGCAACCCGCGCTCGGCCTTCGTCACGCTCGGCTTCGGCTTCTGAGAGGAGAGAGATCCATGACCCTAGATAGACGCGCCCTCTTGGGTGGCATGACGGGGGCGGCGCTGCTCGCCCCCTGGCTCGCGCTGGAAAAGGCGATGGCGCAGACGGCGGGGAGCCATGCCGGCCACACCCCCGCCGCCGGTTCGCCCAGCCTCGAGGAGCAGCAGGCGATGGCCGCACACCAGCAATCGATGCAGGAGCTATTCGGCGAAAACCTGTTCCGCAACGAACAGATCGCAATGCTGCTCTACCCCGGCTTCACCGCGCTCGATCTGGTCGGCCCGCACTACTTCTTCGCCTGCCTGTTCGGCGCGAAGGTGCATCTGGTGACGACGGGAGCCGATTTGGCGCCCGTCGCATCCGATCTCGGCCTGGCCATTTCGCCAACGGTTGCGCTGGAAGACACCCCCGCCGATCTCGACGTGCTGTTTGTCCCCGGCGGGACGCAAGGCACGATGGAGGTCATGCGATCCGAGCGGACAATGGCCTGGGTGAAAGACCGCGCGTCACGCGCGAAACACATCACCAGCGTGTGCACCGGCTCGATGATCCTCGGCAAGGCCGGGCTGCTCAAGGGCAAGCGCGCAACCTCCCATTGGGCAACCTTCCCGGTGCTGGAGGACTTTGGCGCGATTCCCGTCAATGAGCGGGTGGTAAAGGACGGCAACATCCTCACTGGTGCAGGCGTTTCTGCGGGGTTGGATTTCGCCATCGCCCTGACCGAGCAATTGCGCGGCCGCGACTATGCCGAGGCGCTGGTGTTGCAGGCCGAATACGCGCCGGAGCCGCCGATTGTGGCCGGTTCGATGACCACCGCTTCGGCCCCGGTCGGCAACATGATGAGCCAGATGTTCGCCCCCGTCGCAGAGCAATTTCGGGCGCTGGCGAAGAGCTGAGTGTTCAGACGTGAGGGCCGGGCTCTCCAATGCCGCCCGGCCCAATTCACGATCCGAGAAGCCGCCCTTCCGCTCCTCACCCACAATGGGCCATGAGCGGGACCGATCAGTGATCCCAAAAAGCGGAATAGCGGATTCCGGGAAAACGAGACGTTCGATCAGGGGTCCGTGAACAACCGGGTGTGGGTCGGCAGCCGTCAATACCCTAATCGGGCCATGCAGTTGAGCAAGCGACCCCAAAGCGGTCATCCTAGGTTCCACGTCGCTCCGCAATCCCCGCGCAAGCGAGCAGCTGTAATTAAATTCGATAGTTTTCGAATTATAGCTTGCCATCTCTCAGCCAATTGATATTTCGATATTTCTCGAAAGGTTTTGTCCATGGATGATCTCACCACACCAGTCTGGGCTGTTGATGCGCTGGGAGCACTTGCCCACGAAACGCGCCTCGGGGTGTTCCGCGGGCTGGTGAAAGCGGGGCCAAACGGCATGATTGCCGGTGCCATCGCCGAGCATTGCGGGGTTCCGCCCTCCACCATGTCGCATCACCTTGCCACGCTCGAGCGCGCTGGGCTGGTGCAGTCCGAGCGGGAAAGCCGCCTGATCCACTACCGCGCCGACTTTGCGGGCATGCGCCGCTTGCTTGCCTTCCTGATGGAAGATTGCTGCCAAGGCATCCCCGAAATGTGCTCCGATCTCGTGTCGGGGCTGGCCTGTGAACCGCAGACCCGAGGCTGACCATGACCGATACGCCTTTTACTGTGCTGGTGCTGTGTACCGGCAATTCCGCCCGCTCGATCCTTGGCGAGGCGATCATCAATCAGCTGGGCGAGGGCCGGGTGCGCGCTTTCAGCGCGGGCAGCAAGCCCAAGGGCGTGCCGCATCCGGGCGCGCTGCGGCTGCTCGAACGGCGCGGGATCGACACCGCCACTTTCCGCTCGAAAAGCTGGGACGAGTTCAGCGCCCCCGGCGCGCCGGTCATCGACCTGGCGATCACCGTCTGCGGTAATGCCGCGGGCGAGGCCTGTCCGGTGTTCCTCGGCAGCCCGCTCAAGGCCCATTGGGGCTTGCCTGATCCCGCCGATGTGACCGGCAGCGAAGCCGAGGTCGATGCCGCCTTCGCGGAGACCTGGCGCTTGCTGGAGATCCGGGTGCGGGCCTTCCTCGCGCTTGACCGCGCGAGCATGGACAAGACGAGTATGCAGGCCGCGCTCGCCGAAATCGGCGCGATGGAAGGGGCGGCGTGATGAGCGGATACCAGCGCTTGCGCACCCTTGCCGATCCGGCGCACCTGCCTGCGCTGAAGCCTGATTATGCCCATGCCAGCCCGGCACTGGGCCTCGGGCCGCTCGACCCGCCGGTGCGGGTGCTGCTGCTCTACGGCTCGTTGCGGGAGCGTTCCTTCTCGCGCCTCGCGGTCGAGGAGGCGGCCCGGCTGTTGCAGTTCTTTGGCTGCGAGACGCGCATCTTCGACCCATCCGACCTGCCGCTGCCCGATCAGGTGAGCGGCGACGATCACCCGGCCGTGCACGAGCTGCGCGAGCATTCCTTGTGGTCCGAAGCGCAGGTGTGGTGCAGCCCCGAACGCCACGGCACCATCACCGGGATCATGAAGGCGCAGATCGATCACCTGCCGCTTGCCTACAAGGGCCTGCGCCCGACGCAGGGGCGCACGCTCGCGGTGATGCAGGTCAATGCCGGATCGCAGAGCTTCAACACCGTCAACACTTTGCGCATCCTCGGGCGCTGGATGCGGATGTTCACGATCCCCAACCAGTCGTCGGTCGCCAAGGCCTACGAGGAATTTGACGCGGCCGGGCGGATGAAGCCGTCCGCTTATTACGACCGGATCGTCGACGTGATGGAGGAGTTGGTGCGCTTCACCGTGCTGCTGCGTCCGCACGCCGCGCTGCTGGTCGATCGCTATTCCGAACGGGTGGAGCGCAACACGCCGGTCGAGACACCCGCGGACAAGGCCGGAATTGCCTCCAGCTGAAATGCGGATCGACAAGATCCTACCTCTAGAGGTCATCAGCGTGATCCGAGCTCGATCCCGAAAGCCGCATAGCGGCTTTCGGCGGAAGTAGACGTCCACCTTGATGAATGTGGACGTCCGCCTCTGGATCGGGAGCCGTCACGGCTCGGATCGGGCCGCGAATGGCGGCTTAGCCTCGCTTCTGGAAAATTCTTGCCATTCAGCAAGCGACCCCGAAGCAGTCATCAGTTTGTTGGCGTGATCATTTTCGTGATGGGCCTGAGCACGCGCGGACACCATGTCAGCACCATGGCGGTAACAAGCGCGGCAGAGCCGATCAGTACCGGCGAGAAGAGCGCGGCAAAGCTTGCACCGTCGCGCAGGATCGTGAGAACAATGCTGGCTGTCAGCAACAGCACGCCAAGCCGTTGCGGTGTGCGCCCGGGCTCTGAGCGGGTGTGCGTCACCGCCTGCCAGTGCCTTGGCTGCGACAACGCCAGCAAGGCGCATCCGAACAGGGCGGCAAGGACCGCAACAAGCAACAGCAGCATACTCATTCGGCAGGCATGGGTTCGAATAGACGCGCGGGCGTTTGTGACGGCGCAAGCCTGATCCCGGCCCAAGCGGCAATTCCTGCGGTGATGAGCAGGAGCAAGTCCATCCCGGCTACGGCCCATTCTGCCCCGGCGAGCGTCATGCCAATATGATCGCCGGTGCTAAGGGCGTTTGAAGCGACTGCTGCTACGGCGAGGGCGGCAATGGCCCAGGCTTGCTGGGCCCAGGCACGCTCGCGCAGGATCGCGGCGTGGACGAAGGCGATCAGCCAGACCAGCCAGAACACCTGCACTTCCGCATCGGCCCTCTCGCCCGTCACCGGGAACGCATCTGTCGGGATCAATCGGTTGGCGACGAAGAAGGCGCCGGTTGCGGCAATGATTCCGGTCACGCCGCCGATGGTCAGCGCTTCGACGGTGCGATAGCCGAGCGAGGCGTGCGCGAGCTTCCCCTCGCGGCTGCGCAGCCAGAACAGGTTGCCGGTCGCAATCATCACGCAGCCGCCCAGCCCGCCGAGGAAGTAAAGCCAGCGCAGCGGCCAATGGCCGAACTGGACGAAGTGTGCGCCCTCAACCCAGGCTGCCGCCTCGCCGATCGGCGGCTTGGCAAAGTTCTGAATGACTTTCCCGGTCTGTCCATCCAGCACCGCGACATATTTGCTCAGCACCACCCGGTCCTTGGGGAAGGTGTTGCGGAAATAGACGGCCGCGCTGTCATCGCCATTGTTCAGAATGCGCACGAGGTTGGTCTTGACCGGCGCCCCCTCGACCTCGGACCACATCGCTTCTGCCTTGCGCTTCATGGCATCAAGCGAGGCGATCGGTGCGGGCCTTCCGGTGCGTGGGCCGGGATCGTACGCTCCCGATATTGCTGCTTCGGCCTTGTCCATGTCGCCGCCAAAGGGCTCGGCCATGCCCCAGGGTAGGTAAAGCGAAGCGAAGATCAGCAGGCCCGAAAACGGCATCAGGGCATAGAATGGCAGGCCGACAAGCGATGACAGATTGTGCAGATCAAGGGTCGCGCGGCGCGGCTTGCGCTGCGGGCGGAACACAAAGAACTCGGCGATGATCTTGCGATGCACGAAGATGCCCGAAACCAGCAAAAGGAGCATCGCAAGCGCCGCCAGCCCGACGATCCAATAGCCCAGATCCTGCCATTCTATGGTAAGCGAGAGATGGAAGGGGTAGATGAAGCCCGATCCGGCATGGCTGTCGGTCACGCTGATCGGTGCACCTGTGCGCGGGTCGAGCAGCAGGTTCTGGAAGGCGCCCTCACTGTCGCGATAGAAGATGCCGATTGCCGGATGGCGCTCGGTCGGCACCACGAAATTGACGTAATCGCTGGTGGCGGCATCGGGCGGCAGCTGCGTCAGCAGGCGATCATAGGAAATCTCGCGCCCATCATAAGCAATGCGCGTTTCGGGAATCATCCAGCGGTCGATCTCGGGTGCGAAGACAGTCAGCGTGCCCATCCAGAACACCGCGAACAGGACGATGCCGAGCACCACGCCAAGCCACGTATGCGTCCAGTTCATCGCCTGGCGGAAATCCTCGCTGATTCTCGGCACCGCTCTTGCGCCCCCTTCAGATCACGACTGCCGCGGCGATCATCGCGGCGGCCAACATGAGCATGATCGTGCCATTGCGCCACGGCCGGCGGGTGGACAAGATGAACAGACAGGTCGGCACATAGACAAACAGGGCGAAGAGGCTGGCAAGGCTCAGCGCCTCGCCCCGCTCCATTCCGAGCAGCGGCAGCGCCGATCCGGTGAGCGCCACGAACCCCGATACCAGCGCATAGCCGCCGACAAAGCCGACCAGCAGCCGCCACACGGCGAGCGCGCCGCCAAATCCGGCCGGGGCACGCTGTGAGCCTGCGGTCTGCCGGTTGCCTGCCATCGCCTCAGAACTCCGTTGTCAGCGAGAAGAACGCAGCGCGCGGCGATCCGAACAGGAACTGGCCGAAGGCGGTGCCTTCAATGAAGTCCTCGTCCGTCACGTTGCGCACGTTCACCCGCGCGGTCAGGCGCTGGTCGCCGATCTCGAAGGCATAGCGCAGGCCGAGATCGAAGCGCACATAGCCATCGATCGTGAAGGTGTTGATGTCGTTGGCGAAGCGATCGCCGGTGTAGAACAGGCCCGCGTTGACCGCGAGCCCGGGCACCATCGGCAGTTTCCAGTCGGCGTAGAGGTTCGCCTGATAACGCGGCACGCCGCTCGGCCGATTGCCATTGACGGCGGGATTGTCGGGATTGTTGATCGTCGGATCCAGATAGAGGCCGCCGGCGATCACCCGCAGGTTCGGCGTCAGCTCGCCTGACAAGGTAAGCTCGAAGCCGCGATGGTTCTGATCGCCGATGTAGTCGAAGAAGTCGCGCTCGTCGAAGGTCGCCAGCGGTTGGCTGATGTCGAAATAAGCGGCCGTCAGCAAAGCGCCGGTGAACAGCTCGGCCTTCACACCGATCTCGTACTGGCTGGTGCGCGCCGGATCGAGAAACACCTGGGTGCCGAAATTGATCGCGGTAATAGGGATCTGGACGCCGGTGGTAATGCCCGCAGCATAGCTCCCGTAGATCGTTAGCTTGTCGTTCGGCTGGATCAGGATCCCGACGTTGGGGGTTGTGGCGCTGTCATCATAGGTGGTCCGCAGCGTCGGGTTGGCGAGGGTCTGCTCCTGATTGCGCTGCTCGGCATGGCGCACAGCGCCGAACAGCTTCAGCCAGTCGGTCACCGTCACAAGATCCGAGACGAACACCGCTTCCTGAGAAATGATCAGCGCATCGACCACCGGCGAGGTGACAAGGCTGGCAGGCGCGGGGCGCGGGAGCGTGACGGGGTTGAACACGTTCGATGTACCAAGGATCGGGGTCGCCGAAGTCAGGGCGAACTTGAGCGGATTGCGGCTGTATGCCGCGCCGACCGCGACTTCGTGGGTGATCCCGAGCGTCCTGAATTCCCCGGTCACGAAAGCCTCGGCCGAAAACGGATCGCGCACCTGATTGGGACTGAAGAAGATGGTCGCGGTGTAATCGCCGTTTGCCTGCAATGTGCCGGCGCGGATGCCGACCCCCTGCTGGTCGCGCTCAAGCCGCATCTGCTGCGCGCGCGCCTGCAAGGTCCAGCCCGGCGCGAACTCCCACTTCGCGCCCAGCGAACCGATCACGTTGGAGGTGGGATAGGTGCCGAAGTCCTGCCCCAGAAAGGTGGTCTGGTCGAAGTTGTCCAGAACCCGGCGGCGCTGCTCGGGAGTCACCCCTGCGGCGAACGAGCCGAAGCTGATGATCGACTGCTGTTCGAGCTCGCGGAACTGGTATTCGAAATCGAAGTCGATCACGAGATTGTCGGCAGGCTTCCATTCGAGCAGCGCGCTGGCAAGGTAGCGCCCGCCGGCAACGCCCTCGACAAAGGTAGCCTCGCGCGCGGCCACGGCATTGAGCCGCACCCCCAGATTGTCCCCGATCGGGCCGCCCACATCGGCGTGGATGCCATAGCCGCCGTAACTGTCCCCAAACGCCTGCGCGAAGGTGTAGGCTGTCGGCGTGGGGCGCTTGAGAACGTAGTTGATCACGCCGCCAGGAGGCGTGAAGCCATAGCGCACGCCGGTCGGCCCCTTGATGATCTCGACCGCTGCCTTGTTCTCGAACGGGCTTTGCACCTGGTTCTGGAAGATCAGCCCCTCGCGCCGGTAGCTGGAGGAGTTATCGAGATTATAGCCGCGCACGTTGATCGTGTCGTTGAAGCCCGGCGGCGTGCTGACGATGGTCGAAGGGTCGTTGCGGGCAATGTCGCCGAGCGAGCGCACCTGCTGGTCGATCAGCAGTTCCTGTGTGATGACCGTCACCGAAAAGGGCGTATCGAGGATGCTCTGCTCGCCGAAGGTGCCGCCCGACTGGGTTTCCGATTTGTAGCCGGTTTCGCGCTTGCCGACGACGAGAATCTCCACGGCGGTGCGGCGTGCGCGGGTGCCGTCACTATCGTCATCTGCGCTGTTCGCACTGCTGTCCTGCGACTGCGCCGCTGCAGCTGCCGGCAAGATCGCCCCGCCTGCAAGAACGAGTGCGAGCAGTGATGTAGTCGCGCGGAAGGTGTTCATGGATGGCCCCGGATAAGCTTTAACCGCCGCCGCCAATGATGCGATTGCGAATCATTGTCAATTGCAGAATCGAATCTCACAAGAAATTGGGATCGGCGCAACGCTGGTCAGGGCGCCTGCGAGCCTTGCCATCGGCCCATGAGATGCAGCCCCAGGAGACGCGGCAGGCCGGTCTATTAGATTTGGCTGGCATCCGGCGGGCGAGATAGGGAATATTCTGTCCAATGGACGGAAACTGGATCGAGGCGATAGGCGCCATCAGCGGCGGGGTGACCGAACAGGCGGCGTGCCATCCGTCTGGTTCCGCCTACTGGCAATCGAGCGGGGTGAATCCCCATAGGCTTGAATACCAGGCCGACTTGCCCGCCGGGCTCCATTTCGGCTGTGGCCTCACCCCGGGGATCGAGAGTGTGGCGCCGTTCGGACAGATGGCTGTCACCGGCGCAGGCGCGACGCTGGTGATCTGCACCACCCCGGTGACGATGACGACAATCCTCGCCCCGGGACAATTCCATTCAGCCGGATTGTCTGCCGAGCCGTCGCAGCTCGACGGGTTCGGCCCGCTGGCCGACTTCGCCCGTCGCCATGGCAATGTCTGCATGGCGCTTTCGGGCGTGCCGAGGACGGTCATCGCGCGTCTCGCCATGCCGATCGACCCGTGGTTCCAGGGCACCGCCCGGGACATGGCGCGCGAGGCCCGAGCGCTCGAACTGGTCGCGGTGTTCGAGGAAGCGCTGTGCCGCCCGCACGCATCGGATGCCGACGCGCCGCGCTCCCGCAGTCTGGCGCGCGAGGCCTGCGCAATCATAGAAGCCGAGTTCGCCCGCCCGCTCTCCATCGCCGCACTCGCCCGCCGGACCGGATGCAGTCCGCGCACCCTGAGCGAGGCGTTCCGGCGCGAGTTCGGTCTGTCGATCGGCGGCTACCTGACCCGCTTTCGACTGGACGAGGCCGGACGGCTGCTGCGGCAGGGCTTGCGCCCGACCGAGGTCGCCTACCGGGTGGGCTATTCCCCGGCCCACTTCTCAACCGCCTTCAAGCGGCAGCACGGGATCGCTCCGAGCCGCTGGCAGAGGTGATTGCCCGCCAGCCAAAGCAATTGCCCGAATGCGAAAGTCAGGGCAGTTGATGTTATGTTGTTACATCCATAGTTGCGACTTGTTCGCAATTATGGGGTTTCCATGGCTTACCGCTTCATCCTTGCCGCGCTGCTGTCCGGTGTCGCGCCCGCTACCGCGCTGGCCCAGTCACCGCCAACCGAACCTGAGCCGGACATCACCGAAGAGGGGATCATCGTCACCGCCACGCGGCAATCCTCGCCGCTGGCCGATACCCCGGTGGCAGCGACGGTGCTGACCGAGCAGTTCATCCGCGACGCCCGGATCGACAGTCTGCGCCAGATCGACGACTACATCCCCAATGTGCAGTTCAACCAGACCGGGCAGGTCGGCGGCACTTACGTCACGATCCGCGGGATCGAATCCAACCCCTTCATCGTCAATCGCGCGGCGGTCTATGTCGATGGCATCCCCTTCCGCAAGCTGCGCGAGCAGACGCTGGGCACGGTCGAACAGATCGAGGTGCTGCGCGGCCCGCAGGGCACGCTTTACGGCGCCAACACCGAAAGCGGGTTGATCGTCATCCGCACCCGTCAGCCGAGCGACTCCTTCGAGGGCGAGGTGACGGGATCGGGCTTCGGTTTCGGCAATGGCATCGGCGGCGACGTGCGCCTCGCGATGGGTGGCCCGCTGATCGAGGACCGGCTGACGGCTTCGATGGTGGCGAGCTATTCCCACGCCGATTCCTTCGTGCGCAACATCGGGTCTTCGATCGGCGAGGAAGGCCAGCTGAGCGAAGCCTTCGTGCAGGGCAAGCTGCGCTGGACCCCGTCGGCGGCCGTCACGCTCGACCTGCTGGCCCAGTCCTCGATCCTGCGCGCACCCGGCCTTTACGAGCAGGAATTCCTGCCGATCGACCGCGATGTCTATAACCGCAACTATTCGCAATTCTTCAATGGCGGCAGGCAGGCAGGGCGCTTTACCCTCATTAACGACGCGCCCAAGCGCACGGCAGAGGACGAGGTTCTGCTGGCTGGCAACCTCAATGTCGATTTCGGCGGGGCGGTGCTCGATTTCAACGCCTCGTGGCGGCAGCTTGACGTCAACTCGCAAGGCACCGACCTCGATCTCACCGCCCTTCCCGGCGCGGCGGGGGCGAACATCGACGACGAGACGTTCTGGAACTTCGAAGCCCGCCTCGCGTCACCTTCCGGCGCGCGCATCCAGTGGGTGGCGGGGCTCAACCACTATCGCAGCAGTGAAGGCCAGATCCTGTCGACGCTGGTCGGCCCGGGCGGGCTTGGCGACTATGTCCCGGCCCCGCTCCAGACCACCCGTTCACGCGATTATGCCGTGTTCGGGCAGATCACCGTGCCGCTGGTCGCCAATCTCCGCTTCACCGCCGGCGGGCGTTACGAACGGGCCGAGCGCGACAAGGTGCAGGATGCGGGCGTGCTCGACCTCGGTCCCTTCGGCCAGTTCCAGTTCCCGGCGGAAGACCTGTCGCGCACGTTCGAGGAATTTCTGCCCAAGGCCTCGCTCGACTGGCGGCCGGACGAGGCGTTGCTGGTATATGTCTCGGCGGCCAAGGGGTGGATCCCCGGCGGGTTCAACCTTGGTGCTGCCAGCAACGCCGTCACCCGCGATTTCAGCGGCTTCGGCGCAGAAACGCTGTGGAGCTACGAGGCCGGGGCCAAGCTCGAACTGCTTGGCAAGCGCTTGCTCGTGTCAGGGGCGCTGTTCCATATCGATGCGAACAACTGGCAGGAATTCAACGTGCTGGTGAACGATCAGGGGCAGGCGATCTCGACCAACCTCATCACCTCGGATGCCAATGTCCGCAGCCGTGGCTTCGAACTGGAAGTGACCGGCAAGCCAAGCGCGACGCTCGAACTGGCGGCATCCTTCGGCTATGTCGACAGCACCTATACCGATTACCGCTTTTCCGCGACGCAGGACTTCACCGGCAACCGGGTGCGTTTGGTGCCCGAATATGATGCCTCGCTGTCAGCCTCGTGGCGGCCGTGGAAGGGGCTGCTCGTCCGCGGCGAGGTTGCGGCTTCAGGAAACACCCCGCTCAATCCCGAAAACACCGCCTTTCAGGACGCGGTGGTGCTGATCGGCGGGCAGATCGGATGGGAGGCCGAGCATTGGTCGGCCCGCCTCTATGTCGAGAACCTGACCGACGAACTGGTGTTCAACACCAATGCCTTCGCCAATTTCGCCTTCGGCAATGACGGCACGCTTTATGCCGGGGTCGCCCCGCCGCGGGTTGTCGGGATGCAGCTGAGCTACAAGTGGTAGGTGCATGTGAAAGGGGGCGGCGCGGCAGCTTCTCGGATCGGAAGCCGCCGTTCGGCAAACCACCCACTTGCAGTCATATGGAAAGATCTTGCGCGATCCCGAAAGCGGAATGGCGGCTCCTAGCAAAATAAGACGTTCGATCTCAGAGACGTGAATGGCAGGGTCTGGGTCGGGAGCAGTCACTGCTCATCTCGGGCCGCAAATGGCGGCTTTGCCCCGCTTTTGGAAAATTGCTGCCGTTCAGTAAGCGACCCCGGAGCGGTCATCTCCACCTCGCCGACCCGTGTTCGACATAGGACTGGGCTACTTTGCCGATGGACCAGGCGTGGGAGAAGAAAAGCCCACCCCGGTGAGGGCTAATCTCACGGCAATTTCGCCGCTTTTCTGGCTTGACCAGCGATGCGACTTAAAGTTCACTTGTTCCAAGGTCTTGAGGGGGGAATGACATGATTTCAACGCATCGCGTCCGCGCTGCGACGCTGTTCGCGGCCAGTGCAGTGGCGGCAATCAGCGCCGACCTTGCCGCACAACGCGTCACCGTACGCGCCGAGCCGGTGACTGAGACGACCCACGGCATTACCCTCACCGACGAATATCGCTGGATGGAAGACCCGGCCAACGCCCCGGAAATGCTGGCCTTTGTCGAAGCTGAGAACGCCCGCACCCGCGCGATGCTGGACGCCCTGCCCGAACGCGCGTGGTTCGAACAGCGGCTGGCGGAGCTGTCCTCCGATATCGACCGGGTATCGGGCTATCTGCAATGCGGCGATATCGCCCTGTTCCGCCGCATCCGGCCCGGCGAGCAGACGCCCCGGCTTTATATCCGCGATGGCGCGGGCGAACGCATGCTGCTCGATCCGGCGGTGGTTGGGGGCGATCCGCTGGCGAGCTTCGGCGGGATGGAAATTGCGCCCGATTGCCGCAGTGTCGCGGTGCAGGTGTCGAGCGGCGGATCGGAGGTCGGGCGCGTCCACCTGATCGACATTGCCAGTGGCAAGGACATCGGCCCGCCGATCGAGCGCATCTGGGGCGAAGGCTCGGCGAGCTTCGTCGGCGCGGACAAGGTGACCTACACCCAGATGGCCGCCAACCCGGAAGGCGATCCGATGCTGGGGATGACGGCCGTCATCGCCAACCGCGATGGCAGCGGGGCGACGGTGGTGCTCGGCAATGGTGTGCTGGTGGCACCGGAGCAGGCTGCGGTCATCCTCGCCGTCCCTGACGAGCCCTTCGCGCTAGGCGCCGCGGTCGGCGCGCGGGTGGATAACGAGTTTTTCCTTGCCCCCATGGCCAGCCTGCTGGCGGGCAAGCCGCAGTGGCGGCAGGTTGTAACGCTCGCCGACCGCATCACCATCGCCCTGCCGCGCGGCAAGGCGCTTTATGCGATGAGCAGCCGCGACAATCCGGCAGGCACGATATTGCGCTACCCGCTCGCCGACGATGGCACGCCCGGTGCGCCCGAGGTGATATTCGCCGGATCGCCCGAGCGGCTGGTGCGCGATATGCGGGTCACAAAGGACGGGGTCTATGTTCATGCCACCCGCGACGGCGCGGCGCAGCTGTTCTTCCTGCCCAACGGGCGCGGCCCGGCGCAGGAGGTGGCGCTGCCGTTCGAAGGCTCGATCGTCACTCTGAGCCCCGATGCCGACGGACGCGGGGTGAGCTTCGGCCTGAGCGGCTGGGCCGAGGCGCTGACGCAGTTCCACGTCGTGGGCGGCAAGCTTGAGGCGACCGGCCTTGCCTCGGGCGTGTGGGAGGGGGCCGCCGGCATGGCTGTCACCCGCATGGAAGCGGTCAGCAAGGACGGCACCAAGGTTCCGCTGGTGGTGATCCGCCGCAAGGGCGATGCCGGGCGCACCCCCACCATCATCGAGGCCTATGGCGGCTACGGCTTCGACAACATCTCGCCCGGCTATGATCGCAACGCGATGGCTTGGCTCGATCGGGGCGGCGCGCGGGCCTATTGCGGGACGCGCGGCGGGGGCGAGCGCGGGCGCGACTGGCACGAAGGCGGGCGCGGCCCCAACAAGCCGCGCGCGATGGAGGACCTCGCCGCCTGCGCCCGGACACTCACCGCGGCCGGGATCGCTCCTGAACGCGGCCCGCTGATCACCGGCGCGAGCATGGGCGGCACGCTGGTGCCGACGGCGGCGCTGACTGATCCTTCCGCCTTCGGGGCGCAGATCACCATGGTGGGCGTGGTCAACGCCAGCCGCATCGCCTTTGGCGAGAATGGCGCGAACCAGTTCGATGAAATGGGCAACCCCGCCGATCCGCAGCAGTTCCGCGATCTGGTGGCGATGGACGCCTATCAGATGATCGCCAGCGCGCAGACGCTCCCGCCGCCCAGCCTGATGACCATCGGCCTAAATGATCGCCGCGTGCCCCCGTGGATGACCGCCAAATGGGTCGCGCGGGCGCGAGCGAAGTGGCCCGATGCGCCGATCTATTTGCGTGGCGACGCGCAAGCCGGGCACGGGATAGGAACTGCCGAGGATGTGGGGCGCAACGAGTTCGCCGACATCTTCGCCTTCGCCTGGGAGCAGCAATCGCGGTAACCTTCAGCTCTGTTGCGTCGGGGAGGCCAGCTCGAGGGCGATTAACATGGGCCAATAAAAGGCGCTTCGCATGCCGCCGACGAGTGGCTGTAATGTTCGGCACGCGGTGTAAAGCCGTGGACGCAGAATATCGCGAAGCCGCCCTTCCGAATTCCACCCATCAACAGCCATGAGAAGAGCTGATCCGAGATCCCAAAAGCGGCATAGCGGCTTTACTTTGAATCTTAAAAAATCTTGCCATTCTGCAATCGACCCCGAAGCGGCCATGCGCACCGCCGCTGCACCTGCCCTGTCTGCACCGGGGATGACAACTGTCATGCCGTTGCGCTGACGCCGGGCACTGCTGCGCTGATTGGCGGCGGGATAGATCGGGCTCCACAGTCAGGAGAACGATCATGCTGTCGCATTCATCCCCAATCGCCGCACTTAAAGGCGCCACCAAGGTTTATGGCGCGCACCGCGTGCTTGATGGTTTCGACTTCGCGCTTGAGGCCGGAACGGTCACCGCGCTGCTTGGTCCCAATGGCGCGGGCAAGTCCACCGTTGCGGGGCTGCTGACCGGCCGGTTGCGGGCCGACGCAGGCACGGTCAACCTGTTCGGACGCGATCCGTCCGACCCGTTGGCCCGTGCGCGCATGGGGATCATGCTGCAAGCAGGCGGCCTGCCCGAAACGCTGACCGTGGCCGAGGCGGTCGATCTGCACGCGGGTTACTTCGCCCGCCGTCTGCCAACCGCCGCCGTGCTCGATCAGGCGGGTCTCACTGCGCTAGCGGGCCGCCGCTGTGATCGGCTGTCGGGCGGGGAGGCGCGCAAGGTGCAATTCGCCCTCGCCATCGCCGGGGCGCCCGATCTGCTGGTGCTCGACGAACCCACCACCGGCTTCGATCCCGATGCCCGCCGCGCGATGTGGGACGTGGTGTGCGCCAAGGCGGAAGGCGGCGCAGCGGTGCTGCTAGCCACCCATCACATGGACGAGGCCGAGGCGCTGGCCGACCGGATCGTGGTGATCGCCGATGGCCGCATCATCGCCGATGGCGCACCGGATGCGATCAAGGCGAGGGTAGCGGCCACCGCAATCCGGCTGCGCACGCGGCTGCCGGCAGAACGCTTCCGTGCGGCTCCCGGCGTGGTCAAGGTCGAGACAGTCGGCGCGGACCTTTCGCTGCTGACCACCGCGCCGCGCCTGACGCTGGAGGCCGCCTTCGCGATCGACCCGGCGCTCCAGCACTTTGAAGTCACCGGGGCGAGCCTTGAAGATGCCCTTGCCAATCTCATCCAGTCCAACCGCACCACCGCCCTGAAGGAGGCCGCATGATGTCCGCTCTGATCGCACCCGCACCTGCTGTCTATGCCCGCGAAAGCTGGGCCGAGATCGTCAAGTCCGCGCGCATGCCGCAATTCATCATCCCCACCATCGCCCTGCCGCCCGCCTTCTACGCGCTGTTCGCGCTCGCGATGGGGCAGGGCAGCGCCGAGGCGGCAACCCGCGCACTGGCAACTTTCGGCGTGTTTGCCGTGATGGGTCCGGCGCTGTTCGGCTTCGGCGCTAACATTGCTGCTGAGCGCGAGAGCGGGCAGCTGGAGCTGAAGCGCCTCTCGCCCATGCCTGCCGGCGCGCAGATCATGGCCAAGCTGGCGGCGACCGCCGCCTTCAGCATGGTCGCATTCGTGCTGCTTTATGGGTTGGGGCTGGCAGGGGGCGTCGTCCTTACCGCATTGCAGTGGGCGATGCTGGTGGGCGTCCATACCCTCGCCATCATCCCGTTCGCGCTGATCGGGCTTGGCATCGGTTACCGGCTTGGCCAGAAGGGAGCGATTGCGGTGGCCAATATCGTGTTTCTGGCGATGGCCGTGCTTGGGGGCCTGTGGATGCCGATCGCTGTCTTGCCTGAGGCCATGCAAACCATCGCCTGGGCGCTGCCGTCCTATCATCTGGGTGAAATGGCCCTGATGGCGGCGGGCCAGCGCGAGGCGGCCAATCTGTGGCTTCACGTAGTGCCGCTCGCACTCACCACGCTCGCCGCCGCCGTCTTCGCCTGGACGGGCGAGCGTCAGCAGGCCAGGTAAGATGACGCAAGGCCAGCACAGCGCGAAGGCCGGGGGCCGGATGCTCAGATGGGAAGCCATCGATCATCCGGCCATCTGGCTTGCCTATCTACCGCTGTTCTTCATCCCGTGGTTCATCAAGCAACCGAGCCCTGTGCAGATGATCGCCGCAGGGATCGGGCTGGCGGTGTTTCTGGTGGTCTATTTCATCTCGCTCAAGGCGGCGGGGTGGCGATTGATCGGGCTAGCGATTGCAGCGCTGCTCTTGTCCTTCGCGCTGGCATTCACGAACAGCAACTGGACAGTGATTGCGGTCTATGCCGCCGCCATGATCGCCGAACTGCGCCCCGCCTGGCGCGCAAGCCTTGGGGTGGGCGTCTTTGCTGCGGCCAGCGCTGGGCTGGCGCTGGCGACCGGACAGCCCGCCATCTACTGGGTGCTCGGGGTGTTCCTGATGGTGATGGTCGGGATTGGCAACATCTCGCGCGCGGCGTTGCAGGACAAGAATCGCGAACTCGCCGCCGCGCAGGGCGAAGTGCGTCAGTTTGCCGCCGCTGCCGAGCGCGAGCGGATCGGGCGCGATCTGCACGATCTGCTCGGCCGCACGCTGACCCTCATCGCGCTCAAGGCCGATCTCGCCGCGCGCCTTGCTGACGGCGCCCCGGACAAGGCAATCGCCGAAATGCGCGACGTTGCCGCCGCTGCCCGCGAGGGCCTTGCCGAAGTGCGCGCCGCGGTCAGCGGCATGACTGGCGCGAGCCTCGCGCGCGAGATAGCCGGGTCGAAGACCGCGCTCGCCGCCGCCGGGATCGCCTGCGAGGTCGAAGGCGATGCCGAAGCAATCGACCCGGGCACCAGCGCGGTGCTGGCGATGGCGCTGCGCGAGGCGGTGACCAACGTGATCCGCCATTCGGGCGCGCGGACCTGCCGTATCGCGCTGATCCAGCAGTCGGGTGGCCTCGAACTGAAGGTCAGCGACGATGGTGATGGGCAGGCAGTCCGTCCCGGCGGAGGGCTCGCCGGACTCACCTCGCGCCTCACGGCAGCAGGGGGCGAACTCGCCGTCGAGGGTGACACACGCGGCACACGGCTGACGGCACGTGTTCCGCAGGGGGCGCTCGCATGATCCGCATCGTGATCGCCGAAGATCAGGCATTGGTACTGGGCGCGCTCGCGACCTTGCTTGGCCTTGAAGGGGATATCGAAATCATCGCCCGCGTCGGTGACGGCGCCGCCGCACTCGATGCGGTGCGGGAGCACAAGCCCGATATCCTCCTCTCGGACATCGAGATGCCGCAGATGACCGGGCTTGATGTGGCAGAGGCGATTGCCCGCGAAGGGCTGGCGGCGCGGGTGCTGATCGTCACCACCTTTGGCCGTGCGGGATACCTCAGGCGGGCGATGGATGCGGGCGTGCGCGGCTATTTGCTGAAAGACACCCCCGCCGATGCCCTTGCCGCCGCGATCCGGAAGGTGGCAACTGGCGGCCGCGCGATTGCGCCCGAACTGGCCGAACTTGCCTGGGACGCGCCCGCCAACCCACTGACAGATCGCGAGCGCGATGTGCTGCGGCTCGCCGATGAAGGTCGCTCGAACAAGGAAATCGCGCGCCAGCTCGATCTCTCGCCCGGCACGGTGCGCAATTACCTCTCCGAAGCCTCGGCCAAGCTGTTCGCCGCAAGCCGGATCGAAGCCGGGCGCATCGCGCGCGAAAAGGGGTGGCTGTGACCCGTGCCATGACGCTTGTCACCTCGACGCGCTGACACCCTGCACTGCCGCCGCCGCAGCAGATGCGGCACTCCCTCAGGCAACAAGGGAGGTTGCCGATGAGATGGAAGAACGCAGTGTGGGTGACAGTGGGGATTGCCACCTTGCTGGGCGGCGCAGCGCTGTTCAAGGGGCTGGCGCCGGATCGCTACGGCCTGCCTAAAATCGAGGTGCTTGCCCCCGGCGCGACCGGCAAGCGGATCGCGCAAGGGGAGCTTTTCGGCAACTACTTCCCAGCGCAAGGCCCGGATGCAGGCGTCGGCTCGCACCCGGCGGTGCTGCTGCTCGGCGGATCGGAAGGCGGGCTGGGCGGCGGCGCGCACCAGATGGCGCTGGCGCTGCAAAAGGAGGGCTTCGCTGTTTTCCACCTCGCCTATTTCGGTGCGCCGGGCCAGACCGTTTCACTTGAGGGGATCCGGCTCGAACTGTTCGACGAGGGGCTCGATTGGCTGAAGACACAGCCAGGTATCGATCCGGCGCGGATTGCGGTGATGGGCGCATCCAAGGGCGCAGAGGCCGCCCTGCTGGTGGCCGCGCGCCGCCCCGATTTGACCGCTGTGGTCGCCGGGATGCCGACAAGCGTTGCCTGGAATGGGGTCAACTGGGCCAGCGGAGGGCAGAGCGATCGCGCTTCCTGGACCGCAAATGGCAAGGACGTGCCGACCATGCCGTTCGGCGACTGGGATCAGGCCGATGGCATCATCAGCGTCTATCGCACGATCATGGACCCGGCCCGTCAGGTCGAAGCAGAGCGCGCCGCGATCCCGATCGAACACGGCCGGGCCGAAGTGCTGCTGGTGTGCGGCGAAGCGGAAACTATGTGGCCCGCCTGTCCGATGTCGCGCCAGGTCGCTGCCCGCAGCAAAGCCCGTTCTGGCCCGCCCGTAACCGTGCTCGCCTACCGAGATGCAGGCCATTTCGTTTTCGGCCCGCCGATCGCGCGCGATCACCGTTTCTATCCCCGGCTTGGGGAATATGGCGGCAGCGTGGAAGGCAATGCCGCTGCGCGGGCCGACAGCTGGCCGCGGGTCATCGCTTTTCTAAGGCGCGCCTTGGTGGACAACTGAACGCCCTCGGCAAGGCTGATCATTTTCGAGGCATTCCCGCATCAGATCGATCAATGTGGCCATTAAGGTTCCCCACCTATCCTCAGTCATGAGAGGCAGGCCGTCGTGCTCCTTGAACCTGCCGGGCAGCTTCAAAGGGTTTTTCGCCAGCAACCGACATTCTGAAACCGACCCATGTGTGGACGGCTCTCCGTTGGCAAGGGTCTTTTTGCACTGCGCTGGCTGGTCGTGGCGCCCATGTGTCCGGCCTGTATGCGCGGCTTTGCATGGCCGCTGGCCCTGATGCCATTCGCGCGGTTCAGGTCCCTCCCAATTGCACGCACTCGAAGTGCTGGGGTCGGACGGGTTCTCCTGCTCCGGCGGTTTCAACCGGCTTGTTGCGTCAGTTCAGTCTGCCCTCTCCAACTGGTGTAGCGCCTTGGGGCGCGATCTCTCAGGCGGCTGCCATCTCCGCTTCGCGGTAAGCCTCACCCGTTGCCAACATCGCCCAGATGATCCGGGCGTTCTTGTTCGCCAGCGCGACAGCAGCAACCTTGGGCTTCTTGCGCGACAGCAACTGCGTCACCCAGGGGCGCTTGGTGCTGCCCTGCTTCGCTCGCCGCACCACTGCCATGGCACCGACCACGAGTAACTCGCGCAGGTAGGTGTTGCCAGCCTTGGTGATGCTGCCAAGCCGCTCCTTGCCGCCGCTCGAGTTCTGGCGAGGGGTCAGGCCGACCCATGCTGAGAGGCTTCGCCCGCCACTAAAGGTAGAAGGATCAGGCACGCAGGCCACGATCGCGCTGGCCAGCAGCGGGCCTATGCCGGGTATCTTCATCAGCCTGCGGCCTGCTTCGGTTCTGCGGGCATCGGCCAGAATGCGCCGATCGTTGTCGAGGATCTGCTCCTTCACCATCTCGAGCTGAGTGCACAGCACCGCAAGGCAGGCCCGGGCCTCGTCGGGCAAGCGCGCATCATCCTGATCGGCGATGACCGCGATCAGCCTCTCCAGTCCCCCGCGTCCGATGGCTGAGGTGATGCCGAACTCGGCCATGTGGGCGCGCAGGGCGTTGCTGATCTGCGTGCGCTGGCGGGTGAGGATCTGGCGCACCCGGTGCAGCATCATGGTTGCCTGCTGGTCTGGCGACTTCGCGCCAACGAACCGCATCGTTGGCCGGGTCACCGCCTCGCAGATGGCTTCGGCTTCGGCAGCATCGTTCTTGCCGCGCTTCACATAGGGCTTCACGTATTGCGGCGGCATCAGCTTGACCTCGTGCCCCAGCGCGGTCAGCTCACGGGCCCAGTGGTGGGCTGAGGCGCAGGCTTCCATGCCGACGAGGCAGGGCGGCAGCTTCTCGAACAGCTTCAGCAGCTGACTGCGCGTCAGTCTGTGCCGCAGGACAGCCTCGCCCTGCGCGTTGACACCGTGAACCTGGAAAACAGACTTGGCCAAATCCAACCCGATAACCGGCTTACAAAGTTGGGGGGATTGGCAGGTTCAAGATCAATATGTTATACTATGACATGCAATCGACAGCGAAGGAGTTTGTTGAGGATAGATCACGGTGCTTCTTTGCGACGCTCGCTGCCAAAGTCTGATTGTCCGACCATCAAGCGGAATTTGCTCGACGAACGAATTTGCTGTCACTCACCGAGGACATGAAAGCACTCGCAAGGCTTCGCAGCAGCATCGCGCAAAGGCGGCGGCACCGATCGCTGCTCAATGCTCCTGCCTCACCTCGTTCCGCGAAGCCGTGTTGCATGAAATTGCGTGATCTGCGCAGCCCCTTGGTGCTGACGGGGGACGATTAAAAGAGTATAGCCAGCGTCCGTGGCAGCACCGCGCGCTGACCGCGGATTCAATATCAGGTGACCCGTTTTCTGGGAGAACGATCCATGCGCCTACGCCTTACCGTTCTGCTCGCTGCGCTGAGCGCGCTCACCCCTGTTGGCGCGGCGGCCCAGTCGCGGCTTGATGCCGGGCCGCAGGTGGCAGGGCAGTTGCGCCTGCCGCAGCTCAGCGAGGCGGTCACGGTGCACCGCGACGCGCACGGTATCCCCTATATCTTTGCCAAGAACACCCCCGATCTCATTCGCGCGCAAGGTTTCGTGACGGCGCAGAACCGCCTGTTCCAGCTCGAATTCTATCGCCGCAGCATCACCGGGCGGCTGGCTGAAGTGGTGGGCGAGGCCGGGCTTGCCAATGATCGCGAGATGCGGCTCATTGGCCTGCGCCGCAACGCGCTGCGCCATGCGGCGGCGCTTTCGCCCGAGGCCCGCCAGTTCATCGGCTGGTATGTTGAAGGGCTCAATGCCTATATCGCGGGCCAGCAAGGCGATTTTCCAGGTGAGCTTAAACTGCTGGGGCTCACGCCCGATCCCTGGACCATCGAGGATGTCGTCACCATCCTCCACTTTGCCAACTGGTCGCAGGCGGCCAATTACAAGGCCGAATTGCTTACGCAAAAGCTGATCGATCGGTTCGGCCTTGATTATGTGCGCGGCAACCTGCTGCCGATCCTCGTCAATCCCGATCGCAAGGAAAACGCGGTGCGCGCCCCCGAAGGCGCGGCGAGCCAATTGGCGCTGGCCGAGGGGCGCATGCTGCTTGATCCCGATGCCGCCAGCGAGTGGCTGGCGGTGGGCAGCAACAATTGGGCAGTCGCGCCCTCGCGGAGCGCAAGCGGGGCAAGCGTTGTCGTCAACGATCCGCATCTTGATGCCCGCGCCCTGCCCGGATCGTGGCATCCCGTGGGCCTTCACGCCCCCGGCATCTCGGCCATCGGCGTCGCGCTCCCCGGCGTTCCCGGCCTTGTCATCGGACGCACCGGCCATGTCGCTTTCGGGGTTACCAATGCCTATGGCGACAGTCAGGATCTCTTCATCGAAACCGAAGCGCCCGGCCAGCCGGGGCATTATCTGGAAGATGGCGCGGCGATCCCGTTCGGCACACTCACGGAAACGATCCGGGTGCGCGACAAGGATGCGCCGGGCGGCTTTCGCACCGAAACGCTCACCATCCGCACCACCAACCGCGGGCCGATCGTTGCCGAAGGGCTGGCGGGCGGCAAGCTTTTGAGCCTGCGCACAGCAGCCGCCGAAATCGCGCCGGGCGGCGGGCTCGGCATCGATCAATTGCTCACCGCACGCAATGTCGGCGACGTCGACAACGCCGTGCAGGCGATGGACGTATTCTATTTCAACTATGTGTTCGGCGACAAGCAGGGCGGGATCGGCCACCGCGCCAGCGGGCGCATCCCGCTGCGCGCCACCGGGCACGGCGCCTGGCCGACGGCGGCCTCGGCGCAGGACAACTGGATCGGCACTCTGCCGCCTGCGATGATGCCGGGCCAGATTTCGCCCGCACGCGGCTGGGTCGGCACTGCCAATCACGACACCCGGCCTGACAGTCTCGGGCAATATTACACCAGCTACGCCTCGCCCGATTATCGCTACAGCCGCATGAAGCAGGTTCTCGACAAGGCGAGCAAGATGACCACCGGTGATCAACTGGCGCTGATGCTCGATACGCAGAACCTGCAAGCCCCGCGCCTGCTGCCCGCGATGATCGCCGCGCTCGAAAGCGTGCCCGAGCAGGCTGATCTCGCCCGCATTCTGGCGGCCTGGGACGGGCGCGACAAGGCCGATGCGGCGGCTCCGCTGATCTATCACCGGCTCTACCAGCAGATCGCCTTCGAAACGTTTGTCGACGAGATGGGCGAGCCGCTGGCGATGGATTATCTCAAGCAGTGGTATGTCTGGCAGGAGAGGTTCGATCGGCTGGTGGCGACCCCCGATGCGCCATGGTTCGACGACACCCGCACGCCCGAGCGTGAGACCCTGCCCGATCTCATCCGCCGCGCCGCAGCCACCGTGCGCCCCAAGCTTGCCGCGCGCCACGGCGCTGATCCGGCGGGCTGGACCTGGGGGAGCGAGCACCGCATCGCCTTCTTCAGCCTGCTGCGCCCGTCGGGGCCTCAACGCGATGCTTTCGGCTTTCCCGAAAGGGCGATGGATGGCTCGGGCGAAACCCTGATGCGCGCGCGCACCGCCTTCATGGGCGAGCCGGTGGAATTCTTCGCCTCGATGCGCTTTGTCGCGGATCTGGGCGATGACGAGAAGGTGCAATCGGTGCTGTCGGGCGGCGCGGTCGACCGCCAGTTCCACCCGCACCAGAAAGATCAGCTGCCCGCCTGGAGCGATGGCAAGCTGCTCGACTGGTGGCTTGCGCCTGCAAAGATCGAGGCCAACAGCAAGGCTAGGCAAACGCTTGCGCCTGATTAAGATTGAGTTTTTTTCTTTTAGGGTCCCATCACTTGCGCTGATGTGGGCCAATTCCTCTTTGTGAAATACAATCAACCGGTGCCGAAGGCTGTCGCCTTTTAGAATTTTATCACAATCTCGTGCAAAGCGGACGCTAAGATTCACCAAGTGATGGGTGAGCGATCGTGAGCTTTGAAGCGACTGAACGGCTGCTTTTGGAGCAACCGTATATTCTGCTCGGCGTTCTGAAATGACCGTGTCTGGTCGGAAGCAGAGGTTTGTTGCTCTGATCGAAAACGCGAAGTCTGGGTTGGCAACCCAAAAAGGGACAACGCGGGCCGCGGACGGCAGCATTTGGCAATTGCTGTTGTTTATGAAACGAGCCCCTTTCGGAGCTGAAGCTGATCAATGCTTATTATCGTTGAAAGGGATCGACCGCGATCTCACGTCTTAGAACGACATGACCGTCGTCATAGGCCCAAAGCTCAAGATCCTGTGGGACTTCGGCAAGTGCGAACCCTAGGCGCTTGCAAAGAGCCAGAGACGGCGTGTTGTCTCGGGTGACACAAGCCCAGAAGCGCTTCACCCCTACTTGCCTGAAGTGATCGATTATCGCCTCGGCAGCCTCTCTTGCATAGCCTTTGCCCCAAACGCTCGGCACGAACACGAATGCGATCTCCGCATCCTTATCGTGCACGAGGACTTCTAGCCTGCCGATACAAGTCTGGAGCTCCGCCGTCCTGACTACGAAGGGATGAAAGCGGGGGCCAACGTCGCGGCTGTTAGCTGCCCTTTCCATTTCTGCGAATTGCTCGCGCAGGGCCGCTTGCGATGAAGGCATGTCCTTCGGGGAGAAGAATCGATTCACGCGTTCGTCGAGCAAGTCGACCAGTTCATCTGCATGATCCGCAAGCAGCGGTTCGACAATGAGGCGCTGTGTTTTCAAGACGCCGCATTGCCGTCGGACCGCTTCGCTGTCCATTCCGATCGGCGAGCTAACGGGGAGCCGCCGTTCTGCTTCCCCCAGTCGCAGTCATAAGCCGGGCCGAGGCTCGACCCGGAGGGTGGCATGACGGCTTCGGGCGGAATCAGACATTGCCGTTGATGCTCGGGAATGGCGAGGCATGGGTCGGCAACTGCCGCTTACCGCCCCGGACCGTATCCGTTTTGCCGCCGTGCGAGTTCCAGCTTCGTCAATTTTTCGTCATGAGCTTTGGCCTGCTCCAGCATTCGACGAGGTGGCGGTGAGGTGGCAGTATCCGGCCAACGCTCATGGGCTCGCCATGCAAGCCAGGCCACATGGTCACGCTTTTTGTCATTGCTGTGATCTACTGCGAGCCATTTTTCACGCAGCCTTTTGGCATGCCGCTTTCCCGCCTCCGCTAGCCGCGCGAGCAGAAGCCGCCACAGCTTGCGCATTTTCTCGTCGGCAAGTGCCTTGCGCAACCGATCCCTTTTGTCGGCTTCCACCTTGTCAATTATGGCGTCATCCCCCTCCTTGACGGCCTTTGAGTCAGCCTTTCGGCAAAGACGCGGAACAAGCGACAAGATGAATTCAGCGACATCCCGGTCAAGGCCGTCGCGCCGGGCAAGAGTGGTCGCTGTCTGGGCGCGTTGTGCTGCCACGCGCTTTTCATCCGCGATGTCTCTATGGCCAAGCGCGCCAGCGGCAAGATGCGCGAACTCCGCGTCAAGGATATCGTCAAGCGGGCGACGGTTTTCCGGAGCCTTTTGCGGCTGTGAAGGTGGTGTCGGACGACGTGCGCTGGCCTCCTCCCGTGTGGCTAGGACGCGCGCAAGACCATGGGTGGCCGTGTCGCTCGAAGCGCTATCGGACGCGGCCTTCCGCCGGATTGCCCTGGCTTTGCCTTCATCTGTATCCTTACCCTTGTGCGGCTTTGCGGGCCCTTCGCGCCGAAGAATATCGCGCCACCACGTGGACATATCATATCCGGGCGCATCTTCCGGCTGACCGATGGGCTCTTCTCCGTCATCTTTGTCCTCTTCGGTCTCGATTTCCGGTTCCCGCTCTGGCGCAGGATCTGGTTCCGGCGGCGGCGGTGTGGGCCTGTTTAGCGCGCTAAACATGTCGTTCGCGATGTCGACCGGCGCTGCAGGCGGCTCGTCAGAGGGAGGGATGATGGGTGGGGCACGAAGCGGCGCGATGGAGATCTCAGGGTATGACGGCGGCATGGTGCCAGCATCGAGGCGCGGCGGAACTGTATTGGGCGATTGCGTGTCAAGGATGGCAGGCGGCGGATTGGCGCTCTGCGTGAGCGGAATATGCGCTGGAGTCTCTAAAATTGCGCTCGAAGGCGCTTCCGTGGGTGGGAGGCCGACATCGAGTTCGACAGGTTGGACCCTTCCCAATTCTACCCTTGCCGGCTGTTTCGGCGGGACGCCTCCGCTTTCCAGCGACGGCGGCGACGCCCGCTCGGAAGTCTCGGGCGCCGTCATCGCAGGCGGCGGGACGCCAACTTCAAGCGAGGGCACGACCAGTGGCGCCGCCTTAGGATAGGAAGGCGGGGCTTGCCCTGCTTCGAGCGTTGGGCTGTCAGGCTGACCGAGATCGGGCCGGTCTTGGGATCGGTGCAAAGGCGGTGACTGCGTCGCGGCGACAAGCGGTTCAAACGCGCAAGTTTGGGCAATTTCACCGGGACCGGCGGGTGGCGCTTGTCCGGCACTAAGGGGCGCGGGCCGAAACGGATGGAACAAGCCTTCGGTAGAGGGTGGGGCCTCAGTCGGCAATGCCGCGACAAAACCCTCACCTACAATGACGCCATCGTCGGCGGCAGGGTTTGATTTTTGAGCATGATGGTCTGGCGTTGACGCTGAGGCTGCGGGAGGTGGCGCGCCCGGATCAATCATGTCCGGCTTGCGCATGCGCTCGCGCAGGACGTCTGCCAACTCTTGGGCGCGCAGTTTAGCGCGCTTAACTTGCTCCATCTCTGCGTGTAGCCTCCCGCTCGCGCTCGGCTTCCTGTTCCTCGCGCCGGAGCCGCTCGACCGATTTGACATGCTTGGCTTCTTCCCAGGCCTGACGGCGCATCTCACGGTCGGCTGCGATCAGGAGTCGCACTTGGCGGCTTGGCGCGCGCGTCAATTGGCGCCGGCGCACGGAGCCAAGCTCGACAAGCTCGGTGCGCTGATCTGGTGCTATGGCCATGCCATCCCTCTCAACTCGGCGGGGGTTTTTGGCGGCTTAAGTCGGCAACACTAATTTCGTCTAAATCTCCACAAATAAAAAACCTCCATTAAAAATATAGATCGGGGAGATGAGGCCATAGGGCATCTATATCAAGCGGGATTCTCTAAAAATGACATTGTAATGAATCTGTTATTTAAATTCGCTTGACAGAATTCGTCTGGGAGCCATCTGGCTTGGATGGAACAACAGACACCTCCCCCGACGGACCTCGCCGCCGCCGTCCAAAGCCTCGAAGCGACGGTTCGCGAACTCAGCCAATTTACCCCGCAGGCGTCATCTTCGGCGCTGGTGCCGGGCGAGGTCGCTTATCGCGATCCCGCTTTGACCTACCACCAGATCACCATTGGAGCGGTGCTTTGCGCACGTGGGTTCACAGCACATGATGCGCGCCGGTTTGATGGCCTGCTCGACAAGCGCCTCGCTGATGTTCTGGCAGATGCTGAGCTCAGCAAAGTCTTGAAAGAGGCTCTCGCCGGTGGCCTGACGGTTGGCGAGGCCTTGATGAAAATCCTCCATGCTGGCGGCGGGCAGTTGGAAGCGGCGGGGCACATGGTCGATTGGCGCAGAAGCTTTGAGACCTACATCGCGAAGAGCGAAGCCTTCTTGGCCGGGCTCAACGATGAGGTGCGCGCTACGATACTGCGCAGACCGCCCTCCAAGAAGCAACTCTTGCTGGTGCGCGAGACCTGCGCCGCCTTGCAGCTGGAATTCCCCGGACTGCCGAACCGGCTCGCAGCATTCGAATGGCTCCAAGCCAATGGCGCCAACGTGAAATTCAAGGAGATCGTGAGATGACGATGCAGTCCGACCAAATTGCAGAACAAATTGCCCGACATAGAAGCAAAGCCGAGGACTTGATGAAGCAAGGCACCCGCCCGGCTGCCGCCTTGGGGCTTGTCAAGAGCGAGGCTCTTTTCGACAAGTGGAAGGAGCAACACCGCGCAGAGCTAGCTCGAGATTGCGAGCAAATCAGTTCAGCAGGCAAACTGCAGTTGCGTCGTATGGGCTGGTTCGAGCACCTCAAGGACATTGGTCATGGCGCTGTCCCGACAGAGGTTTCGAGTGCGCAGCGGGTCATTTTTGCCAATTGCACCGAGCAGCCTTGAAGCTGGGCTGAGGCCAAGGCGGCACTCGATAAATTGCCGGAGTTCCGAGTGGAAGACCCAGCACAGTTGTCCCAGAAAATCAAAGCATGCGAAGATGCTCTCAAGGCAAGCAAGGATTTGCTTGGATTTTTCTCCGACTATCGCAAGGCAATAGAGAGCGCCAGGGATGATCCAAGCACTTGGGATCGTGAGCGCATCGTATACCACAACAAGCGCGTTGCTTTAGTGGCGGATTTCAAAGAGAAATTGAAGGCGGCCTATGACTGCTAAGCGTGCATCTGGCCGTGTAAGCGCTCGCCCTGGGGAATGGCGCCTTGCTGGATTGATCAACGGCATCGACGCGGCTGGGCAAGTGCCTGGATTTCGCTTACGCAAGGCAAAGCAGCCCCCCCCATCGCCGCTCGTGATAGGCCCTTGGTTACCGCCGCCCCTGTCCCTCCGGCCGGACTGCGTGCGCCCCTTTCCAATGTCTCGGCCAAAGGAAAGGCCCTGGTTCACGCCGCTGGGCGCGTCGTTGAGTCAGATCCGATATTGCGGGCGAAGGCGAGCGAATTGCTAAAGCTGCTCAAAGAGAGGGGTTATCCGAACCCAGACCTCCTGCGTCCCTTGCTTGCTCATCGTCTTTGGCCACTCAACCTTGCTTGCGCAGGGGATTGGGAAGCGAGATTTTCCAGTTTCGACAAAGATGCGGAAGCCGCTCTCGAGGCGATTTCACACCCTCTGTTGGCGGACTTCGAGGAGGCCTTCCGAGCGGTCTATGCGGTCGCATACGATTAGCCTGGAGGTCACAAGATCTTCTGCGACGCATGGCAAGGAGACCTCGAGATGAATATGCAAAACCCCCCGAAAGACGAAAGAGACGCGGCTACATCTACGTCCGCGTCAGCACCCAGGAACAAGCCGAATACAGGACATCGCTCGCTCAGCAGGAACGCGATTGCTGCCAGCATTGCGAGCACAACAGCATCGCGGTCGAAGGGGTTTTCGTGGACGAGGGCAAATCTGGCACGGACCGATCCCGCCCTGAGTTCAACCGGATGTTTCTACTGGCCACAGGTGCCGATCATCCAGTCGATGTCATCGTGGCTACAGACAGGTCCCGCATCGCGCGCGACGCATCCTTTCAATTGATCACCGAAGATGCCCTGCTCAGAGCCGATGTGAAACTTGAGTTCTGCTACCAACAATTCGGCGGCAGCCACGAAGGTAAGCTGATGCGCTTCCTGAATGCATGGCAAGATGAGGGGGTCATCAAAAAGGGCGTGCAGAATACGAGACGTGGTCTGCGCGGCACCGCTGAAGAAGGTTTCTGGACTGGCGGCATCGTCCCGCTTGGCTATGAGAGCCGCACCGTCGAAATCCGCAGCAAGAAGGAAAAGAAGAGGCTTTTCATCAAGGAAGACGAAGCGAAGCTTGTCCGCTTGATCTTCGCCCTTGCCGAAAAGGGCCTTGATAGCACTCCCATGGGCGGGCGGGAAATTGCGAAATATCTCAACTCCCACGGCTACACCCGTCGAGGGAAAAAATTCCACAACTCGTCTATCGCCGATACCCTCTCCCGAGCCCACTATCTCGGCAGCTTTGTTGGCAACAAATATGACTACGACGGAAATCTACTCCCCGAGGAGGAGTGGACTTGGGTAGAATGCCCTCAGCTTGTTTCCCGCGAACAGTATGATCGCATCGCGGCCCTGCGTGCGGTGCGATCGCCACGCCAGACGCCTCCGCGCGTGGTCTCTGGGCCGACCCTTCTCGTCGGCCTTGCCAAATGCGGCATGCCCGATTGTGGTTCAGGCATGACAATCCGCACAGGCAAGTCCGGGCAATACAAATATTTTGCCTGCAATGCGCGGGTGAACCGAGGCGCATCGTCGTGAAGCTGCCCCAGCGTCCGGGCGGAGAAGCTCGACGCTGTCGTCATGGATGCAGTCGCCGAGCAAATCTTCTCGGGGGATCGTTTGGAGCAACTTCTTGAGAAGGTCCTCGACACTTCCGATGATGCCCGCCAGCGCAAACAGGCCGAACTCGCGCAATGCGAGGCGAAACTGGAAGAAGCCCGCAAGCGTCAGTCACGCTTGCTCGATGCTATCGAAACAGGGGTGATCTCGGTCCGTGACGATGGGGTCAGCGCGTGCATCTAGGCCTTACGCGCCGAAATCGATGATCGCAACGCGGCCAAACGGACACTGCAACAGCAGCTGGTTCGGGGACCAAGTAGAATCACCCCTGACGCCGTGCGCAGATTTGGGGAAATCGTGAGGGATCGTCTGCACAATGGTGATGCCAACGCT